>JGI24540J26637_10000098_pt1 | contig 29944 bp, 20 predicted proteins | sample NorSeaMetagenome_FD_26637 | JGI IMG/M metagenome (IMG submission 26637)
GGTTCAGCANCGGGTGCTTCGGGTTGAGCAACGGGTGCTTCGGGTTCAGTAGCGGGTGCTTCAGGTTGAGCAGCGGGTGCTTCAGGTTGAGCAGCGGGTGCTTCGGGTTCAGCAACTGGTGCTTCGGGTTCAGCAGCGGGTGCTTCAGGTTGAGCAACGGGTGCTTCAGGTTTTAACGGGGATTTTTTATTTGGTTTTTTTACCATTTTATTATATAAATATAATAAATATTTATTATTATTTCTAAATACTATTAGAAATAATATTTATATTATAGTACAAGTAATTATATAGTATAAATTGTAATCTATAATTAGATAGGGTATATTATTATATATAAAAATGATAATAAAATAGACAAATTAAACTTATGCACGTGCTCTTCTAATATGTGATTGTGATTGCGAATTATTAGCACCACCATGAGAATTATCATTGTAATTATTGTTAGCAGCCATTAATTTTTTAAATCTCGTATAATCCGATCCGTCATGAACAAATTTAGGATTTCCCGAATAACTAGCAATACCATTTTTTGAAACACCGTCTCCTCTGCCTTGAATTCTTGATAAATTATTACCACCAACCTGGTTGGCCTCCGAACCATACTTTGGGTCAACGGCACTATACTCATTAGTAGTAACATCACCAGCATTATAAGCGGTTTTGAATGGTCCTAAACGATTATTACTATATAGTAATGGTGAAGACCCAAGACCATCGTTTTTCATATTGCCAAAAGCTTTTGCTAAATATTTTCTAGAAATCGAGCGTTCATTGCCGCCATTCATATGTCCAAATAATTGTGGTTGGGTTCCTTTCTCTCCTCCGCCTAAAGTAGATGGTAGAAATGCCATTTATAATTAATATAATAATATATTATTTTTTTAGATAATATATTATTATGAACATTTTAATTAATGTAATTGAATAAATAAAAAAATATGAAGTTTTGCGATGAAATATAAATTTATTGACAAATTATGCGGGGTGCAATATTCATGGTGAGTAATTCTTGAAACATCAATTTGCAAGCATATGGAATTTCAAGATATTTGAAATCTGTCCTATTTTCACAAGTATTACATATATGAATTTGTTGAACTTTATTGTATGCGGCAATTAGACCACATTTATTACAAATATGCAAACTATATGCGTCAGATGCATCATATAATCTTCCTTTTGTAAAACGAGCCGCGCCATGAGAAATCATACAATCACGTTCCATTTCACCAAAACGAAGACCACCATCGCGGGCTCTGCCTTCTGCGGGTTGTCTGGTAAGATTAACCATTGGACCAATAGATCTACTGTGCTGTTTATCGTTAACCATGTGCTTAAGCCGTTGGTAAAAAGCCGGACCAATAAATATGCTACATGGTAGTTGTTCGCCTGTAAGTGCATTATACATAACTTCATTACCGTTAGATTCATAACCAAGTTTTTGTAATTCTTTTGTAATGTCTGAAATTTTAAATTTACTAAAACTTGTACCGTCCCCAAAAAGCCCTAATTGAATTAATACTTTACCCAGAAGAGTTTCTTTTAATTGGGCAATAGTCATTCGGCTAGGAATAGCATGTGGATTAATAATAATGTCCGGCTTTAATCCGTCTGCCGTAAAAGGCATGTCTTTTTCCGAGATGATATTACCGATAGTTCCTTTTTGACCGTGTCTACTGCTAAATTTATCTCCAATAACGGGTTTACGATAATTTCTTAACCGTACTTTACAAAAATTATAACCGTCGCCATTACATTCAATATAATTTTTATCTATATATGTTTCTTCATTGGTTCTATATACGTGGCTTTCATCTGTATATTTGATAGTTTTAGTATAATCATTTTTATTTTCTTTAATTGGTAGAATTTTTCCAATAATAATATCACGATCTTTAACGAGTGTGTTTTCAGGAACGATACCTTGACTATTAATTTTTTCATAATTTGCAAATTTCATATTTTTGGTTATCGTTTTATCGGGTTTACAACGTATTTCTTCATTGCCATATAGTTTTTTATCTTCATCTTTTTCAGTATGGTAAATAGTGGCCAAAAATAACCCACGATCAATTGCGCCCTGATTAAATAGAAGACTATCCTCTTGATTATATCCAGCATGACTAGCAATTGCAACAATTACTTGTTCGCCTGACGGTATAGTATTTAGTTGAAGAAGGTCCATGAGCCGCGTATCAACTAATGGTCGCATAGGATAAGATAAGACATAAGCAGTTTTATCCATTCTGTTATCATAATTAGTAACATACATACCGAGCGCTTGTTTACCCATAGCACTCTGATATGTGTTTCTCGGAGATTGATTATTTTCAGGAAAAGGAATACACGAGGCAAGAATACCAAATATAGTACTTGGATGAATTTCACAGTGTGTATAATGATAAATATATTTTGAATTATTAGATTTTAGTTCACCAGGTTCCATTGCTACCATAGAACTGTTTTGTTCGTATGAATCAACATATTCAATAACAGATTCAGATATATTACCAGTATATAAAAGATCGTTCCAATTAAGTTCATTATTTTGTAGTTTATTGATAATATTTTTCGTGTAAATAAGATGATTATTTTTAATTTTAAACAATGGCCTGGTAAGTCTTCCTGCATCATTACGAATTTTGATTTCTTGTAATTTATAATCAAATACAATCGAAGTATAAATGTTAATAATTCCTTTGTATTTTTTTTCTTTTAGATTGTTATAAAGTTCTATTGGTTCGTTGGTAATACCGACCCATGCACCATTAATAAATACCTTGACTTTATTATATAATTCTTTGGGTTTATCGTATAATGTATTAACATTAATAATTAGTGGTAAAATATAGTCATATAATCCTGAGGAATTAGATGGCACAGTAATATGCGTCATATAACTTAAATTTTTAACAATACCAACAGAACCACCTTCTGGTGTTTCGGCCGGACATAAGAAGCCCCATGATGAATTATGTAGACGTCGTGGTGGAATTAATTTACCACTTTTATCAATGGGGGTATTTACACGGCGTAAATGACTAATACTAGAAATATAAGTAAGGCGATTAAGAACTTGCGCAACACCTACCTTATTACTATTAATTTGTTTAATGCCAAAATCACCAGTAGCCAATGCTCTTTTAATGCCATTTTCAATAGTAGTAGATTTAATAATTTTATAAATATTTGTACTATTAATAATATTTTCATAATCTTCATTTGATTTCCATGATCCGTTATTAATTTCTCTAACAACTTGTTTTTGCATATCCTTAACAAGTTTATTGAGATAATTGCGAAGAAGATTATTAATAAGAGAACCTGTTAAATCAATGCGTTTATTAAGATATGAGTCACGATCGGATATGGGAATCCATTCAAATGATGTTTGCAGTAGTCTATTAACCATATAACCAAGCATATAAATCTTTTGTTCGTTGGACTTGCAGTGGGGGAATATATCATTATTAATAACTTCAAATGCAAAATCGTTTTTACGTTTATATCCGGTTTCTTTATCTACATTTAAAGGTGTATAAATAACATTAGATGTAATATAACGAATGGCAGAATCATATGTTAGACAATTATTAGCATCTACTATAGAACCCTGTAATCCATATAGCATTCTTTTGTATTTTTTTTCGTCAATGTCAAGAATGATTTTTTCGCAAATATCTTTATCACTAATAATATTAAAAGCACGAAATACCACGAAAAGCGGAATCGGATTTTTTAGTCTGGGAATTTGTAAATAAATGGCATTACCAAAACCATTATTTTTAGAAGAAATCATAATATTAATTTGCTTGGGAGAAATACACTTCCAATCGGGAATACATTTCATCTCGGCAGACCAATTCCATTTAGTATTATTTTTAGAAATATTAAAACAATAAATTTGATTTTCAGCGGCTCGTTCTTGTCCTAGACAAGTTTTTTCAGAACCATTAATAATAAAATAACCACCAGGATCCATTTTACATTCGCCTGTCTGGTTGGTGTGTAAATGTTTATATTGATTAAGTACACAAATATCAGACCGTAACATAATCGGTAATTTTCCAATATGAATATTTTTGAGTATTTTTTGATAATTTAATACATTTTTATAATTTTCACCATTTCTAACAGTATATTTTATATTTAGATCTACCGTCATAGAGCCCGCATATGTAAAATTACGAAGACGTGCTTCTTGTGGAAACATAATTTTAGTAGCTCCATTATTTTCATATACTTGTGGTCGGTGAATACTAAAATTCTCAAATGTAATATCCACATCTAACCGATGAAGATCATAATCTTTAATATAATCATGATCAGAACAAATATGAACAGGATTAAACATACCAATAGTATTTACAATTTGAGTATTTACAAAATAATTATAGCTTTCTAATTGATGGCGAATTAACTGTTTTAAATGCTGATTTCTGAAATATGATTCAACAAAAACCCATGGTTCTTCTGAACTCGCTATTTTAGTATATTTATTTTTTTCATCTATTTCATCTATTTCATCTCCTTTATCATTTTTATTTTTTTTATCTAATTCATGATTCATATTAATAAAATATGTATTTTATATCCTTATATTGTTTTGATTTATATTTAAATCAATTTTTATAAAAATTGGTAAAAATTAATTATAATAAATAAGAAGTTATAATAATATGTCTGGAAATAATAGAACTTTAAAAATAAACCCCGAATTATTTAAATTAAATGGTAAATCGAAAAAAGATAAAAAAAGTAAATCGGTTAGAATAAGAGAAAAACCAATAATAGATGAAGAAAATTCATCAAAAACAAACAAAATAAAAAGACAACTAATGAAAAAGATACAAGATCGCCAAAATAACCAAGAAAAAGATAAGATTAAAAAAGAAAAAGAAAATAATAATTTAAACGATAAAAATTTATTTGAAAAAAATATTTCTGAAAATTCTGATTTTGAGCGTGAATTTAACACATCTCTCAATTTTCTTCAAGATTTAGCAAAAAAAAGTAAAGAAAAGAGAAAAAAGAACAATACAATAAAAAGTAATATATCATATGCGGATGTTAACATAGATTTACCCGATAATTTAATTAATAAAAACATTTTACCCGATTCATCTATATACAATAGTTATGGATGTTTAAAAAATGGTTCAAAACCAACATTTAGACAATTAAATAGAACTCAAAAAATGAATGATAATTTAAAACCAAGAGTAAAAATTTCATTGGAAAATAATATATATGATGATAATAACAAATTTGAAATAAAACAACTACACGAAGATCAAGAACGGCAAATAGTGAAACCATCAGAAATGAAACCATCAGAAATGAAACCTGCAGAAATGAAACCTGCAGAAATGAAACCATCAGAAATGAAACCAGTAGAAATGAAACCTGTAGAAATGAATCCTGTAGAAATGAATCCTGTAGAAATGAACCCTGTAGAAATGAATCCTGTAGACGTAGACGAATCTTCAATTGAATTTCCTTATAGCAAAATTAATAAATTAATATATAATAATGAAAAATTAGAATTATCAGATAAACAATTTATGGACGATATTAAATTAGATACAACCGTTGAACCATTACAAGTAAAAAAAGATACAACAATAGCATCAGAAAATATACCAAAAATTAAAAAAATAACAAGAACGTATACTTATAAATTGGGTAAAATAAAGGGTAAAAATAGAATTGGTATATTAATAAAAAATAGAGAGACTCAAAAAAATATAAAACGTGAAGTTTCTATTTTACAACAAAAATCATTGCAGGATATTAAAAATCATTTAATAGATAAAAATCTAATAAAAGCAGGAAGTTATGCACCCAACGATGTATTAAGAGAAATATATAAAGAATCAATATTGGCCGGAGAAATAACAAATATAAACAATAATAATATGGTTTATAATTATTTAAATGAATAGTTTATGTTGTTTACTTTTTATTAATAATTTTAAATATTAAAAATAACAAAAATACAGATAAAAGTAGATAATATAAATTAAATAAAATATCATTATCTACGTTATTTGAATTATCTATATCATCAAGATTATTATTGTCATAAAAATTATTTTGTTTCATGTTTAATAATTCTGGATTATCATCTAAATAAGTATGTATTGATTCGTGTAAATTAGTAAATGGATCTTTTTTCTCTTTATAGATACTATCTTCTATAACTTGTCTTTCTCGGCGTTGTGCATCAGACGGTGTTATTATATTATTTCCAACTAATTCATCATAGGCCGAAACCGTAATAGCAACGGTCGGACTATCGCCAGAAAACCTGGTTTTGCTATCTTTATCAACAATATGACATGGCAATTCGACTTTCATACAATTTTGTTTAGGATCATCAACTAGTGCTTTTAATATGGGTAAAGCATTTATTTGAAGAGCAGAACCCATTGCAGCAGGAACAATACCGACGTTTGAATCTTCACGTTGTGTAATAATATTAAATTCTGTTATATTATTTATATAAGAATGAACATTTTCATTCAAATTTTTACATTTCAGTTCGGTTTTTAATACATACTTATTACCTAATACTCCACCACAGGTACTAGATATTGCAGTTGACGGATCTTTAACCAGTGAACTCGCATAATTAACAAGTCCCGCTGCCCCTTCGGTTATACCAACCATATTAAAACCTCCACTTTGTCTTTTTATTTTATCTTGATCAATCATTTCATCTATGGGTTTAATACAAAAACTATAAGGATGAGTCGCGCCACCAAAATTATCAACAATACATTTTTGATTTGCCATAATAATTATAATATAATAATATTTTATATTTACCAAATAATATAAAATATTAATAACATGAATTATCTTTGATGTGAAAAATACTAAAGCCAATGGGCGGGTTTTGTATATATTAATAAATTTTGAAATATATAGAAGTAATATCATAACTTACTCTACAACATGATCAGCCGGGGGCAATAAATTACTAGTTGTATTGTATTTGTCTTCAACGCCGCGTTTATTACCTTCTTCGTCTTCGCCTTTTTCTTTTAGTGAATTTCCCTCTACAATTTTAAATTTATTTTTTATAAAATAATAACAAGTAATAATCGAATCTTTAAAGCTATAAAGAAATAAACCTATTAGACTTACTAGACTTATGATTAGGGTTACATATCCCAGGTTTAGTATGTTAATAGAATTTTCGCGTTTCATGACACTAGAAAATATTTTATTAAAATTCATAATTCAATATATATATATATATATATTAATAGAAAATATTTTATTATGTTATTATAATAATGAGACTACATTTAAACAATGGTAATCAACAAAATGCATATAATAAATGGCTACCAGGTGGAATGCCGTATGAATCATGGAAAAATATTTCAAATAATAAAACCGTAGTTGCTTCTAAAAGAGTAAAAAATGATTTACCCAATGATATAAAAAATTATACAAATAATTGTGGATTTAGAGCAAATCCAATAAAACATTACAGAAAACAAACTATTAATTTAAATAGTAATAACAGCGTTAATAGTAATCAATCATATATAGGGGGTTTAGATAAACCCGGCGGAACAAATATTACATCTGTAGAATGTAATATTTTATATCAAAAAGATTATGAATATATATTAAATTTAAATAATGTAACATGTAATGAAAATTGTTTTATAATTAAACCGGCATCTACTATAATTAATACTGATTATAGCGTTTCAAATAAAGAATTATTAAGAAAAAAATGTAAAACATTTAATCAAAATTTACCACTAACAAGTTTTAATACCAATTTAGTATCGTATCCTGATTGTTCAGTAATCAATAATTGTACTCCAATTAATAATCCATCAAACACAAAATATAAAGTACAGGGTCCTATTTCAAGTTCAGCTAGAATCGCCGCAATAAAATATTGTGCACAAGACGTAGATTCCCGACGATGCTATTTACCAACCACAGATTATAATAGATTTGGTAGAACCGCGCATAATAAATCTTCTACGTCCGACACATTCAACAATTTAGGGATAATGCCTGGTTGCATAACTTGTAGATCGGGCAGCATTGGGTCTAAAAATAAAAAATATTCCAACATAAGAATTTTAAAATAAATTAATTTATATGAATTATTTTTAAACAATTAAATATTGATTAGTATCTCATATATGATACTATATGTTTGCAAAATGTTTATTTATTGAAAAATTATATTTATTACACCAATTAACACTTTTTTGAATATTTATATTTTTTAAAACATTTATTTTATTATTAAATTTATCATAATTAGATATAGATAAAAATTTAGTATCTTTAATTAAATTACATAAAATTTCTTCTTTTTCATTACAAGAAGAACTTTTACTACCATTATCATTGTCATTGTCATTGTCATTATCATTATCATTATCATTATCATTATCAGTATTACTGGATGAACGGCTAATATTACCGAAAGCTATATCATTATGATTTAATGTAAACTGTTTTTCATTCAATATATAAGAAAATTTAGTTTTAGGATTTATAATGGGGCTATTATATGCTCTATTGTTTGAATCTAATTTAAATAAATCATTAACTAATTCGGTATCTCTAAAATTTTCTATACGTGTTGGATTAATATTATTAGAACAATCAATATAAGGATCGATTGTAGGATTGAATTTATTTTCATAAGATATATCATCTCCTTCGCTGTCCGAAACATGATAATTATTATGTTTAATATTAATATATTCTCTAATAAAATTTAATGTGGTATTAATATTTTCAATTTGTTGTTGACCATATATAGCATTAATTTCTTCTATTTTCTTCAAAAATAATTTAGGCAACGCAATGTTAAATAAAGAATATATACAGTCAATATTATCTAATAAATAATCAAAATTATTAATAATTTCATTGGTGATATTTTTATTATTATTTTTATAATTTTTACAAACAATATATTTTTCTGAATTCGCTATTCTACTTGTATATGGTTTATATATGTATACATAATCATACAAATTAGTCAGTAAAAAAATGATCTCGACTGTTTTAAGTTTAAATATATCAAATATTTTTAAAACAAAATTACCACCCTCTTTTTGCATTATTATTGCAAAAAATATTTGAGCGAGTATTAATTTCATAGATAGATCCTCTTGTTTATTAAAATCGACAGAAAAATCAAATCCACCATCTCCGGTAATATAGTCCATAGAATTTGCATAATTGTTAAAACAATATATCAAATTTTCTTTCATAAATAAATCTCCGGTTTTAGTTGAACCATATTCAATAATTACATTATTATTATTATTAATAAAATGTGAACTTTTTTTCCACGAAGGAATATTAATATCCTCAGCAATTAAAGTCATGCCATAATATTTATCTCCTTTATTATTACGTTTATAATTAAATGCTTCAATAAAACCACCTGGTCCTTCGGCCAAATGAAAACAGTTAATAGTATTTTTTTCGGATAAAAAAGAAAATGTATTTATAATCTCTATCATTTTAAAAAATGATCGCGATAAAGGTTTATATTTACATATTGAAACTTTTATATCTGGTACTTGAGTGTGTATATATTCATATGGGTTTGTTAATTTTTTATAATAATCCCAAAAATTATTATGATCATGAATTTGTAATTTAATATTTGATAAATAGTGATTTAAAGAATAAGATATAAAAATTTTTTCTTGTGTGCTTGATTTTTCTTTAAATGTAAGATGAAATTTCAAGTTGTTATAGTTTAAAGATGGTATATTTATATAAGCCATATTATGTAAGTATTAACTATAATTATTACCATAATAATTTTATATTGTTTTATAATTTTATATTTTTTTTCTATTTTTCTTCCTTAACTTGTTTCTTTTCTTCCTTGATTTTTTTCTTTTCTTCCTTGAGTTGTTTCTTTTCTTCCTTAAGTTGTTTCTTTTCTTCCTTAATTTTTTTCTGTTCTTCTTTATTTTTTAATTTCTCACCAATAGTTAATTTGATTTTTTCCGGTTGCTGCAGTTTATCTTTTGCTGGATCTAAATCTGTATTATCTAATTCTCCTAATAATTTTTCCGCCATTTTTTTCGATTTTTCTTCGACAGATTGTTTTTCAACAAGATTTAATGTTTCATCAATTACACTAAATTTTTCTACATATTCTTTTTCCGTTTTTGAGTCCATTTCTTTTAGTGGAACAATAGTTTCAGTATCAATATTTCTTACTTTCTTAAATATAAAATACTTATTTAGAAATGATATTTGTTTTTCTTCTTTCGACATAAACTGCGCGTTACCTATTTTGTTAGACAATCTTTTATCTTTTTTTAATTCCAATTCCATGCTTGAAAATAGTTGATCAAAACATCCAATTGAATCTGGTAGATCTAATGATTTAAATTCATCTTTACTAAGTAGAACAAAGCCATAATTTTCTAATAATCTAGTTAAATAGTTAAAATTAACTAGATATTCTCTAAATGTTTTATTTATGCTTTCTTGGTATACGTCGATTGCATAACCGATACATGATTCGTCATCGTTGTAATATTCACTATTATATTTTTTAGTAATTTCCCAAATTTTTTTATCATTTTTCATTAAACTGGTAGATTTGTTTATTTCAGTAGACTGTAATAAATTAAATACTTTATTACCATCATAACAAGTACCAATAAAATATCCTTCCAATGCAGTACACTGACTAACATTTTTTAAGAAATCATTCAATATGGTTTTATTTTCAAACATATAATGTAAAGCAAACTGTATCGACGTGATATTAAATCCATTTTGTGCAATGCCATAATTATTATAAACACCTTTTCCCAAAACAACTTCATTTTTATTACCTTCTCCAAATAATGCTTTGATAATTTGTTTATTTTTCTCGTTACTAAAAGCATCGCCATTTTTTATATTCATACAACTATTACCATTAATAAATATAGCTTTTGGAATAGTAGTAAATTTTTTAGCATAATTCAAATATCTAGCGCATGCACCGTCAATCCTATTTTCAATATTATCTTTACTTAGATCAATGCCCAATACAAATAATAAATTAGAATTAATCCATTTTGGTAAATCGCCTGCTTTACCACATGCAAAATCTAATAACGTAGTTCCAATATTTGATAATTTACTAATAAGCATATTTTTAATATATAAATTATGGAAATCTCTCAATGCTCGTGTTTCTGATTTACTAGTTATTTTATTATAATAAACATCGTCGTCATTATTGTCGATTTTAATATGTTCTCCGGTACTTATAATATTTTCTGTTACGGGATTGTGTATAGATTGCCAATTAGAATTGGCAACATGGTATGCGTTGCCGAAATTTTTAACACCACTTCTTAATTCTGATGTTTTATCATAACGAACCCTTAAAGGAATCCATTTCCACAATGGGTCTTTGGAATTATCATATTTGAATTCAACTATAGTATTATCTTCAATTTCTTCACCTTCTTCCGTATAAATTTTTAAATTATTAGATTCATCGGTTGATCCAATAATATTGCAAAATCCGGCATTTTCATCCGACGGATTCGTAGGATAAAAACGGGCCGGTTTATAATCAGATTTATACGATTGATAGTCTTGTTTCTTAATGATATTATCATTTAAAACATCGTTGCAGGGATTAATATATCCGTGTTTTTTCTCATCAAAACCCACGTGCAAAATTAATGTATAATACTTTTGAAATTGGTTGGAATTAGTTAAATTAACACCATCGCTGTAAATATGGTTTAATTTATTTCCACCATAATCATTTTTTTGAAACTTAACCAAGAAATCTATAGTATTAAATTCTGGCGGTTTCCATTTAAATGATTCGTTCCAGGTTATTTTAAAATTTGGAGCATTCAATCCAACTTTATTACTGGCAACACCAGTATTTGCGGGCGTAAATATTAACCCGTCTGTATTATATTCAAATAAGCCATGTTTAAGATTATTTAAAATAGTATTAGAAGCAGAAAATATATTATTGGCATAAAATTTTTTATTAACAATATTAATAGGCGACTTGGTGTTTGGAATAATAGATATAGGATTTAATTTTTTAATTACGCTTTTTAAAATAACCAATCTAGTATCATGGGTTTTAGTGGGTGGTTTGTTAGATTCTTCTTTTTCGTCATCGCCTTTATTATATACTGCTTTGTTCTCGGGTTTTTCTAAAATTACAAATGCTAATCCGGTGACATTTTTATTATTAATATAATAAACGTCAAATGCAGCAAACAAATTAATAAATTCTCCCTTTTTATTGTGTAAGATATGTTCACCATCAATAATTGTATTAAACAGGTCTTTATTTTCTGTTATGGCACCAGTAAATTCAACCGTCATTAAAGTAGTAATTAAATAAATTTTACCATCTTCATTGATAAATAATAATTTTCGGGAACCATCTGCTTTATCTGTAACGGTATAGTTATTGCGAATATTAGGAATTGATTTATTGCTTTCGTTAATATCGTTTTCATTAATAAGATTAATCATCTGCAGAGTAGATGATGATGGTCCAATAAAGTCTATGTTTAACGGTTTTTTTGTTTCATCATAATCTTTATTTTTTACAATTTTAAGATAATTAATAATAATTTGACTTTGATCTCTTAATGAAATCGGGAAATTAGTTTGTTGAATACCAATTAATACATATTTAATAACTTGTCTTAATTTATTATGGATGTTAATACCTGTTGAAAATTGCGTATCAATACCTATTTGCGCGTTATTTAATTCTATTTCTATTTCGTATTGTTCGGCGGAATTAAATACGTCAGAATCTTTAATATTAAATTGGGGTATTAATTTTCCATTATTGGTTTTTGATGTTTTTACTATACTACAATGAATTAAAAATGGAAAATCGGGATTGGTAAATTCGAAGCGTTTAATATAACGAAAAATTTTTTTAGTTGAACTCCATTTATTTAAAATATTTTGAATAGTAACGTCATTACTATTATAATTTTTTTCAATTTGATATGAAATTCTAAAATTAAAATCATCATAATCTATAGGATAAATTTTCTCGCCATTATTAATAAAATAATCTTTTTCGACAAATTCAACATTTGCCGTATCAAGTATATCTTGTATATTATTGTATTTACAATAATGTTGAACATTGGGAAAACCCGTAATCTGTGTACGAATATTAGAAGATTCGTTGTCTGTTATAATTTTCAAATGATAGTTTTCCAGTGTATTTTTAAAATTATTATTTAATAAACTTCTAATAATATTATAAAAATCTATTTTTGTTAAAGATTTGATTTTTTTGGTTCCAAATCGGACTTCTAACTCTGGAACCATATTATCAGATAATTTTGACACATTAACTAAATACAAATTAATAAGTCGTTTTAATTTTTTAGTAGCATCACTATCGTCGCTTGATTCAATTACAGTTTTGAATTTTTTTTGCGAAATAACACCCAAAGCAGTTTCTTTAAATTTAGTTGTTTCTTTTGTAGTAGTCATAATATATATATTTGTTTTATTATTTATTACAATTTTAAATAAATAATAATTCAATTTTAAATTTAATTTACTTTTTTTACAGAATCAGAATATAGTTCGGTTTTTGTTTTTTTTTTACCATTATCGCGCAAAATAGATATTTCTAATTTATTAGCGATTTCAATTATTTCTTGTAAATTATAACCACTTAAAGATTTTAATGGTTTGTCCAGATTTTTAACATAATAAAAATTACTAACTGCATTTTGAATTTCGGCTTTATCAAGCTCCATTTGAATTACATAATTAGTATTAAAACCGGATGAATTTTTATACAATAGTTTAATAGCATCATAATTATCTAAATTGTCGATAGTATTTTCTAAATTATAATTGGTAAAACGCGTATATGTATTATTATCTTTAATAACAATAATATTTAAATTATATAAAATACATAGAGTTTTAAAAGATGGTAAAGTAATTTGTTTATCATTGGTAATTTCACTTACAACGGCATTTATTTGTATTTTATGTTTTTTTAATAAATCTTTATTATTTTTAATTTTTTCAATAACCGAAAGTTTAAATTCTTTTTCGGTAGTAAATATATTAATATATTCTAAATCAGTATCGTTTACTTTATTATATAATTTATAAAAACACCAAAATAGTTTATCATTTAAGATATGATTCTTCTTAAATGTGCCTGGTTTTTCATTATATTTTGATTTTAATTTATTATAATTTACATATATATTATTTCGCGGGACAATACTTTTACTTTTATCTGCATTAGTGTTTACCGTTACATCTGCATCAGTATTTAAATTTTCTATAGCGGAAGAAGACTCTTTTTTTATACTGTTTAACATAAATTTTTCTAAATCAGTTATAGTTTTGGTGCTGGTAATATTTAAAGCATACATAGTTAAATATTATCTTTATCTATATCATTGTATTTAAATTTTTATCTTTAATATATTTTTAAATATATATAAAAAATATTATACATCAGATTCTAATGCTTGATCTGTGGTATCGTTAAAATATGTTTTTTCTAATTTTTCTTTCTTTGATTCATCAATTTTTATTAAGCTTTCTTGGAATCTTATAAATTCAATGTATTTTTTAATATCGGCTATTATTGTATCTGATATGTTATTTAAATTTATAAAAATACCATTATTATTTTCGGTTAATTTTATATTATTATTTTTAAATATTTTTGCTATTTCTAAATGATGACCATTATTTAAATTTTCAATAATTTTTCTTAACTTATCTAATTCTTCATAATTTGTATTTTTTTCGACACTATTTACAACATTACTATCTATATCTCCCGCGACATTACTATCTATATCGCCGACAACATTACTATCTATATCTCCTGTGACATTACTATCTATATCGCCGACAACATTACTATCTATATTATCATATTCCAAATTCATAATTATACATTGTAATGATATGTTTTAATGCTGTTTAATTATATATATATGTGTAATTAAATAGTATTATTTTAGAATAAAAAAGATTGTTTAATCTAAATACCCAAATTTTTATTTATTTTTTATTTGGATTAATTGGTTCTGTGTTTTCTAATTCGGTTTTTGATGTTTCATAATTATTTATATCTACTAATTCAGCTATGACTGAAATAAACTTATTATTTAATTCATATCGTTGCCCTAATACTCTGATATTAATAATGTCATTTTCATTAATTTTGGAAAATAATTCATTATTAAAATGATGATCTCTTGCAATAAATATTATAAATGGACTTACTAAATCATTTATTTCGGCACGTATTCCTACTTTAGTAATAGATTTTACAATACAATCAAATGTCATAGATTCAACTGTATTTGCAACTAAACATTCGTATGTTATATCATATGACACATTATTTGCAAATAATTCACCAGAAGAATAAGATACTAAATTAACAGAATCAGGCTTTACAAACCCCTCATCAATACATACACCTTCTGTTTTTTCTTTAATTAACTTTTGTAAAGTATTATAAATGCCCGGATTAATATTTTTAAAATTTATATTTAATTTCTCGGATAGCAATACCCTCGTATAAATTTTATTTGCAGTCATCACTTATATAAATATATAAATATATCTTTAATTTATTCAATTTTAAATTAATAAATATTTCATTTTTTAATAATTATCTTTATGTTTAATGTTTAATGTTTTATTAACTTTATTTTATCATTAATTGCAGCATGATTCATATTAAAAAACCATTTTTTACCATCTTTTGCAATTATATCATAATATCTAAAATATAATTCGGAAACAATACATATATGTTTTCCCAGTTTAAATTTTTTATTTAAACTATTATAAACTTCTTTTGTCATAAATTGGTTCATAAATGCATCATATTTATCTTGTATTCTATGAAAGTTATTACATATTCTTCCTTTAGAAAATACTTTTTTTTCATGTAAAAAATGAATGATTTTAAAATCATAAAAATCGTCTACTTTTTTACCTTCATCTATATATGCGAACGCATTGGGAAATAATTCCGAATCTACATTATATTTTTCTAATATAGTATCTATAGAGTGTTTATAATCCGAATTTTCTCCATATGTGATATTGATTCCTTTTTCGTATTGATTTATTAATAATAATGTATATTTTGCATATTCACTTGGTAAATGAAAAACGAATCCTTTTAATTTCTTACCATTATGCTCTATATTGATTATCGATTGATCAAAATATTTTTTTATTGAAATAACAATATTTATGTATTCTGATTCGTTTTCTTCGTATGCTTTTATATTATTAAATATATATGTAAATAAATCTACATATGCCTGCATTGAAAGATTATCAATTAAAATATCCAAAATAATATCTTTCAATATTTCCAAATCACCATTAAATATAATTGAATCATTATTTTTATTTAAATTCATAATATAAGCCAATGAATTATATTTACTTTTTTCCTTTTTTTCAACATAATTTATATTCCCATCTATAATATTATTATAATTATGTATTATTTCTAAAAGTATTTTCTCAGATTCTTTAAAACTTTCATTGGGTAATTTTTTCTCGTCGGTTGTTTTTATTTTTTTTTCTTTTATATCCGGAACTTCATATGTGATAGAATTTAATATATTATTTCCAAGTGAACTTCTATAATAAATAGATGTACGTTCATTATCTAATTCCAATGGTTGATATATATATAAACTCTCTATATTTACCAATTTACCCTCCCTATCATATTTATCAGTTATTGTTTGTAAATTATTATTAACCAATTCATCCAATGCATTATTTATTGCTAACAATGAATAATTATCTTTTAAATTTATTAACGCAATCAAGTCTTCTTTATTATAAAAATAATTTTCTTTATATAAATCTTTTATTAATTTTATTATTCTATTATTGCTGGTCTCTAAATACATATCATTAAACGTTTTAAAATTATTTTCTTCATCTTTTTGTAAAATATCTTCTTCTTTTTCTGGGTTACATTTATATTCACACGAAGCCATATAATCACATAGCGGCGAAAATGCTTTGTCGCCTATTTTATATTTTATAACATTATTATTTGATAATCTTATTTTCAACTCATTATTTACTAATTTTGAAAATTTATTTTCATTAAACATATTTAAATCATAATTTAAATGACAGTCAATACTATTTTCTTTCATTATTCTCGTTATATTACCTATTAATTTGGCCTTTTCTTCTGCTTTTCTATAAATTAATAAATCTACAGTTTCTATTGTCGAATTTGATAAAATTGAAGCATACATAAATATTTGAACGTTTCTCTCCGTTAATGGTAAATCTTTATGACTACATGTTCGTATACCTCTTCCTATAATTTGTTCAATTCTATTTACATTATACCAGGGCTCCATTATATGGATTTGTCTAATATATTTAAAGTCTAATCCTTCGCTTCCTGCGCTTGATATTAATATTACTTTTATATTTTCACCGTTTACATTATCAGGATCATTACATGATTTCAATTCTTCCTCTTTATTTGGGGATAAAACTTTGTCACCGGTTATCATTATGTATTTCGCAGATCTAAATTTCCCATTTTCTTTTAATGCTTCGGTTTTAGATTTATAAGAATATATATCTAATTCTTCAATGGGTGGTTTTTCAAATAAAGATTTTGAATTTCCGTATCTTTTAAACCCATACGATTCGAGCGCAAGTGCAAGCGGTATTAACCCCCCATCTATGAATTGAGAATAAATAATAATTGGGCCCTTGGAATTTTCAATTGAATTAATTATATTTGATATTTTTGAACTATATTTTATTAAATTTTCTCTTAAAAAAACTTTCTCCGCAGAATCATCTATATATTTATAATTAAATCTGTATCCTAATTTTGTATCTTGTTCATATGACATTATGTTCGATAGCCCTGATTTTCCCACTAAATTTTTAACATCTATTTTTAATGAATTCATTTCTTCTAACGAAACATTTTCCAATTCTTTATTCGGGTATACTATATTTAATGATTCTAATGGTTTTAATAACAGTGTATATTTATAAGAATCACTATCATCTTTAAATTCTGTTTTACTTACTATAAAATTATAAGCTCTCTCCTGGTAATCATTTAATTTTGTTAAATATAAATCTAATAAAGTTATTTTTATATCTTCCCCCAATCTATTTCCTATTACATTATTTATTGGATAGGTAAAATTGGGATTTTTTAAACTTTTTTCTATATCGTATAATTCGGGTAAAATTCTATATGGAAAAATAAATGGATTATCTCCTTTTACATAACTAACATAACCATTTAATTTTCTTATTAACAAATCTTTTCCAGATTCATTACCATCTTCATCTAATACAAAACTTCCATCGCTATTAAATACATCTTTTATTTCTATCAAACTGCGTTTATCATTCGCATTTAATAAATTTAATAGAAATACAATTTCTTTATAATCATTAAACATTGGTGTTGCAGACATCAAAACTAATTTCATATTATTTACATTTTTTACTAAATTATCTACTTGCTTTGCTACAAGTTTATTTGAATTATCTTTTGTATCTCTTATATTATGTATTTCATCGATTATTATTAATCTATTGCCAAAAAATTTCTCCAATTTATTTTTTATTAATAGATTCTGTTTTTTCTTTGATATTTTTGAATTTTCTTTAAGAAAATTATTTATATTCGAATGTTTATTGATTAAATTGGCCAGTTCAATGTATCCTATAAACGAATAATAATTATTAATTATATTATCTACCAATTTTATTACTTTTGATTTTGGTATTTTTGATTGCAGTGCATTTATTTCGTCTAATATGTTTTGACCGGCACAATTATTAATTATCCACTTATTATTTTTATATTCTAATTTAGTTTCATCAAATAATTGCAATCTAAAATTTATTTGTACATTTGGAGATGCTACTATTAAAATTTGTTTATCAATATCATTATATTTCATATATCTTCTTGATTCTTCCGCAATACCTATAGCAGAACAAGTCTTTCCTGTTCCAAGGCCGTGATATAATAATACACCATTATAAGGTGTATATTCTGATAAAAAATTCATTATAAATTTTTGATGGGGCGCTAAAGCAAAATCTTTATTACATAATTTTTCTGCCTCTTCTTCTATATTTTCATTTATATTTATATCAAATTTATATTCATTAAATTCTTTTTTACTACTTATTTTATTATTTAAATTTTTATCATCTAGCGTTGGGTATAAATAATCCATCATATATGTTTTCCCATTATTTTCTATTCTTTCATTCGTAATTTCATCGGACAATTTATTATTTAATAATTCAATTGCATTTAAAAAATATTGCGCATCTTTTTTACTCGATAGTTTGTCTTCGTTATTTACCAAAACGCTTTTATCAAAATTAAAATTATTTATATTGTTTTTAAATAAATTATGTAATACTGGGTTTTTTTTTCCAATTACTTCATCTTTTATATCTATTTTTGGTTTATTTTCACTTTCTAATTTTTCTGATATTTCTATCTCGCTGTCCGATTCCAATGTTACAGTGTCACTGCCTGACCCCGACATTTCTATGTTGCTGCCTTTGTCAGATGTTTCTTGATCACTGTCTTCGTTTAATATATCTACGTGATTTTTTTGTTTATTATCATCTTCTATTTTTACAATATTACTCATTATATATTAAATATATAGTTTATAAGTTTTTAATAATTTATTTAATTCAATTAATATTTTTTTTTTTTCTATATTATAATTTCGCATATATTTTTCTGCGTCATTTATATTAACCCATTCTATTTTGCTTATTTCAAATAATTGAAATTCCTTTTTTGGTTCGTGTGTATTATTTACGTATCCCAAAAAATATTTATGTTTATACGATTTATAATTTGAACCTGTAAAAATTTCCTCCAGGGGCAAAATATTACTAACAATTATTAATTCGTTTTTATCGTATCCCGTTTCTTCTTCAAACTCTCTTAAACCACATATCATATCTCTTTCTTGATAATTTCGTCTTCCTTTTGGAAATCCCCATTCCGGCTCTAAATATTTTTCGCCACATTGTTTTATTATATCTTCTAAATTATAAAAATCATTATTTAATTTTATTCCACTAATTAATTGTTTATATTTATATTTGGATGTTTTCTCTTCGTTTTTATACTGGTTTGTTATATTTGTCCCCCATAAATAATTCCAAAGAACATCAAATTCATTTTTTAATATAAATTCTCTCTCGCCTACTGTCATTTTATCAAAAATATTTATTAAATATTGTTTGTCTTCTAAATTATATTTTCCACGTAAAAAATCTACAAACGCCAAACTATCTTTTCTTCTAATCAACAAAACCTCTGTAGTATCATTGTTTTTTCTAAAAGCTATAACACCTATTGATGTTATTGGGATTTTACATTGATGAAATAAATGACCTAGTTTACCACAGTTATTACAAAATGTATTTTTCTTACTATTCATTTATCGTTTTAACTATATATTTTGTTAGCATGTTTTTATATGCTTTTATATTAATCTCTCTCTCTCTCTATTGATGTTTTTATAACTTCACATCACGTATATTATAAAAATAGGTTTTATAGAATCTTTAAAAATATATTTATAAATTAATTATGATTACATATTTAGACGAAAAAGTATGGGGCCCTTTATATTGGAAATTTCTATATACCATCGCTTTAACTTATCCAAATCATCCGAATGAAGTTATTAAAAGAAAATATTACGATTTAATTATGAATTTTCCGCTTTTTTTACCAAACGAAAATATGGGAAACACATTTTCTAAATTTATAGATAATTATCCACCACAAGCTTATTTATCCAATAAAGAAAGTTTTATTAAATGGGTATGGTTTATTCATAATAAAATTAATATTTTTTTAGGTAAACCAGAAATGGGATATTACGAAGCCATGGATACATTTTATGAAGATTATAAACCAAAAGAGTTGAAGAAAAAAGAAGAAAGTAAAAATAAACATAAATATATTTTCACAACTATGATAATATTTCTTATTGCTATTATCATTTTTTTACACTTTAATAATAAATAACAACTATTTATACAACTTTAGTTATCTATTGTTAAATTTATAAATATTACAAACAACATTATACTTATAAAAATAAATAGATAATTTATATAATTATTTTATACTAATTATATAAATTATGAAACTTGAATTATTTATAGGAAGTGTAGTATTAATTTTTATTGCAAATATATATTATGAAGGTAAAATTTTAGCAAAAATAAAATATTACAATAAGTATTATAAAATGATATTTATTGGATTTGTTGGATTATGTGTATACATTTATTTAAAAAAATCACCTCAAAATAGCAAAGAATTTTTTGCAAATGCGAATGGGTATATTAAATATTTACCAGTTGATAGACAAACAACCTCTATGTTAGCCCCCATTATTGATTTTACTGGAAAAGCAATAGGTGACTCTATAAATAGTAATTATAAACCCGTAAATCAAAACCAATATACTAATTTAACTTCGCAACAAAAAAAAATTCTTACTGGATCTAAATCAACCAAGCGGTCTGTCAGTGAAACAAAAAAGAAATATGTAGCCGCATCTCAAAATTGGCAATGTAAACATTGTAAAATAAAATTGCCCGCCTGGTTTGAAGTCGATCATGTCACAAAATTAGAATACGGAGGTTCAAACGATGTTGAAAATTTAGAAGCATTATGTAGAGATTGTCATGGTAAGAAAACCGCTTTAGAAAACTTATAAAATTTAATAATTTAATTATATATATTATATATAGATAATATAATCATGGGCAATAGTGATATAGAGATTATAAGTAGTAGCTTATATAATATATTTAAAAATAATATAAATTATATTATTGAGAAATTTTATTTAATACTTAATGGTGTTATTAATTCGTCTAATTATAAATATTATATTAGTATTTTATTAACATTGGTTTTTATCATTTTAGTTATTTTAACAAATTTAATAAATGTTCCTGATAAATATCTTCAAGTTATTTCATTATTTTTTGGTGGATTTTTATTGAGCATTTTTTACTTTTTTATATACAGAAATGAAAATGAAAAATCAGCATCAATAATAGACAACTCAAACCTAATAAACTATTATAATGATTCATCGCGAAAAATTATTCAGGTGAATGATAAAAAATATTCATTCAATAATATCAATTTTACAAAAACAGTTTCGCTGCCTATAACTAACATGATCAAATTTTTGGGAATTCTTTTTTTTACTATTTTTATTATTATTGCTATTATAGGTTCTTTCTATAATTTATATAATAAATATCAATATTTATATATAGTTACACAAATATTTATTGGATTGTTTATCCTAGTTGTATCTTTATCAATTATTGCGAAGTTAGCATCTATTGTTTTAACAAATTGTGAAGATAGTAAATACATGATACCGCAAATTTTATGTATAGTAAAAAATTTTATATTTTTCATACCTTGTTTACTTATTATAATAGTTGATGAATTCAACAAAGACGTGAAAGCAACCCCATCATCGGTTTATTTATTATTTATATTACTTTTAATTCTAGTAGGTTTATTTATTGGAATACCTTTATTATTTCAATTTATTATAAGCATGGATAAAAATGATTTATTAGCGGGTAAAGGTCCTTATTATTTAGATAATAGAAGAGTAATTGGAACGTATCAAGATTTTAGTAAAAAATATATATTAAATAAAAATAAAATAAGTTTGTCTAAGAAAAAATACACATTATTTGATGAAAATCCGGAACAAGAATATAATATTAAAGCTTTATTTGGGGATTTTAATAATAGAAAATTTCAATACAAATACACTTATAGTATTAGTTTTTATATTTATTTAAATCCACAACCAACTAATACTAGTATAGCATATAATAAAGAAACAGAATTATTTAATTATGGCAATAAACCAGTTATATTATACGATGGGCGTAATAGAAAATTATTAGTTAAATCTAAAACACAAACCAGTGAAGGAAGCCAAACCGATATTATATATGAAACAAAAAAACTTAAATATCAGAAATGGATGTTATTTACAATTAATTATCAAAATAATATAATAGATGTATTTATAGATGGTAAATTAGTAGGTTCTAAAAAAAATGTTCCCCCATATTTTGATAATGATACAATTACAATAGGCGAAGACAAGGGTATACATGGCAGTATTAAAGATATATATTATTATGAAACTCCTCGCCCGGTTAGCAATATAGAATTTTTATATAATTTGACAATTAAACCTACAGAAAACGAGGCAAGCTTTATACAAAACTCGCTAACCGATAAATTACAAAAACAACTTCAATAATAAAATTTTAGCAAAATATATTATTTAATAGAATAAATAGAACAAATAGAATAAATAGAACAAATAGAATAAATAGAATAAATAGAATAAATATATTATAAAAAATATTATATTACTTTATATTAAATAATGAAAGTATCAAATATAATAATTATAACAATATTAGTGTTATTAGTAATATATTTATTAACTAGATTTTTCTTCATCACTGACATTATTTATGATATAATGTGCAATGCTAAAGAACGCGCTGGTGAAGTTAGTGGAAATTCGTATTTTAAGACAGATAAAAATGTAATTGGTAATAAAGATTTCAATGAAAATAACACGTCGAATTTTATGTTAAGTGTATGGTTTTATATAGAAAATTGGGGAGATAATATTGCAACTGAAAAAAATATTCTTTTTGTATCGTCTAAAAATAGCGCCGAGACCCATGAAAATATTAAAGACGTTGTAGGAGGAATCAGCAGTAGTAGTAGTACTGAAGAGAATGCGGAAAAAACCTTTAAAAATTTAAATATTGCTTTAGATAAATATGAAAATAACTTAATTATAGATATTGAAACATATAGTGAAACTAGAACGAACGAGACGACGGCGACTAGATATTTAATTAAAAATATTCCAGTACAAAAATGGAATTGTTTAACTATATCTGTTGATACTAAAACGTTAGACGTCTACCTGGACGGTAAATTAAGAAATTCATTTATTTTACATGGAATTTATAAAAATAAATTATCTAATAACAAAGATAAAAACATTTACTTGGGGGATATAACAGATAGTAACGCTGGATTTACTGGTTTTATAACTAGAATTAGATATCAACCTAATGCAATTAATCCGCAAGAATCATATAATATTTACAAAGATGGTATAAAATCTTCTCTTGCTAATTCAATGTATAATAAATATGGATTAAAAGTTAGCTTTTTAGAATACGACAAAGAGAAATCTTCGGTTTCGATATAATTATTTAGAAATATTTTAACATAATAACTATACTTTCAAATATATTATTATATTTATAATATAAATATAATAATAATGGACAACGTTAATAATTTATTAGGTAAAACAAAACAAAAATTTTTAAATATAACTCCGTATGGAAGTGAAAATTTTATTTCTTCAAGTAGTGAATTCTTGAATTCAAATACGTTGATAGCAAAAGCAACATTTTTGTTGTTAGTAATTATTTTATTTGTATTTTTATTTTATGTATTTAGTAGAATGATTATTTTCTATTTAACACCCCCGGAAAACCCATTTATAATTAAAGGAATGAAAGATGCAACGCAAGGGATGACCATATCCCAAACATATTCGGATAAAAATGCTGTCCCAATATATAGAAGTAAAAATGAATATGACGGAACAGAGTTTACATATGCATTTTGGATGTATGTTAATGATTTAGCATATAATGATTCTAAAGACTTCAAACATGTTTTTCATAAAGGTTCAACATCAAAAGCCGATGGTGTTTTAGATGGGGTATATGGCCCTAATAATGCCCCCGGCGTTTATCTTTATACTGGAAGAAAAAATATTGGTGACGATTTATTAGAAAAGTACCCCACTCTGGGAATGTTAGTTAGAATGAATGTTTACCACGACGGCGAGGATAATGCCCAGAAATATTATGATGATATATACGTGGATAGTATTCCTATAAAAAAATGGGTAGGGGTTGTAATTAGAGTTACTGGTCAAAATATAGTAGATGTTTATATAAATGGTACATTGACAAAAAGACATAAATTAAGTAATATTGTTAAACAAAATTACGATAATGTATATGTTAATATAAATGGTGGCTTCGGTGGTAATCTTTCTAATTTAAAATATTATAATTATGCCATTGGAACTTTCGAAATTTATAAAATTACATCAGACGGACCAGATTTAACAATGTCTGAAAATTCTAGTATTCAAAAATCAAAACCATATTATTTATCCCCGGAATGGTATTTTGATAGTACAAGTACTTCTTTAAATTAATTAGATTAATTCGATTAATTAGATACAGAAATCGAATTATTTATTATTGATTATATATAACTAATAATAAATATGGTATATACAAATATTACTGATCTGTCTAGAAATAATTTCATTTTATTTTCATGTAATTATAACGATGATCTTAGTTTTATTGGTACAAAAATTAATATAAAAACATCACTGCCCAGAGAAATAGATAAAGCAAATAATTGCTATGAATTTCCTATCATATTTAACAATGACAGTTTTTCAAACAATATATTTAATAATAGAGTAATTTTATCTGCGCAAATAAAGAGAGATGATGATGCTGTCGCGCAACCATTTACACTTATAACACAACAAAATCTATATCATAATATAAAATTTATACAAAAAAATAATGATTTTAACAAGCCGCGAATATTATTTCTTAAATATAATATAACAAATAATGTAATCAATAATAATAAATATTTATTTAATTCATTTGATAATTTCATTGATACAGATAGTGGTACAGATAATGAAATTTCGACTATGGATTTATTTAAAATAAATTTAAACGATATAATTTTAAATATTCGCAATACTTATACAGGCGATGGGGGAGAACCGAAGTTACTAAAAAGCTTATCATATTTCTTTAATATTTATAAACCATTTGTTAATACTGATTACTATAATTTTAAATTTTCAGATTTTATTGATTTAAGTCGTAGTTTACCAGCCGATACTGAAGAACCATATGATAAAAAAAACATAAATATAACTACAAAAAACGTATCATTAACTAACGAATTTGATAATGATACGAAATTGAATTATGTGGAGGATAATTTTACAAATCTGTTTTATTTTAAATTAGAAGAAGGACATTTTACAGAAGAATTAAAACCATCGGATATATCAATAGTAACAAAATTAGAATTTAATACCATATATGATTATGAGAATGATAATATTCTTTTATATAATAAATTAAAGAATTTATCTACTGTTAAATTTGTTTTAAATTATAAAAAAGATCAACTTGAAGAAAGTTTAATTGAAGATATGTGCATCAATTTTGTAGTTATCAAAGGTTACGATTACTTCTCAAAATATTATGGAAAAATTTATTTAAGTAATGATTTTACTTATCTAAATTGTAGAATTTTAGATAATAATACTAATTTTTATTCAAATAATTCGGAGTTAGATAGTAGTATGATTTATTTATCACTCGGTAATTCAATTACTGGTATTACACAAAATGATTTATATACAAAAATGAAACTAGACATTCAATCGATATCAACACAAACTGAAACTAGTGAGTCAAAAAAATTAGGTAATGTAAGTAAAATATATTTTACTAGTTGGGTCAGTTCTATAAATATACCACAAAATATGAAAGATAAAAGATATTTATTAGAAGAAAATTATGATTATGACTACACTAATATTTTATACAATAACATTCAATATAATACTATCAAATTTATAAATTTTAATTTATTAGATTTTTATCATAACTATGATTCGGTTTTTTCAGAAAATATATATAATCATAGATTCAATTCTTCGGGTTTATTAAACAACGAAATAAGTAGTAATCATTTTGACGTTAATTATGAAAATAACAACACTAAAATTACAGCTAACGAGATATTAATTGATGATCAATATACAATAAAGTTAAATAACAACTCCGTAATTGAGTTTAAAGATACAGATGTAGAAAACAATTTATTAAATTATGATTTCAGATTTAACTTTGATAAAACATTTGATATTGATATATATTTTACTTTAAAATATACTTATGATTATGATTCTCCCGGCACCACTGATTCTGGTTCTGAATCAGAAGAAATAATACTTAATTTTCATAAACTTATTTTAAACAGTAATTTAATTACAACAGCTGGAAGTGATTTTACTCACGTAGATTGCGTTTTTGTATATTATGATCCGTACTCTGAAAATACACCAGATGAATATAAATATCCAATGAATAACATTGAGATAACTACTAATCCTAATATAGATACTCTAACTCGTGCAGTTGAATTGTTACCTGGCGCAAAAACATCCGTGACTAATAGCACAATTATTCCAGCAAGAAATGGGAGCAATTTATCTAGAAAACAAATACAGGGATTTATTAGTTTAAACAATGTTCCAAGACTTTTATCAATAAAACCGTATGACGAAAATGTAATTGACGGTAGAGGATTTATAAATCAATATCAAATAAGCAATGAATGTAAAACCGATTTAGAAAAAGTCGAAATTAAATTAAATTCACAGAAACATATATCAGTTAAAAACCCACGTCACCATGACGTAAATAATAATAATGTATCCAAAACAAAAAATTTTGCTAATTTAGTTCGATCTAGAAGACTTAATCAAAAATTATCAACTGCACAAACATGTGTAACTAATCCAGAAAATATAATTAATTATACTACTCCATTTACAAACCCCATGTGGCGAAAAAAATAAATAAAAATATAAATTAATTAATGTTTAGTTATTATATATGATAAATTATCATACGAGAATAAATGACTTAGTGGCGGAGGCGGCGCGGCGGGCTGGGCGGCGCAGGATGATAATATAACTAACGAGTTAATCAATAGCGTACGGGACAGTGTGGAGGCCGTAGAAAAGGCGGTAGAGAAGGTGGCGAAGAAAGTGAGTGTGATGAAGATGTTGGTAGAGAATCCAGTGGCAAGGATGAATGAGGAGGCCGATGCGAGGCCCTGGAGTTGGGTGCGGGGCTATGACGAGTGTAAGCGGATGCGGGTTGGGGGCGGAAAAAGAAAATCAAAAAAAGTAAAAAAATCAAAAAGAAGAAGACGAGGCAAAAAACAAATAAAAAAAACTAAAAAATATAAAAAAAGAAGTACCAAAAAAACAAATAAAAAAACTAAAAAATAAATATTTTTTTAATTGACAAAAATATTTATCTAAACAGTTTTAAGATAATTCAATTCATATAATAATAATAATAAATGTCATCGCCAGTTAAAGTAAAATTATATGATTTTAATGTATACGATGATTATAGTAAAGCAGAAAATTTGGGTAAACATGGATATGACCAATTCAAAGATAATAAGAAATTCATTATTCAAATGTTCGGAATTAATGTTGCCGGAGAAACAGTCTCGCTTATAGTAGAGGATTTTAACCCGTTCTATTATATTAAAGTAGGAGATGATTGGGACGAACCAGACAGATGCGAATTTGTCAGCCATATTAAGGAAAAGTTAGGCGTTTATTATGAAGACTCTATTGTCGCATCTAAACTTGTTAAACGGCACAAATTATATGGTTTTGACGACAACAAATTACACACTTTTATCAAGCTTTCATTCACCAATGCAGGAGCATACAACAGAGCAAAGAAAATGTTCTACATTGATTCTACCGTGGATGGTGTATTCAAGCGAGAATTAGTAAGAGATGGATATTTATATGAAGAAACAAAATGTTATTTATATGAAGCCAATATTCCGCCACTACTAAAATTATTTCACATTCAAGAAATTAGCCCGAGCGGTTGGGTACAAATACAAAAAGATAAAATTAGTAAAATGAGGCAAAAATCGACACATTGTGCTTACGAATATATTACCAGTTATAAACATTTGGAAAAGGCTTATAACGACGATATCGTAAAATATAGCATTTGTAGCTTTGATATCGAGGCAAGCAGTAGTCATGGAGATTTCCCAGTGCCTATTAAAAATTACAAAAAACTGGCTACCAATATTTTAGAATATTATAATGAACTGGACGATATAACCAAGTTTAATATTGATTGTTTCAAAAAGCATATTAACGCTGGATTTGGATACGAGCGAACTCCCGATATTGCCAGCGTATATCCCAAAGTCAAAGATATTTCAAAAGAACAATTGAATAACATTTTCGACAATTTCATGAAATATATTCCTGCGAAAGACCAGTTAAGGAAAGATTATATTATGGAGAATGAAGAATCCGATTCAGAATCAGACAATGATGGCGATGATAAGAAGGAATGCGATGGATCTGACGAAGTTTTGCCCTCTTATAAAAAGGGCAAAAGAGTGAAGAAATATAATAAAAATTCTAACATTCTGGAAATTATTCAAGACGATAAATGCGACCACGATACTAAACTATTTGAATTAAACAATGCATTGGGAAAATTTTATCCCGAATTAGAAGGTGATATGGTGACGTTTATTGGTATGACATTTCTAAATTACGGAGATAAAAAACCACACACCAGATATATAATTGTCAAGGGTGGCTGCAAAGTCCCTGAAAAATATAAATCGTGGGTCATTGAAAATAATGTTAAAATTATTGAAAAAAAAACAGAAAAAGGTGTATTATTAGAATTTACTAAAATTATGCAATTAGAAAATCCACATATCGTTACTGGTTATAATATAAATGGATTTGATTTTGATTTTATGTTTAAACGTTCTCAGGAAATTGGTTGTACTGAAGATTTCTTAAAATTATCAAAAAATAAA
>JGI24540J26637_10000101_pt1 | contig 29833 bp, 40 predicted proteins | sample NorSeaMetagenome_FD_26637 | JGI IMG/M metagenome (IMG submission 26637)
GGAAACCAAATTCGGCCCAAGTCCAATTATGCCAAACTCCGTCAACAGGTTGACTTAAAAAAATTTCATTCGGTTTTTCTTTTTCCCACNTATAAAAAAACTCTAATGGAGATAAATATTGCATAATTATATTTTTTNGTGTTAAATATAAGAAAATATAAATTCTATAATATCACAAAAAAAATGAATAAAATATATAAAGATGAACTACAAATATTTAAGCATTTTTTTTTAGTAACTAAAACACGAACTTTAGAATTGTTATATTTGTTAATATTAAATTAAAAAATGGAGCCTGAAGAAACAGTAGACTATAATATTCGAAAAACATGGTANAATATAACTAAGATGTATAATAAAAAAGCATCAGATTATATGGTTAGTATGTCATTAGGAAAAATAATTTTAAACATTGATATGTTTGAAGGAACTCCATCAACTCAACTAGGCCCAAATATGGGCATGGAATCAACATCATTAGCAAGATCATTAAATAAATTAGAAGATATTGGTATTATAATTAGAAAAACTGACCCAAATGATAAAAGAAAATCTATCATTCATTTAACTAAAATTGGGCTTGAGTGGAGAGAAATAGCTAAGACAGAAGTTTTGAAGTTTAATAATAAAGTATTTTCGGAATGTAATAAAGAAGAAATAAAAACATTTTTTAATGTCTTGAAAAAAATTAACAAAGTAGTTAATGATGAAAAATAAACATGAAATTTAATAATATAGGACTTAGTAGTCAACTTCAAGAAGGGCTAGAAATGATGGGATTTGAAAAAGCAACTCCTGTTCAAGAACAAGCCATACCAATAATTTTAGAAGGAAAAGATCTAATAGCTTGTGCTCAAACAGGAACAGGAAAAACTGCAGCCTTTGTTCTACCAATTCTAAGTATCCTTTCAAATAAAAAACAATCTAATAAAGTTAAAGCTCTAATTATTGCTCCTACAAGAGAACTTGCAAAACAAATTGATATGCAAATCGAAGGCTTTTCTTATTATACTAATTCATCATCCTACCCAATTTATGGAGGAGGAACAGGTCCTGAATTTGAAAATCAAAAGCAAGCACTTGTTAAAGGAACAGATATTATTATTTGTACTCCAGGAAGATTAATGGCTCATTTAAAATTTAATTATTTTGATACTAGTGAAATAGAGTATTTAATATTAGATGAGGCTGATAGAATGCTAGATATGGGTTTTTATGATGATATTGTTTCTATTTCAAAAAAAATACCAAAAAAGAGGCAAACACTTCTCTTCTCTGCTACAATGCCTTCTAAAATTAGAAAGCTTGCTGAAAATATTTTAATTAATCCTTCAAGTATAAGTTTAGCAATTTCAAAACCAGCTGCAGGAATAAAACAAAGTGCATATTTAATAAATGATGATCAGAAAATAAGATTAATAAGAGATATTCTTAAGAAAAAAGAAAGAGAAAAACCTCTAAGTCATGTGCTTATTTTTGCTTCTAGTATTAAAAGTGTTAAAGAGATTAAAAGAACTTTAAATAAGTCAGGCTTAAGATCTAGTGATATGCATTCAGAACTAAATCAAGAACAAAGAGAAGACACAATAAGAGATTTTAAAAATAAAAAAATAAAAATTCTTGTAGCAACTGATATTCTTTCTAGAGGTATTGACATTAAGGGAATTGAATTAGTAATGAATTATGAAGTTCCTCATGATGCAGAAGATTATGTACATAGAATTGGAAGAACTGCTCGAGCAGACAGAACAGGTGAAGCAATAACTTTTATAAATCAAAAACAGGTCAAAAATTTCATGGATATAGAAAAACTTATAGAAAGATCAGTATTGAAAAATGATTTACCTGAAAATTATGAAAAAGGCCCGAAATTTGAAATTTTCAAAAAAAATAGTAAAAAGAAAAATTGGAAAAAAAGAAAATAAATCTATCTAATTAAAACTGGTGCATGATGTTCCTTTATTCTTGCATCAATAATAGGAACTGAACAAGAAAAATGCTTATTTATAGTTTTTGAATTTAGTCCATAAATGTCATGAGAAGGATTAGACCTTGTAAAACATATCCACAACCAATTACTAAAATCTTCAGAAACAAATTTTGCATCATCAACTAAAGTAATTAGTGCAATTCCATCTAAACTGACACTTTCTAAGTAAGTAGTTAAAGATTTTATATCTCCAGTACCATCAATGGCAAGGATTCCTTCTGTAACAATAAAACTATTTGAAAAATATTTTGGTAATGAAAGAGATGGATTTTCTTTTTTTAAATTTCTCTTTAATTTTCCTGCAGCAGCAATAATAACTTTAGATCCTTCATTGAGAGTTTTACTACTGTAATCAAGAGTGTCAATGGAAGTCATAGTTTGAAAATGTAAATCTCTTGACCAATCAACACGCTCTAATAAATATTTAAAAAAAGCTTTTTTATTATTAATGTCAGGGGCATTATCATCATCAACTATAAGTAAATACTTAGCTAACGATAATTGTCCAGTTCCTAGAATATGATTTGCAATTGTTAAAAGCTCTTGAGGAACTTTTGTTGGATTATATGGCGTATATCGCTCTGAGCCAATAGCTAAAAGAAGCGGATGAACACCTGAATCATCAACAGCATTAACTGATTTTAGACCAGGAATTTCATTTTCAACTGCACTTCCTGTCATTGCATGTATTAATTTACCAAATTGAGAATCCTCTTGAGGTGGTCTTCCTACGACAGTAAATGGCCAAATTGCATTTTTTTTAGCTAATACTTTTTTTACTTTAAGATAAGGGAAATCGTGTTTTAAGCTATAATACCCTAAATGGTCCCCAAATGGTCCCTCTGGCTTAAGATCATTAGATATTTCTCCACAGATTACAAAATCAGCATCTGCTGATATAGTATATCCGTCAACTACAGAATATCTAAATCTTTTTGCTCCTAATATTCCAGCAAAAGTAAGTTCAGACATATTATCTGGTAAAGGCATTACTGAAGAAAATGTATGAGCAGGAGGTCCACCAACAAAAATAGAAACCTTTAAAGGAACTCCTTTCTCAATTGCTCTTTTCTGATGAATTCCAATTCCACGATGAATCTGATAATGAATCCCAATTTCTTCATTTTTTATATAATCATTTCCGCTAATTTGAATTCTATACATTCCTAAATTAGAATTCATTATTCCAGGATTATTAACATCTTCTGAAAAAACTTGTGGAAGAGTAATAAATGAACCCCCATCATCAGGCCAGCATTTTATTTGTGGTAAGTCTGATATAGATATTTCCTCAAAATATTTTGGTAAAGATACTTTCTTAGGAAGTGCATTTAATGCATAAAATGCGGATTGTAGAGATGCTAATGGATTTTTAAAACCATTAATAGGGTCGATTTTAAGATTAATTAGTTTTTTAACCTTATTAATTGAATCTCTAAAGATAAAGTTACTTCTTTCCAAAGTTCCATAAAGATTAGAAACTGCAGGATACTTACTTCCTTTAACATTTTCAAAAAGCAATGCTTTTCCTTGCTTTCTAAATTCATCTAAATGATATGTTGCTATATCTATATTTGGATCAACTTCCTCTTTAATTCTAATTAAATGACCATTTTTTTCTAAATCCTTAATACATTCTAATAATGACGAATATCCCATATAGCAAAATTATAAAAAAAGACAACTATAACAGTTGCCTTTCAAAACATATATTTTATAAATATTATCTTTTATTGATATCAGAATATGACCGAAGGTTTTCTCCAGTGTAAACTTGTCTAGGTCTTCCAATAGGCTCAATTGTTTCTCTCATTTCTTTCCATTGAGCAATCCAGCCTGGCAATCTGCCTAAAGCAAACATAACTGTAAACATATCAGTAGGAATTCCTAAGGCTCTATAAATAATCCCTGAATAAAAATCAACATTTGGATATAATCCTCTAGACTTAAAATATTCATCTTTTAATACAACTTCTTCAAGTTTTTTTGCTAGATCTAAAACAGGGTCTTTTATGCCTAATTGATCTAAAACATCATCAGCAGCTTTCTTAATTATTGTAGCTCTTGGATCAAAATTCTTATATACTCTATGTCCAAAACCCATCAGTCTAAAAGAATCATTTTTATCTTTAGCTCTGGAAATATATTTTTCTACATCACCTCCACTATCCTTCATTTCTTCAAGCATTTCAATAACAGCTTGGTTGGCTCCTCCGTGCAAAGGACCCCATAATGCAGCTATTCCAGCTGAAATAGAAGCATATAAACTTGCATGAGAAGAACCAACAATTCTAACTGTAGCAGCAGAACAATTTTGTTCGTGATCTGCATGAAGAATAAGTAACTTATCTAAAGCACTAGCAATTACAGGATTAATCTCTGTTTCTTGAGTAGGCAAACCAAACATCATATGTAAAAAATTGCTAGTGTAATTCAATTTATTTTTTGGATACATTACTGGCTGACGCATTCTATTCTTAAAACTCCAAGCAGCAAGAGTTGGTAGCTTAGCAATTAATCTTATGATTGTACCATTAATTTCATCAAGAGATCTGTTAGGATCTAAAGATTTAGGATAAAATGCTGTTAAAGAAGAAACAAGTGAAGATAAGACCCCCATTGGATGTGATCTTGACGGAAAACCATCTAAAATAGCTTTTACATCTTCATGAACTAATGTGTGAGAAGTAATCTCATTAACAAAATCATCTAATTGAGTCTTAGATGGTAATTCACCATAAATAAGTAAGTACGAAACTTCTAAAAAATTAGACTTCTCTGCAAGCTCCTCAATAGAATAACCTCTATATCTTAAAACACCTTCCTCTCCATTAAGAAAAGTAATTGCACTTTTAGTAGATCCGGTATTTTTAAAACCTCTATCAATTGTTATAAGGCCAGATTCTGATCTTAGTTTACTAATATCTAACGCATGTTCATTTTCAGAACCTACTGTTACAGGAATTTCATATGTTTTTCCCTCAAAATGTAATTCTGCTTTTTTACTATTACTCATACTTAATTATTATTTATGTAAATATAACACCTTAAAAAAAAATTACCTAACAAACTTAAATCCTTTTCCAGTAAATAAGGCCTTTTCTCCTAATTCTTCTTCTATCCTAAGTAATTGATTGTATTTAGCAACTCTATCTGATCTTGAGGCAGAGCCAGTCTTAATCTGACCTGTAGATAATGCAACGGATAAATCTGCTATTGTTGTATCTTCAGTCTCACCAGATCTGTGACTCATAACAGATGTATATGAGTTTTTATGAGCTAAATTAACAGCTTCAATAGTTTCGGTTANTGTACCAATTTGGTTCACCTTAACTAAAATTGAATTAGCAATATTATTNTCTATTCCTTTTGATAACCTTTTAACATTAGTAACAAATAANTCNTCNCCNACTAATTGAATTTTATTTCCTAATTTTTTAGTCATTAAAGCCCAAGAGCTCCAATCGTCTTCATCTAGGCCATCCTCAATAGANATAATAGGATATTTTTTAACCCAGTCACACCAATATTCAACCATCTCATCTGCAGTTAGTTTTTTTCCACAAGATTGATGAAAATGATATATTTTTTGTTCTGGCAAGTAAAACTCTGATGCTGCAGCATCAATAGCAATATAAACATCCTCGCCAGCTCTATAGCCAGCAATTTCTATTGATTTAATTACAATTTCTATTGCTTCTTCATTTGATCCAATATTAGGTGCAAAACCCCCTTCGTCTCCAACATTAGTTGAATACCCTTTAACTTTAAGTTGTTGTTTTAGACAATGAAAAATTTCTGTTCCAATTCTAAGAGCTTCAGAAAAACTTTCAGCACCAACAGGCATAACCATAAACTCTTGAAAGTCTATACTATTATCTGCGTGCGATCCTCCGTTTAATATATTCATCATTGGAATGGGCATTTGATATGACTCTCTTTGACCAATATGATGAAATAAAAATTTATTATTTACTTTAGCAGCTGATTTGGCGCATGCAAGAGAAACTGCTAACATAGCGTTAGCGCCAAGATTTTCTTTATTTTCAGTTCCATCAAGATTAATTAATTTATTATCTAACAAAGATTGATCTAAAACAGAAAGACCTTTAAGACAAGAATTAATTGAAGTGTTGATATTATTAACTGCTTTTAATACCCCTTTACCTAAATAAATTGAATTATCTCCATCTCTTAGCTCAACTGCTTCATGTTTTCCTGTAGAAGCTCCTGAAGGAACAGCAGCTCTTGATAAAACTCCTGATTCTGTAAGTACTTCTGCCTCTACAGTTGGATTTCCTCTAGAATCAAGTATTTGTCTAGCATGAATATTTTTAATTTTACTCATTATTTTTTAAGTGTCATCATTCGATTGATAAATTCATCAAATAAATATCTGGAATCATGGGGGCCGGGTGATGATTCAGGGTGATATTGAACTGAAAAACAATTTTTATCTTTTAATTCGATACCTTCAATTGTATTATCATTTAGATTAATGTGTGTTATGGAAATATTATTATTACTATTTACATCTTCAGCATTAATTCCAAAACCATGATTTTGAGAAGTCACCTCTGATTTACCAGTCTTTAAATTTTGAACAGGATGATTAATTCCTCTGTGTCCATTATGCATTTTATATGTTCCCACACCTTCTGATAAGGCAAGCATTTGATGTCCTAGACAAATTCCAAAAACGGGTTTACCATTACTAGTCATAGATTTTATATTTTCTAAAACTTGAGGCATAGTATCAGGATCACCTGGACCGTTTGATAAAAAGAAACCATCTGGACCCCAAGCATTAATTTCTTTATATGAACTATTCATAGGAAATATTTTTAAAAAGCAATTTCTGTCAGTTAAGCATTTTAAAATATTCTTTTTTACACCTAAATCTAACACAGCTACTTTTAAGTTAGATTCTTTATTACCTAAATAATAGCTTTTACTTGTAGAAACTTTAGAACACAACTCTAACCCAACCATTGAAGGTACAGATTTAATAATTTCAAGTAGTTCTGTAATATCTGTGATAGTGTTAGAAATAATAGCATTCATAGCTCCTTTGTCCCTAATATGTCTTACTACTGCTCTTGTGTCAATATCAGTAATTACAACTTTTTTAGAATTTTTAAAAAATGTGTTAAGATCGGAGTCAGCAGATTGCCTTGAATATCCAGAATTAAAATTCTTACAAATTAATCCAGAGATTTTAATATCTTCAGATTCTATCTCGTCATCTTTAACTCCATAATTACCAATATGAGCATTAGTTGTTATCATTAACTGACCATAATAAGAAGGATCAGTAAAAACTTCTTGATATCCAGTCATTCCAGTATTAAAGCAAAGTTCTCCTGTTGCAATTCCACTAAAACCAGCACCAAATCCATAAAAAATTGTTCCGTCTTCAAGAAGTAGTATTGCCTTATTTTTAATTTTATATTTCATTTTACTTGATTTACTAAAAAAGGATAAAACTCAAATGGCTTTATCCTTTTTTTTTTAAATATGAATCATTTTTATTTTTTTTACTTAATCCTTCTTACTTTTTTCTTTGTCATCAGTTTTCGAATTATCAGCCTCTTCTACAACTTCTGCTGCTGGAGTCTCTTCTACAACTTCTGCTGCTGGAGTCTCTTCTACAACTTCTGCCAAAGGAATATCAACATCAGAAACGCTATCAGNTGAAGTTTTCTTACCGCCTCTTCTTCTTGCTTTTTTGGTTTTAGTAATATTNGTAGAATATTCTGAGTTATAGTCAACTAATTCTATTAAAGACATTTGAGCATTATCACCCATTCTATTACTTAACTTTAAAATTCTTGTATATCCACCNTTTCTTTCAGCNATCTTAGATGAAATATCTCCAAAAAGTTCNGTAATAGCATCTTTCTGCTTTAAGTAGCTAAAAACAACTCTTCTTGAATGAGTNGTNTCATTCTTAGATTTAGTAATAAGAGGTTCAATATATACTCTTAAAGCTTTAGCTTTTGCNAGAGTAGTTTTAATTCTTTTATGTTCAATTAAAGAACATGCCATATTAGCTAGCATNGCTTTTCTATGTGCTGCTTTTCTACCTAAATGGTTAAACTTTTTTCCGTGTCTCATTTTTCTAGTCGTTATCTAAATTATATTTTGAAATATCAAATCCAAAATGTAAACCTTTTTCATCTATTAATTCTTCAAGTTCAGTTAAAGATTTTTTTCCAAAATTTCTAAACTTTAGCATATCACTCTTTTTAAAAGAAACTAATTCTCCTAATGTATATACTTCGGCTGTTTTAAGACAATTTAAGGCTCTTACAGATAAACCAAAATCTGTAAGTTCAGTTTTTAATAATTGTCTCATATGTAAAGTATCTTCATCAAAGTCATCAGCAATATCTGCCTCAAGATTAATTTTCTCGTCAGAGAATAACATAAAATGTTGTATTAATATTTTTGATGCTTCAGTAAGAGCTCTTTTAGGGTCAACTGAACCATCAGTAGTAATATTAATATTTAACTTTTCATAATCTGTTTTTTGACCTACTCTATAATTTTCAACATTATAGTTGACATTCTTAATAGGAGTAAAGATTGAATCTATCGCGATTGTTCCTATTGGAGCCTCCTCAATAATATTATTTTCAGCAGGAACATACCCTCTTCCTTTATTAATTGAAAATTCCATTGAAAATTCAACTGACTTATCTAATTCACATATTAATAAATCAGGATTTAAAATTTGAAAACTAGAAAGACCATTAGCAAGGTCTGCTCCAGTAATTTTATTCTGATTTTTAATAGTAATAGTCGCATTCTCAGAATTAACACCTTCAATTTGCTGCTTTAATCTAACTTGCTTTAAATTCAAAATAATTTCTGTTACATCTTGAACAACTCCTTTAAGAGAAGAGAATTCATGATCAGCTCCTTTTATCTTTATTGATGTTAATGCAAAACCTTCAAGAGAAGAGAGTAAAACTCTTCTAACAGCATTACCAATTGTTAAACCATAACCAGGCTCTAAAGGTCTAAACTCGAAGTTGCCTTGGTTAGCTTCTTCATTGATCATAATTACTTCATCAGGTTTTTGAAAATCTAATATGTGCATATCTTTATTTTTTTAAATTTTATGTTTATTATTTAGAGTAAAGTTCAACAATTAACTGCTCATTTATATTTTCAGGAATTTGAATTCTTTCTGGNGCAGAAAGAAGTTTTCCTGTTTTAGACTCATTGTTAAATTCAAGCCACTCAAGAATATCAGTATTATTAGAAAGAGAATTTGTGATAGCTTCTANAGATTTAGACCTTTCTCTAACACTAACNTGATCACCTACAGATATTGAATAAGATGGAATATTTACNAGATTACCATTAACCATAATGTGTCTATGGGAAACTAGCTGACGAGCTGCTCTTCTAGTAGGAGCAATTCCCATTCTATAAACAACATTGTCTAACCTTAACTCACACATTTGTAGAAGAATTTCTCCTGTAATACCTTTTCTTTTTAAAGCAACTTTAAATAAATTTGAAAATTGCTTTTCTAAAATACCATAAGTGTATTTAGCTTTTTGTTTTTCGTCTAATTGCACTCCATATTCAGATTTCTTTCCTCTTCTTCTTGCATTTCCATGCTGACCAGGAGCATAGGCTTTTTTAGCTAATGCCTTGTCTGGTCCGAAAATTGCTTCTCCAAATCTTCTTGAAATTCTTGACTTTGGTCCTGTATATCTTGCCATATTCTATTATAAATTATTTTTTAAAATTATACTCTTCTCTTTTTTGGAGGTCTACATCCATTGTGAGGAAGTGGTGTTACATCAACTATTTCAGTGACAATAATGCCAGTATTGTGAATAGTTCTAATAGCTGATTCTCTTCCTGAACCGGGACCTTTAACATAAACCTTTACCCTCTTAAGTCCAGCATCAAGAGCAACTTTTGCACAATCCTCAGCTGCAAGCTGTGCAGCATATGGTGTGTTTTTCTTAGATCCTCTAAATCCCATTTTACCAGCTGAAGACCATGAAATAACTTGACCATTATTATTAGTTAATGAAATAATGATATTATTAAAAGATGCTTGAATGTGAGCCTGTCCTTCAGACTCAACTCTAACTTTATTTTTTTTTGTTGTTTTAGCCATTGTATATTATTATTTAGTAGCTATTTTTTTATTAGCAACTGTTTTTCTTTTACCTTTTCTAGTTCTAGAATTGTTTTTTGTACGCTGCCCCCTAAGAGGTAAACCTGTTCTGTGACGTATACCCCTGTAACAACCAATATCCATTAATCTTTTGATATTTGTTTGTGTTTCGGCTCTTAATTCACCTTCAACAGTATATTTATCTCCAATAATAGCTCTTATACTATTTGCTTCTTCGTCTGTCCAATCTTGAACTTTTTTATCATGAGAAACTTTTGCTTCATCAAGAATTTTAGTAGCAAATGTTGAACCTATTCCATAAATATAAGTTAATGAAATGATTCCTCTTTTATTTTTTGGTAAATCAATACCTTTAATTCTAGCCATAATTTTTAACCTTGTCTTTGTTTAAACTTTGGATTCTTTTTATTTATTACATATAGTCTGCCTTTACGCCTTACTATTTTGCAATCTGCACTTCTTTTTTTTACTGATGCTCGTACTTTCATTTTTTCTAATATTTATTAGTACCTATATGTTATTCTTGCCTTTGTTAAATCATAAGGAGACATTTCAAGCTTTACTTTATCCCCAGGCAACAGCTTAATATAAAACTTCCTCATTTTACCTGAGATATGAGCTGTAACTATATGCTCATTTTCAAGTTCAACTCTGAACATAGCATTAGATAATGCTTGAGTTATTGTTCCATCTAGTTCTATGTTAGCTTGTTTAGCCATTTATTATTTTTTCAATTTCTTTAAAACTTGATAAAATCTCTGCTTTTCCTTCTCGAACAACTATTGTGTGTTCAAAATGAGCAGATGGTTTTTTATCAATAGTTGTTATTGTCCATCCATCGTTGTGTTGCAAAATTTTTCTCGTACCCATATTAATCATTGGTTCAATTGCTATTACTAAACCTTTTTTTAACTTTAAGCCAGAGCCTCTTTTTCCGTAATTAGGGACTTCTGGACTTTCATGTAGACTTTTACCAAGACCATGACCAACAAGTTCTCTAACAACTCCATATCCGTGTTCTTCCGAATGAGACTGTATAGCATGACTTATATCGCCTATTCTATTACCTACGATAGCCTGATCAATTCCTTTGTATAATGATTCTTTTGTAATTTTTAATAATTTTTTTACATCTAAATCAACGTCTCCCACTTCATAAGTAAAGGCAGAATCACCATAAAAACCATTCATAACAACACCACAATCAACTGATAATATTGAATTATCTTCAAGAGGATTATTATTTGGAATACCATGAACTATTTGCTCATTAGGGGAAATACACAGAGTACAAGGGAAACCATTGTAACCTTTAAAAGCAGGTACACCACCATTATCTCTAATAAACTCTTCAGCAATCTTATCTAAAGATAATGAAGTGACTCCAGGCTTAATAAAGCTTGCAATCTCTGCATGAGTTTTTGCAACAAGTAAAGAACTTTCTCTAACTAAATCTATCTCTTCTTCATTTTTATAATAAATCATCTTAATTTCAGATGATTACATCATATTATTTCCTGAAGACTTTCCTTTAATTCTTCCAGAATCCATCAATCCATCATAATGACGCATTAATAAATGACTTTCAATTTGCTGTAAAGTGTCTAAAATAACTCCTACTAAAATTAAAAGAGAAGTTCCACCGTAAAACTGAGCAAACTGAACGTTTACACCCCCTTGCATCGCAAAGGCAGGTAAAATAGCAACAAGCCCTAAAAATAAGGAACCTGGAAACGTAATTCTTGACATAACATTGTCAAGATAATCTGATGTAGCTCTTCCAGGCTTGATTCCTGGAATAAAACCACCATTTTTCTTCATATCATCAGCCATTTGATTAGGATTAACTGTCATGGCTGTATAAAAATAAGTAAAAGCAACAATCATTAAGAAAAAAAGCACATTATACCAAAGTCCTTGAAAATCTGTTAATATAGCTGCCAATCCTTGAAGTGATTCGTTTTCTGAAAAACCAACAAGTGTTATTGGTACAAACATTATTGCTTGAGCAAATATTATTGGCATAACTCCAGCTGCATTAACTTTTAATGGTATAAACTGTCTTACTCCACCATATTGTTTATTACCAATCACTCTTTTTGCATATTGAACTGGTATTCTTCTAGTTCCTTGAACAAGTAATATTGTAACAAGAATTACAAATAAAAGCAGAATCATTTCTACTAGAAAAACAACTAGACCTCCGCCTGTACTTCCTAATGCTGATACAAATTCCTGCATTAATGATTGTGGGAAACTTGCAATAATTCCGATCATGATTAATAATGAGATTCCATTACCTATACCTCTATCAGTAATTTTTTCACCAAGCCACATAACAAACATAGTACCAGTTACAAGTATAATAATAGATGAAAACCAAAAACCTCCAGCAGGCAATAAGAATGCTGTTTCTGGCAAAGTTGCTTGTAGATTTGCAATATAACCTGGAGCCTGACCACCAGTAATTAAAATAGTAAGATATCTTGTAATATTATTAATTTTTCTTCTTCCACTCTCACCTTCTTTTTGAAGTTTTTGAAAATACGGGATAGCCATTCCAAGTAATTGAATAACAATCGAAGCAGAAATGTAAGGCATTATTCCAAGAGCAAAAATTGATGCTTGAGAAAATGCGCCACCAGTAAACATATTAAGAAGACCAAGTAAGCCATCGGCTGTTTGATCTTGAAGTGCAGATAATTGAGCTGGATCAACTCCAGGGATAACAACAAATGAACCAAATCTATAAATAGCTAGAATACCAAGTGTTACTAAGATTCTACTTCTCAGATCTTCAATGTTCCAAATATTCTTTATTGTTTCAATTAACTTTTTCATTTTTCTATTTAGTTAAATTTGCTGTTCCTCCTGCTTTTTCTATTGCAGATTTTGCAGAAGCAGAAAAAGCATCAACAGTAATATTTAATTTTGCTTTTAATTCTCCTCTACCTAAAATTTTAACAAGATCTTTTTTCTGAACAAGACCGTTATCAATAAGAACTTGTTTATTAATTTCAGCTTTTATTTTTTTATTATCAAATAGAGCTTGAAGAGTGTCTAGATTAACACCATTGTATTCAACTCTATTAGGATTTGTAAACCCAAATTTAGGTAATCTTCTTTGTATTGGCTGTTGACCACCTTCAAAACCAATTTTCTTTGAGTAACCTGACCTTGACTTTTGACCATTGTGTCCTCTAGTAGAAGTACCACCTCTTTTAGAACCTTCTCCTCTACCAACTCTTTTTCCAGATTTTACTGAACCCTCTGCAGGTTTTAAATTATGTAATTCCATATTTAATCTATTATTGCAATTAAGTGTTTAACCTTGTTAATCATACCCATAATTTGAGGAGTAGCTTCATGCTCAACAATTCTATTCATTTTTCTTAGACCTAAAGCGTCAAGTGTTAATTTTTGATCTTTTGGTCTGCCTATCCTACTTCTAACTTGTTTTATTTTTACTTTGCTCATAATAAATTTAATTAACCATTAAAAACTTTATCCATAGTTACTCCTCTTTGCATAGCCACAGTTCTAGCATCTCTAAGTTCTAATAAAGCTTTTAAAGTTGCTTTAACTAAATTATGAGGGTTTGATGAGCCTTTAGACTTTGCAAGAACATCTTTAACTCCTGCACTCTCTAATACCGCTCTCATCGCACCACCAGCCTTAACACCAGTACCGTTTGAAGCTGGTTTTATAAATACTTGTGAACCTCCAAATTTAGAAGACTGTTCGTGAGGTATAGTACCCTTTAAAACAGGTATTTTTACTAAATTTTTCTTTGCAGCATCAATTGCTTTTGCAATCGCTGTTGAAACATCTTTAGATTTACCTAAACCAATNCCAACAATACTTTTTTCATCTCCAACAACAACAATTGCTGAGAAACCAAATGCTCTACCACCTTTAGTAACCTTAACAACTCTTTGGATACCTACAAGACGATCTTTTAATTCAATATCTGATGATATCTTTACTTTTTTATCTTTNGCTGATTTTAACATATATTTTATTTATTAAAATTTTAAACCTGCTTCTCTAGCAGAATCTGCCAATGCTTTAACTCTTCCATGATAAAGAAAACCTCCTCTATCAAAAACTACATTAGTAACTTTAACTCCACTAGCTCTCTCTGCAAGTAATTTACCAACTAATTTTGCTTGTTCTATCTTAGTAAGTTTATTTGTTTCTAAAGATTTGTCTCTAGAAGATGCAGAAGCTAATGTGCAAGAATTAACATCATCAATNATCTGAGCGTAAATTTCTTTATTACTTCTAAAAACTGCTAATCTTGGCATATCTTTAGTACCAGAAACTTTTTTTCTGATTTTAAACCTAACTTTTTGTCTTTTATCTTTCTTTGAGTCTATCATTTTATTTCAAATTTTTTAACTAGCAGATGTTTTACCTGCTTTTCTTCTTACATACTCATCAATGTATCTTATTCCTTTTCCTTTATAAGGCTCTGGTGGTCTAAAAGATCTAATCTTTGCTGCTACGGCACCAAGAAGTTGCTTGTCATGAGAAGTAAGCGTAACAAGTGGCGCTTTTCCTTTCTCAGTCTCAGCAACAAGTTTTACTTCAGNTGGTATAGACATTATAATATTGTGTGAAAAACCAGCTGATATNTCTAAGTTCTGTCCATTGGCAGAGGCTCTNTAACCAACACCAATAAACTGTAATTTTTTTGTATAGCCAACAGTNACTCCTAGCATCATATTTTGAACAAGAGCTCTATATAAACCGTGAAGGGATCTTATGTCTTTTTGATCACTTGTACGTGAAAAAGACACTAATCCATCTTTAATTTCAACTGAAATGCTTTTCGATATTTCCTGAGATAATTCTCCAAGCTTTCCTTTAACAGTAATAATATTTCCTTCAAGTGTTGTTGAGACACCCTCTGGTATTAAAACTGGATTTTTTCCTATTCTTGACATTCTTCTTTTTTTTAATATACGTGACAGAGAACTTCTCCTCCAACATTTAAATCTCTAGCTTCTTTATCTGTGATAACTCCTTTAGAAGTTGATACTATTGCTATTCCTAAACCATTAATAACTCTAGGTAATGACTTAGAAGGGGTATATTTTCTTAGTCCCGGCTTACTAATTCTTAACAACTTCTTAATAGCTGGCATTTTAGTCTTGTTATTATACTTAAGAGCAATCTTTATATTACCTTGAAAATTGATATCATCTTCAAATTTAAAATTTCTTATATAACCTTTATCGTGTAAGATTTTAGTTATTTCTTTCTTCATATTAGAAGCAGGAATATCAACAACTTTATGACCTGCCATTTGAGCATTTCTTACTCTTGTTAAATAATCTGATATAGGATCTGTAAACATATTCTTTATTCTTTATAAATTACCAGCTTGCCTTCTTAACGCCAGGGATTAAACCAAAATTTGCCATTTCTCTAAACATAACACGAGAAATACCAAACTGTCTCATGTAACCTTTAGGTCTTCCTGTAAGTTTACACCTATTGTGCATTCTTATTGGTGATGCATTCTTAGGAAGCTTTTGTAAACCTTCATAATCACCAGCAGCTTTTAAGGCAGCTCTTTTTTCTGCATATTTTGCAACACATTTAGCTCTTTTTACCTCTCGGGCTTTCATTGATTCTTTTGCCATATTTAACTATTTGTTTTATTACTTTTAATATCTTTAATAAATGGGATACCTAATTCTCTCAATAACTCAAGTGCATCAGGGTCAGAATTTGTGTTTGTGACAAATGTTATATCCATACCAGTAACTTTCATAACTTTATCAATACTTATTTCAGGAAATGCAATTTGTTCTTTAATACCAAGGGTAAAATTTCCTCTACCATCAAAACCTTTGGTTGCAAGTCCTTGAAAATCTCTAACTCTAGGCATTGTAGATGTAACCAATCTATCTAAAAACTCATACATTGTATTTCCCCTAAGAGTAACCATAACACCAACCGGCATACCCTTTCTTAATTTAAAATTAGATATATCTTTTCTTGATTTGGTAAGGACAGCTTTTTGTCCAGTAATTAAAGACATTTCCTGTTGAGCAGCTTCAATTTGTTTTTTATCTGTTGTTGCACTTCCAACACCTTGATTTAAACAAATTTTAACTAATCTAGGAACCTCCATAACTGACTTATACTTACCCTTGAGGTTATTAATAATCTCAGTATTATATTTATTCTTTAATCTTGCTTTATATTCCATTACTTTATTACTTCTTTAGTTGATTTTGCAAACCTTACAATTTTACCAGTTTTTTCATCCCTCATTCTACCTACTCTTGTTGGATTACCAGATTTAGGATCAACAAGCTTTAAATTTGAGATATGAATCGAGGATTCTTGCTTAATTATACCACCTTGTGGATTAGCAGCATTTGGTTTTGTATGCTTAGAAACCATATTAACACCCTCAACAATCGCTCTATAGTTATCAGGCATAACCTTAACAACTTTTCCCTTTGAACCTTTAGATGTTCCTGCTAAAATAAGAACAGTGTCATCTTTTTTTATTTTTATTTTTTTTGCCATTTCTATAATTTATAAAACTTCAGGAGCTAATGAAACAACTTTCATAAAATCATTATCTCTTAATTCTCTTGCAACTGGACCAAAAACTCTTGTTCCTTTCATTTGACCATTTTCATCGATAATTACACATGCATTATCACCAAATCTGATATAAGAACCATCTTTACGACGAACTTCTTTTTTTACTCTAACGATAACAGCTTTAACCACTGAACCTTTTTTAACTGTTCCAGATGGGGTAGCATTCTTAACACTACCTACTATCTTATCTCCTACTGAAGCATATCGCTTACCAGTACCACCTAAAACTCTAATACAAAGGATTTCTTTGGCTCCGCTATTGTCAGCTACTTTTACTCTTGATTCTTGTTGTATCATTATTTTGCTCTTTCAATTATTTCTACTAATCTCCAATTCTTATTCTTACTCATTGGTCTTGTCTCCATTATTTTCACCGTATCACCTTCGTTACAATCATTTTTTTCATCGTGAGCAGTAAATTTTGATGTTTTTTTCAAGAACTTTCCATAAAGCTCATGCTTGACTTTTCTTTCGATTGAAACAACAATAGACTTTTCCATCTTATTGCTTGTAACTACTCCAATTCTTTCTTTTCTTAAATTTCTATTCATTATAAATAATTAATTAGATTTTACTCTTCTTTTATTAATCTCTGTCATTACACGTGCAATTTTTTTTCTTGCAAATTTTATAGTCAATGGATTCTCTAATGGAGAAACAGCATGACTCATTTTTAATTTCATTAATCTTTCTTTTTCACTTTCTAAAAGATCATTTAATTCGTTCAAAGGCATTTCAGTTAATACTAAGTCTTTCATCTATTTTTTTTTTATTGTACTAAATCTCTTCTCATTACAAACTTTGTCTTAATTGGAAGTTTTTGAGCTGCTAGACGCAAAGCTTCTTTTGCAGTTTCAAAATCAACACCATCACACTCAAAAAGCATTCTTCCTGGACTAACGCATGCTGCCCAATATTCTGGAGCTCCTTTTCCTTTACCCATCCTAACCTCAGCGGGCTTTTTAGTAATAGGCTTGTCTGGGAAAATTCGTATCCAAACCTGCCCTTGTCTTTTCATATACCTTGTAACAGCAATTCTAGCTGCTTCAATCTGACGGGCTGTAATCCAAGTTTCTTCAAGAGCTTTAATACCAAATGACCCAAAAGCAAGAAGGTGGCCCCTTTGAGCATTACCTTTCATTTTGCCTTTTTGCATTCTTCTAAATTTTGACTTTTTTGGTTGTAACATTTCTTTTTATTTTCTTATTCTTTAACTACTTTCTTCTTCTAGGTGAATTATTTCCAGTTTTTTTAGGAGTTTTAAAATGAAGCATTAAATCACGTTTACCATAAACTTCTCCTCTACATATCCAAACTTTCACACCAATTTTACCATATGTTGTTTGTGCTTCTGCTAATGAATAATCTATATCAGCTCTAAAAGTATGGAGAGGTGTTCTTCCATCTTTAAACATTTCTGATCTCGCCATTTCTGCACCATTTAGTCTTCCAGAAATTTGAACTTTAATCCCTTCTCCTCCCATTCTCATAGTAGAAGCGATTGCCATTTTAGTTGCTCTTTTGTAAGAAATTCTTCCTTCAATTTGACGAGCAATACTGTCTGCTACAAGGGTAGCTTCAAGTTCAGGCTTTTTAACCTCAAAAATATTTATCTGTATTTCTTTATCAGTAATTTTTTTGATTTCTCCTTTTAAATTTTCAACTTCTTGCCCACCTTTACCAATAATTATTCCAGGTCTAGCAGTATGTATAGTAATAGTAACAAGCTTTAAAGTACGTTCAATTGCAATTTTTGAAACGCTTCCTTTAGACAATCTAATGTTAAGATACTTTCTTATTTTCGCGTCTTCAGCAAGTTTATCTCCGAAGTTATCACCTCCGTACCAATTAGATTCCCAACCTCTAATGATACCTAATCTGTTACCAATTGGATTTGTTTTTTGTCCCATAAATTAATTTATTTCAGTTTTTCTACTATCAACTACAAGAGTTACATGGTTAGATCTTTTTCTAATTCTATGCGCCCTTCCTTGAGGAGCAGGTTGAACTCTTTTTAACATCCTTCCTCCATCAACCTTAACCTCAGAAATGTATAGATTACTCTCATCCATTTTCTTACCTTCATTTTTAGACTCCCAATTTGCTAAAGCAGAAAGAAGTAACTTTTCCATTCTATTAGAAGCTTCTTTTGGATTAAGTTTTAGTTCAGATAATGCTCTGTCCGCGTCCATACCTCTTATTAAGTCAGCAATAAGCCTCATTTTTCTTGGAGATGTAGGGCAGTTATTTAGTTTGGCGAAAGCAATATTCTTTCTTGCTTCCTTCATACTTTCTGCTTTTATTCTTTTTCTAGATCCCATTTATTTATTTTTTTCTATTACCACCATGTCCCCTAAATGTCCTTGTTGGAGAAAATTCTCCTAATTTATGACCTACCATGTTCTCTGTACAATAAACAGGAATAAATTGTCTTCCGTTATGCACTCCAATTGTTTTTCCTACAAAATCAGGTGAGATCATAGATGATCTTGACCAAGTTTTAATTACTGAGTTTTTTCCAGATTCGTTCATTGCATCTACTTTTTTTTGCAATTTGTAATGAATGTACGGTCCTTTTTTTAATGATCTAGCCATAAATTATTTCTTTTTTCTTCTTTCAATTATAAACTTATCAGAAAGCTTCTTTTTATTTCTTGTTTTGTAACCTTTTGCTGGAACACCATTTTTATTTCTTGGTAATCCACCAGAATGTTTTCCTTCACCACCTCCCATTGGATGATCAACTGGATTTTTAACAGTAGCTCTTACATTAGGTCTTCTTCCTTGCCATCTACTTCTTCCTGCTTTACCAGAAATTTGAAGTTGATGCTGAGAGTTTGAAACAGTTCCAATAGTTGCTAAACATGTAACTAAGATTCTTCTAATCTCACCTGAGGCAAGCTTTACAGTGGCATATTTACCATCTCGTGCCATTAGCTGAGCATATGAACCGGCACTTCTAACCATTATAGCACCCTGACCAGGCTTAAGCTCTACATTATGAATAATTGTCCCAAGAGGTAAAGCACTAAGAGGCAAAGTATTTCCAATATTTATTGGAGCTTTATCTCCGGAAATAATTTCCATCCCAACTTCTAAACCTTCAGGAGCAATGATATATCTTTTTTCACCATCTACATAGTTAAGCAGTGCAATATTAGCAGTTCTGTTTGGATCATACTCAATTGTAGCAACCTTAGCAGGAATATTGAACTTTTCTCTTTTAAAATCTACTAATCTATATTTTTTCTTATGACCTCCACCAACATTGGCAATAGTCATTTTACCAGTATCATTTCTTCCTCCTGATCTTGTCTTTGGAACCAATAGACTTTTTTCTGGCTTAGAAGCTGTGATAGTATCAAAAGATATAGCTACCTTATGTCTTTGTCCTGGTGTTGTTGGTTTAAATTTTCTTACTGCCATTGTTTCTTAATTATATATTACTGTAAAAATCAATTGAATCACTAGAGGATAGCTGTACGATAGCCTTCTTATATGTACTAGTTTTTCCTACAATCATTCCAGACTTAGAACCTCTAACTCTTTTTTTACCAATACAGACCATTGTTCTTACTGAATCTACAACAACATCATATTGTTGCTCAACAGCTTTTTTGATTTCAATCTTATTAGCTTTTCTATCCACAACAAAAGCGTAACGATTGAACTTTTCAGTATCATTCGTCATTTTTTCTGTTATTATTGGTTTTTTTATAATGCTCATTGTATAAAAATATTAAAAATTATTTTCTAATTCCTTGATTGAAGACTCAACAAATAACATCTTATTAGCGTTCATAATATCATAAGTATTTAATTCTGAAGCTAATACGACTTTTGCCCTGCTTAAATTTCGGGAGGACAAAAATATATTTTTATTTGGTTTATCAAGAACTAATACTGTTTTATTGTTTAGAACGTCAAAATTTGCTAAAGTGCTAGAGTAATCTTTAGTAGAAGGATTGTCAAAATTAAAATCTTCAACTATGATTATGTTCTTCTGAGTAAGTTTATATGAAAGTGCTGATTTTCTTGCTAATCTTTTAACCTTCTTATTCACCTTGAAATCATATTTTCTAGGTCTTGGACCAAAAACACGACCACCACCTCTGAATAAAGGATTCTTAATATCCCCAACTCTAGCTGCTCCACTACCTTTTTGCTTTCTAAGCTTTCTTCTACTACCTTTAACTGCTCCTCTCTCTTTAGAACTATGGGTACCTAATCTTTTTGATGCTAAATATTGTTTAACATCTAAGTAAATAGCATGATCATTTGGCTCAACACCAAATATTTCTTTACTTAAATCTACTTTTTTTGTAGTTTCTTTTCCCTTAATATTATGTACAGCTATCTTCATTATTTCTCAATTATTATATATGAATTTTTTGCACCAGGTACCGCACCTTTAACAATAATTACATTACGATCACTCATAATTTTTAGAACCTGTAAATTTTCAACTTTTACTCTTTCATTACCCATTTGCCCTGCCATTCTCATTCCTTTAAATACTCTTGCAGGATATGAAGCAGCACCAATAGAACCAGGAGCTCTTAATCTGTTATGTTGACCGTGAGTAGCATCCCCAACTCCAGCAAATCCATGTCTTTTAACAACACCTTGAAATCCCTTACCCTTAGATGTTCCTACTACAGTAACAAAACTTCCTTCTTCAAAAAGATCTACTGTTAGAATATCACCTAAATTAACTTCAATATCAAATGGAGTTACTTCTACCATTTTCTTTACAGCTTTAGAATTTGCTTTTTTAAGATGTCCCATTAATGCTTTAGACATTCTAGATTCTTTTTGCTCATCATAAGCAATTTGAACAGCTTCATAACCATCAATCTCATTCGTCTTGATTTGCGAAACAACGCATGGTCCAACTTCTAAAATAGTACATGGAATGTTTTTCCCCTCTTCAGAGAACATTGATGTCATTCCTATTTTTTTTCCTAATAATCCTGGCATTACTCTATTTTTTAAATTACTTTAATTTCTACCTTAACACCACTTGGCAACTCTAATTTCATGAGTGCATCAATAGTTTTAGAAGATGAAGAATATATATCCATTAATCTTCTATGATTTGCAAGTTGGAATTGCTCTCTTGCCTGCTTATTAACGTGAGGTGATCTCAAAACTGTATAAATTCTTTTGTGTGTTGGTAATGGAATTGGACCACTAATAATAGCACCTGAATTCTTTACAGTCTTTACTATCTTCTCAGCTGATTGATCAACTAAATTGTGATCAAATGATTTAAGCTTAATTCTAACTTTTTGTGCCATAAGTATATTTATTTATCTCCTTTAATATTAGATATTACTTCATCTGAAACATTTTTTGGAGCATTTTCAAATGATGAAAACTCCATAGTTGATGTAGCTCTACCTGATGTAATTGTTCTTAAGTCTGTTATGTATCCAAACATTTCTGAAAGTGGCACCTTAGCATTAACAACTTTTGCTCCAGCTTTATCATCCATACCCTCAACTTGTCCTCTTCTTCTATTTAAATCCCCAATAACATCTCCCATATTAACTTCTGGAGTAATAACATTTAATTTCATTATTGGCTCTAACAACATTGGTGATGCCTGCTTAGCTGCAGCTTTAAAAGCAATTTGAGCACAAAGCTCAAATGACAAAGCATCTGAATCCACATCATGATAAGATCCATCATACAATCTTACCTTCATAGAGTTTAAAGGAAAACCTGCTAATACTCCATTTGTCATAGACATATTAAATCCTTTTTCTACTGAAGGAATAAATTCTTTAGGAATGTTACCTCCTTTTATTTCATTAACAAACTGTAATCCTTCACCCTCAAAATCAGAATCAACTGGAGAAATTTCAAATTTAATATCTGCAAACTTTCCTCTACCACCAGATTGTTTCTTGTATACTTCTCTGTGTTCAACAGCTTTTGTTATCGCTTCTTTATAAGCAACTTGAGGAGCTCCTTGGTTACACTCTACATCGAACTCTCTTTTTAATCTATCAAGAATAATATCTAAATGTAATTCACCCATTCCAGATATTATCGTTTGCCCTGAATCTTCATCAGTTTTAACAGAAAAAGTAGGATCTTCTTCTGATAGCTTACCTAAAGCTACGCCCAACTTATCCAAATCTTTTTGGGTCTTAGGCTCAATAGCAATTCCGATTACTGGCTCTGGAAAGTCCATTGATTCTAAAACAATTGGTGATTTTAAAGCACATAATGTATCACCTGTTCTAATATCTTTAAATCCAACTAATGCAGCAATGTCACCAGCCTGAAGTGCATCAATTTGATTTTGTTTATTTGAATGCATTTGATAAATTCTAGAAATTCTTTCTTTTTTACCTGTTCTAGTATTTAACACAAAAGTTCCTTGATCTAAAGTTCCAGAATAAGCTCTAGTAAAACATAGACGTCCAACATAAGGGTCTGTTGCAATTTTAAATGCTAAAGCAGCAAAAGGATCAGTTGCCGAAGGCTGTCTTATCTCTTCACTATCATTATCTGGGTTTGTTCCTGTAATCCCATCAACATCTAAAGGAGAAGGAAGAATTTCCATTACCATGTCTAACATNGCNTGAACTCCTTTATTTTTAAAAGCTGAACCACACATCATTGGCACTACTTTACCAGANATTGTTGCTTCTCTAAGTGCAGCAAGTATTTCTGCTTCAGTAAGTGAATTTTCATCTTCAAAATATTTTTCCATTAGAGATTCATCGAATTCTGCTACAGCTTCTAAAAGCTGCCCTCTGTATTCTCTTGCTTCATCTATAATATCTGCTGGAATTTCAACTTCTTCATAAGTCATACCCTGATCTTCTTCATTCCAAACAATACCTTTGAAATTAATTAAATCTACAACTCCTTTAAATTCATCTTCAGCACCAATTGGTATTTGAAGAGGAAGAGCATGACTTCCTAACATTTCTTTTACTTGAGCAGAAACTTTTAGAAAATTAGCCCCTTGTCTATCCATTTTATTAACAAAGCCAATTCTTGGAACATTATAATTATTAGCAAGTCTCCAATTTGTTTCAGATTGAGGCTCAACTCCGTCAACAGCACTAAACAAAAAAACTAAACCATCAAGCACTCTTAAAGACCTATTCACTTCAACAGTAAAGTCAACGTGACCAGGAGTATCAATAATATTTACATGATAATTTTTACCTCTATAGTCCCAGCCTAATGTTGTTGCAGCAGATGTAATTGTAATTCCTCTTTCTTGCTCTTGCTCCATCCAATCCATAGTAGCAGCACCATCATGAACCTCACCAATTTTGTGATTAACACCACCATAGTAAAGAATTCTTTCCGTGGTAGTAGTCTTACCAGCATCAATGTGTGCTGCAATACCAATATTTCTTGTATATTTTAAGTCTCTTGCCATTTCTATAATTTAAAATCTAAAGTGTGAAAATGCTTTGTTAGCTTCAGCCATTCTATGAGTATCTTGCTTTTTCTTATACGCAGCGCCTTCTTCTTTAAAAGCTGCCATTATCTCACCAGATAATTTTTGATCCATTGTTTTTTCATTTCTTTTTCTTGCGGCACCAATCATCCATTTCATACCCAGAGATACTTTTCTATCTTCTCTAACAGGGTGAGGTATTTGAAAAGTTGCTCCTCCAATTCTTCTACTTCTAACTTCAACATGAGGACTTACATTCTCTAATGACTTTTCAAAAACTTCTAAATTTGTAACATCTTCAATTTTCTCTGCTACAGTTTCTAAAGCAGTATAAAAAACTTTAAATGCAGTGTTTTTTCTTCCATCTAACATTAAATTATTTACAAACCTTGTAACTAAAGGACTTCCAAATCTTGGATCTGGAAGTAATATTCTTTTTTTAGCCTTTTTCTTTCTCATTATCTATATTTTATTTCTTTGGACGCTTAGCTCCATATTTTGATCTACGTTGTGTTCTTTCATTTACTCCAGAAGTATCTAATGCACCTCTGACAATATGATATCTAACACCAGGTAAATCTTTTACTCTACCACCTCTAACTAATACAACTGAATATTCTTGAAGATTATGTCCTTCTCCGCCAATATAAGCGTTAACCTCATTACCATTAGTTAATCTAACTCTGGCAACTTTTCTTAAAGCTGAATTTGGTTTCTTTGGAGTAGTTGTGTAAACTCTTGTACAAACTCCTCTTCTTTGAGGGCAACTTTGCAAAGCTAAAGATTTACTCTTTTTCTTAATAGTTACTCTCCCTTTTCTTACTAGTTGTTGTATTGTAGGCATATTATTTCTTTACTAAAATGGGCGGCAAATGTAATAATTTATTACCTAAAAGTGAAATTGTTTTGTATTTTTTTTAATCTGATATCTCTCTGTACAATCAAGAACATTTAAAAACTCTAGTCACAATTGATAATCAACAACTTAAATAAATATTTATAAAATAGAAATTTGAAAAGTTTAGTAAACTATTTACTTAATAATAATCTTGNAATCATAAGATAAATTTTTTGTTTCTATTTTCAAGAAATAAACACCACTAGCTTTATCTTTATTTGTAATAACATAACGATCACTATTCCCAACTAAATGACGCTCTATTACTTTACCATACATATCCACTATTGTTAAGCTTGCATTCTCAACTACTCTTCCAAAGTCAACTACTGCCTCTGATCTAAATGGATTTGGATAAACACTTACCTCTAAGCTTGATCCTACCTCATTTATTGTCGTTGAGATAAACTCTATACTATTTGACTCACTAGTACAACCTTGAGCATCTGTTACTCTGACAAAGTAATCTCCATAGCTACTAACAATATAAGTTGTCCCTGTTGCCAGCGGAACATTTGGAGCAGATGCTTCTCTCCAAGAGTGAACATATGGTGCAACTCCCCCATTTACATTATTAGATTCTAATAAATAAGAGTTAGAGGAGTTCTGATTTATTGTAGCTGTTATCTCTTGTGGCTCTGCAACGATAAATGTTTCTGAGTACTCACAAGAATACATGTCGCTCACTGTTAAAGTATAGATTCCTGCTGATACATTATTTAAATTATTATTTGTACTTGAGCTTCCAGACCAGTTATATACATATCCTAATGACCCACCACTAATATTTGTTGTAATAGATCCTGTGCTTGCACCATAACAATCTGCATCTGTCACATTACCTAATATAGTAATTGAATCAGGCTCTGTAATAGTCATTGTATCACTTGCATAACAAGTCATATAATTTGCTAATAAAACATATGTTCCAGATCCAAGACCAACTAGTGAAGAACCCGAACCAAGACTAACTCCAGGATTTAAAACATCCTCCCAAGAATAAGAATAAGTATTATCAAAGTAATTTAAATCTATTGAAAGGCTTGCTGTTGCATCACCATAGCATTGAATGATATTTCCATTTGATGATAGAGCAGTAAAAATAGTATCTAAAGCAATTATATTTTGCTGATTATTACCTCCGTTAACTAAATAAGAAGGACAATCATTAGCATCTGTTAAACTTATAGTATAATCTCCAGCACAAATCCCTGAGAACAAACTATCACTTAATAAATTCATTGTTATAGCTCCTGTATTATTATCTAAAGCATGACCATAATATGGTGCTGTTCCTCCTGTAAAGTCTAAAAGAACACTTCCATCACAAGCGCCAAGGCATACTGCATCCGTTGAAGATAGAGTGTTATATGTAATAGCTCCTGGCTCACTTAGATTAATACTTGCATTAACCATACAGTTATTTGTATCTGATACCGTTACAGAATATGTTTCTGCATATAAATTAGCTACACTATCATTCATACTTGAGTAACCATTTGGTCCAAACCACTGGTATGAATATGGAGCATGAGCTCCAGATGGGTACACAACTGCTGAACCATCATTATATCCAAAGCAGCTTACATTATCTAACTCTAAAACAAAAGCATTCATTGTATTAGTAATTGTATCAATATCTCTGCTATCACTTGCTGTACAGCCCCTAGAATCTGTTGCGATAACAGTATAAATTCCTGCTAAAAGATGACTAGCAGTTGCTGTAAGTTGTGGCGCTACTAAGTTATCATCCCAAGCATAACTATAGCCTGGTGTTCCTCCCGTAGCTAAAGATGTTAAGCTTGCACTATTTACTCCGATGCAGTAAGGTAGTATTGTTAAGTTATCATCAATATTTACATGAAGCTCTGTTGGCTCATGCATAAAAATTGTATCATTAGCAGTACACCCTCTTGCATCAATAACTTCTACAGTATGTAGTCCTGGATGAACAGTATTAATTGTATCTCCTACTTGACCATTAGTCATCCAATTAAACGTATAAGGAAGATTACCTCCTTGAGCGCTTGCATAAGCAAGACCATCGTTAGCTCCAAAGCATGATATCCATACTAGCTCGTTTGCAATCATAGAAAGTGGCTCTGGCTCTGACACATAAATACTATCAACAACCTCACAACCTATTATATCTCTTGTAGTTACATAATAACTACCCTCAACAAGACCTGAAGAAGTGTCTGGCATACTAAGACCTGTATGACCATTACTCCAGAAGTAAATATATGTTGGAATACCTCCAACAGAACTAATACTTGCAATACCATCAGATTGACCATAACAACTTACTGTCTGAACAACGCTAATAGTGGATTGTATCTCTGGATTCTCAGCGATATAAACGCTATCTATAACCTCACATCCCCAATCATCAGTAAGTGTAAGATGACGATATCCTGCAGATAAATTTTGAGCTACTAAGCCTGTCTCTCCATTATCCCACATATAACTGTAGTTTGGCATTCCACCACTAGCAAATAAGCGAGCTTTACCAACACTATCACCAAAACAAGCAATATTTTCTACAACTAAAATACTATCTATACTAAGCATAGTCATTGGTTCTCCAACATTTAAACTGTAACTCACAAAACATGATTGAGCATCATAAACATGCAGAGTATAAACTCCTGAACTTAAATCTTTTAAAGTATCTCTAGTAGTAACATATGAAGTAGATTGAAGAGTATCTCCAGCACTAGATATCCAGTAATATTGGTATGGAGCCCAACTACCATTGGCATCTCCAATAATCATTCCTGTATTATCACCGCGACATGCTACACCAAAAACCTGAGGAGAACCACTAAGAGCTGTCTGAGGGGCAATAACCTGTACTGTAGAAAAAGTATCACAACCGTTTGCATCACTAACCTCCAAATAATAACTTCCAGCACTTAAATTAAAAGCAGTATCATTAGTACTAAAGCTAACAAAATTTTGATTAAACCACTCGTATGAATATGGCGGGGTTCCTCCAGCTCCAGATCCTATAGCAATACCATCATTACTGCCGTTACAAATAACGACTTTAGATTGGGCTAGAGATTGTAAAGTATAATTAGGCGATGTTATGTTTATAGTATCTCTGTACAAACAACTATTATCATCTAAAACAGAAATAATATATACTCCTTCNGATAAATTTGAAAAAACACTATCATAAGGANTTGGNTTAGTATTTAAAACACCATCTAAATAGAATGAATAAGGAAGTGCTCCACTGTCAGCCAAAATAGAGATTTGACCATCACTTCCGTTATAACAATTAACATTGCTCCCAAATGAAGAAACATTTAGAGGATTATTAGCTTGCATAACTACTATTGTATCTTGAGAAGAAGAACCTCCAGCATCTGTCACTCTTGCAACATAAGTTCCAGGAAAAAGATTTGAGAAAGTCTGAGAAGTACTTACATTTAGATTAGATTGTAAAATAACACCATTCATATCCAAAAGCAGCATATCATAAGGAGATGGCGTATTTAAGCCCGGATCAACACTTACTTGACCATCATTACCCTCACAAGAAGCATCAGAGGAACTCAAAACTATTGAAAAACATCCAGAGACCGAAACAGTAACTTGATCCGACAATATTCCGGAAGAACAGCTTCCAACAACATCAGCATAATATACAGTTGTTGAAGAAATATTAACTGGAAGAGTTGGACCATAACCTAAAGTATCTCCTGAAGGCTGATGTCCAAATAGCTTCACCAGCAACAATTGGGATATATGGAATTTGATTAATAACATAAGCAGATGGTCCAGCAGTTAAAAACTCCCAACCTTCATTAGTTGCAGTCCACTGTAAAGGGAAATTTCTATCAGCAAGTAAAATAGGATCAAATACAATATCAGAAAATAAACTACCATCAGAAACTAATCCTTGAATAGCAGCTCCTCCATTCCAAGTAGCACAAAGTGGTTTTTCTGCAATAAACATTTCAATTTTATCAGACCCTTCATGCAATACAACTTGTGATGTATGTAAATCAGCGGTACATGAAAACATTGCAATTTCACACCAAGTAACAGTAAACATCCTGTTTGGTGCTATACCAGTTGTTCCATAATAAATATTACCACTTACTCCAGTATTAATATCTTGCCAAGGAGCTAAAATAGCATTCTCAGGAATATTACCAGGGTTTGGTACAGGAGCATTTATCGAGTAAGGTGAATATGAATTAGCTAAAGAAGTATCAAATGTTACATAACCATTTCCTGAAACGACACATTGAGTGTATGCTGTTCCATAAAAATTAAATGTAAATCCTAAAGGAACTAGATCGTCATGCAAATCATCAGTTTGCATAGAAGACTGCGTNGCACTTAAAGCATAAAGAGTATCATTGAAATTACCACATACAGTAGTGTCATTAGAAATAATNACTTGTGCATTAATAAAAAATGGTAAAAGCAAAACAATTAAAATAATTCTTTTCATATCATATTTTTTTTAAATATTTCCAACCAACTNCCTCNTTTAAATAAAGATTACGTCACATTACCAAAAACCAATTACATAATTATTAAACAGAAAATATATTTATATAAATTATTTATCTCAATATTGTAACTGAACCTCTTTTTTCATAGTATCTTCCATCAAGTCCTGTAGACTGAAGAACAAAGAAGTAAACTCCCTCAGGAAGATCTCTTCCATCAAGTCCTCTTCCATCCCAATCCTGA
>JGI24540J26637_10000103_pt1 | contig 29549 bp, 23 predicted proteins | sample NorSeaMetagenome_FD_26637 | JGI IMG/M metagenome (IMG submission 26637)
CATGGTAATGATTCATGGGCTTATGATCAAAGAGGATTTGATTTTATAATGCGTGATCAATTTGGATATAACTACGCAGTTAATGATAAAATATTCGAAACGAAAAACCGTGATTCCTTTCAAAGATTGATAGTTAAGGCAGCAGCAAATGACAACTTTTCTTTTGAAGATGGTGCTCATATCAGAGATCAATATGTTCATCACCTCTCTCAACTAGCAGATTTAAGAATGGACGAAAGATCCTACGCTCCTTGTATTGTGTATCTTAATGGAGAATATTGGGGAGTTTATGACATCAGAGAAAAGGTTGATGATCATGATTTTACAGACCATTACTATGATCAATCAAAAAATGATTTACAGTTCTTAAAAACATGGGGGGCAACCTGGTCAGAATATGGTGGACCTCAGGCTCAATCAGATTGGGATGCTTTAAAAAATTATATTACAACCAACCCAATGACAGTGCAGGCCAATTATGACTATGTTAAAGGAATATATAATACAGGAAGTATTATTGACTATTTTCTTCTTAACTCATATGTTGTAGCTTCAGACTGGCTAAATTGGAACACTGCATGGTGGAGAGGTTTAGATATCAATGGTGATAAAAAGAAATGGCGATATGCGCTTTGGGATATGGATGCTACTTTTGATCATTACATAAACTATACTGGTGTACCAAGCACTTCTCCTACCGCAGACCCTTGTGATCCAAGCAGTTTAAATGATCCTGGAGGCCAAGGCCATGTTCCTATTTGGAATGCTTTATTAACTAATCCTGATTTTTTTGATGATTATATAAATAGATGGCAAGATCTTGCAAATGGCCCTTTGTCATGCGCAAGTATGGTTGGTCTTCTTGATAGCATGATTGCTATAATTAACCCAGAAATGCCTAGACAAATTAATCGTTGGGGCGGAGGAACTTATAATGATTGGCTGGGAAATGTTCAGGACTTAAGAAATTTTATTCTAGCTAGATGTGATTCTATGAATACAGGATTTGTCCCTTGTTACACACAACTTTCTGGTCCACACAATGTTTCTGTAGAAATAATTGGAATTGGAGAAATTGAAATGAGTGATGGTAATATTATTAATAATTTAAATACTCCTTTTATTGATCAACGCTTTGGTGGTGTGAATCTCCCGTTTGAAGTAAAAAGTGGAACATTTCAAAACTGGGAGATCTTACCGGCTGGTTCATATGTTTATGATCCATATGTGGATACTTTAGTAGTAAATATTCAGGGAAATATAACGATTAGAGCAAATTTTATACCACCAACTCCAACTAGAGATATTGTTTTTGATATTCAGCCAGCAGGAACTAATACTAGTGTAACAGCAAATGGTCAACTGATTAATACTTTTCCCCAATCAGTTAATTACATTTTAGGTGAAACAGTAAACTTAATTCCAAGCATTGATCCTTTATATGGGTTTAGCACATGGACGAGTGATAGTGTTATTTTACTGCCTAACGCAACAACTGAAAACAGCTTTTTTGATGCAGATCATCATGATACTATAGTTTTACAAATGTATTTATTACCAACAATTACAGCTTTTATAAGTGGTAATGATACCATATGTTCAAATACAGAAAACATTTCAAATATTCAAGTTGATCTTGGAGGTATTCCTCCATTTACCTTTGAATACTCTCTCAATGGTGTAGTTCAGAATCCAATCACAACAAATTATACCCCTTACTATATAAGTACAAATATTGCTGGCACATATGACCTTGTTAGTTTTTCAGATGCTGTTGAGGTTGGTAATTTAAGTGGTCAAGCGTTTATTACTGTGGTGGAAGCTCCTAATGCAGAATTTATTCCTGAGCCAGACACAATGACTATTTTATATACATCTACAAAAATGATTGACATGTCAACAGGCAATATAAATAGTTGGCTTTGGAATTTTGGAGACAACTCTTCTGTTAGTAATGCTTCAAGTCCATTTCACACCTACAGTGATTCTATTGCTAGCTATCAAATTAATCTTTTGGTTAGAGATGTTTTTGGTTGTTCTGACTCAACATATAAAATTGTTACAGTTCGAGATGACTTTTGGTTTTATATACCAAACTCTTTCACGCCTGATTCAGATGATACAAACGACAAATTTCAAATCAGATATCATGGAATTAGAGAAGAAACTTTTATAATAAATATCTATAATAGATATAATGAAGTAGTTTTTTCATCAGAAAATATCAATGAATTAAGTACTGATAATGGTTGGGATGGAAGACACCATGTCAAAGACTTTGCTCTTCCTGGCGGTACATATGTTTATGAACTTTATTTCCAAGACTTTGACGGCTGGAAACATCATGAGAATGGATTCATTAATTTAATAAGATAGGAAACGTATTATGCGACTTATCTTTTTATTTTTCTTTGTTCCTTTTCTTTGCTTTTCACAAAGTATTTTTGACCCTCAACAACTTTATGATCCTTCTGGGGGGTTATATGATAAAGATTCAATTAGAGATATCTTTATAGAATTTGAAGACCCAAATTATCACACTATACTTCAAAATTCTTTTTTCACCAACCCTTCGTTCAGAATTCCTGCAACTGTTTCTTGCAATGGAATTTCTCATGATAGTGCTGGTGTTAGATATAAAGGTAATTCTACTTTCTGCATTCCTAATGACAATGGTGTTCCAAAAGTTCCTTACAATATTGATATGAATTATTGGATTTCTGGACAAAAGTTTCTTGACTATAAAAAAATGAAGCTTGCTAATGCATGGATGGACGCAACTTTTGCAAAAGAATATATTGCCTCAAAAATATATAAAAAATACCTACCAACTGTTGAAGTGAATTTAACACGGCTTCATGTTCAAGGAAATTATTTAGGAATGTATGTTAACACTGAATCAATTAATAAACAATTTCTAAAAAAACATTTTAATGAAAACAATGGAGCGCTGTTTAAGTGTGATGGAAGCGGAATGTTTTGTGATACAACAGGAACTCCTATTGGTGGGGAGCCTAGCTTAAATTGGTATGGAACAGCTGACAGTACAAATTATTACAGTAGCTACAATCTAAAGTCAGATTATGGTTGGGAAGATTTAACAGATCTTATTTATACCTTAAGGTTTAATCCTGGACAGCTCGATTCAGTACTAAATATTGATAGAGTTTTATGGGCTTTTGCAGTTAACACTGTAATTGCTAATTATGATTCATATAATGGGTATTATGTCCATAATTATTACTTATATAAAGCAGAGGATGGTTTGTTTCAAATGCTGCCATGGGATTTAAGCCAAAGTTTTATAAACGCATTACTAGGGTGGGATTATTTTACTCCCCAAGGACCTAGTCACCCTCAACAATTTGACCCTTATTACGGAGAAGATCAGTCATTAAATAGACCCTTAACATATGTTTTATTTAATAATGAGGATTACAGGAAACAATATACAGCCCATTTGAGAACAATTATAAATGAATTAGACACAAACAATATAAGAAGTCAGGTCAATAATATTCAGTCCCTTGCAGCATCTGGTGTGGCATCTGACCCTAACAAACTTTTTTCTTTAAATGATTTTTATTCTAATGTAGAAGATGATATTTCATTTGCTCCATGGGGAGGATATGGCTTTGGGGGAATAATGTCCTCGTTAAGATATCGTATACCATATTTAACAAATCATCCTGAGGTTTCTATAACACCACCTGAGTTATTCTCAGTAAATGTTGCAAATAATGTAGTAAGTGTTTCCGCTTTAAATACTAGCTCTGTCAGTTTAATGGCAACAACAAGTTCTTATAATTCTAAATTTCAATCTTTTAATATGAACGATAGCGGTAGCAATGGTGATGTGTTAGCAAATGATGGGATTTACTCATGCTTACTACCTTTTAATTCAGGCAATCAAGTTAAGTTTTATATTAAAGCAGATAACGGGCAGGCTATTAAATTAAGCCCTGAAAGAGCAGAGTATGAGTTTTATAGCTACTCCATTCTTTCTAATACTTTAGAGTCAACTGAAGTATCAGCTAAAAAACTAATTAGTATAACTGACATCCTTGGAAGACCTGCTACAGAGCTATATAATCAGCCACTAATTTATATATACAGTGACGGTAGCAGTAAAATAAATTTTATTACACAATAATTCAATTTTAATGATTGCCTATCTTAATAGCAAAACTTATATTTGCACGATATAGCCTAAAAAAACATGAGTTACTTTAAAGAATACAAAAGTTTAAACCTTGCTCAAATTCATAAAGAAGTACTGGATGCCTGGAAGAAGGATGATGTCTTTATCCAAAGTCTAAATTTAAGAAAAGATAATTCAAAATTTACCTTCTACGAAGGCCCACCATCCGCAAACGGTATGCCTGGGATCCACCACGTTATAGCTCGAACAATCAAAGATTTATTTTGTAGATACAAAACTCTTCAAGGGTTTCATGTTGACCGAAAAGCAGGTTGGGACACGCATGGTCTGCCGGTTGAATTAGGTGTAGAAAAAGAATTAAATATCACTAAAGAAGATATTGGAACAACCATATCTATAGAGGACTATAACAACGCTTGTCGTAAAAATGTTATGAAATACCAGGGTCTTTGGGAGGATATAACAAGTAAAATGGGGTATTGGGTAGACATGAAGTCTCCTTATATAACTTATGACAATAAATATATAGAAAGTGTTTGGTGGCTAATTAAAGAATTACATTCAAAAAAACTTTTATACAAAGGCTTTACTGTGCAGCCATTTTCACCAAAAGCAGGAACTGGACTTAGTACTCATGAATTAAATCAGCCAGGATGTTATAAAAACGTAAAAGATACTTCCGCAGTTGCCCAATTTGAAATAATTAAAAATAATTTTAGTGAATTTCTTTTTTCAAAAACTTCAAATAAAATTTATTTTATTGCCTGGACCACAACACCTTGGACTCTGCCCTCAAATACAGCTTTAGGTGTAGGAAAAAAAATAATTTATCAACTAATTGAAACTGTAAACCAGTACACAGGGGAGCTAATTTCTGTTATAGTAGCTAAAGAACTTTCTGATAAATATTTTAAAAAAAATAATTTAAAGCTTGAGTTTAAAGATTATAAAGCTGGAGATAAAGAATTACCATTTAGGATAGTAAATGAGTTTAAAGGAGAAAAGCTTGAAGGTCTGAGATACGAACAACTATTAAATTATGCTAANCCAGAAGATGGAGATGCTTTTAAAGTTATACTCGCAGATTTTGTTACAACTGANGACGGAACTGGTATTGTTCATTTGGCTCCAAGCTTTGGTTCTGATGATAACTTAGTGGCAAAACAAAACAAAATAGGCACCTTAACGCTTGTAAATGAGCAAGGCAAATTTTTAGATTGTGTAACAGACTTTGCGGGCCAATACGTCAAAGATGAATTTTATTTAGAAGATGAGGAAAAACCAAAGCTCTCTGTAGATGTTCAAATCTGTGTTAAACTTAAAAATGAAAATAAATTATTTAAATCTGAAAAGTACGAGCATTCCTACCCTCATTGTTGGAGAACAGATAAACCTATATTATACTATCCATTAGATAGCTGGTTTATTAAAACAACAGAGTATAAAGATAGAATGATAGAGTTAAATAAAACTATAAACTGGAAGCCAAAATCTACCGGTGAGGGTAGATTTGGAAACTGGCTTGAGAACCTTGTTGACTGGAATCTTTCTAGATCTAGATTTTGGGGAATACCAATTCCTATTTGGAGAACTTCTGACGGTATTGAAGAAATTTGTATTGGCTCAGTGGAAGAGCTGAAATCTGAAATTACACGCTCTATTAATGCGGGCATTATGAAAGAAAACCCATTAAAAGATTTTATTGTAAATGATTTTTCCAAGGAAAACTATGATAAATTTGATCTGCACAGACCGTATGTAGATGACATTAAATTAGTTTCTAAATCTGGTAAAGTAATGTTCCGCGAAATTGATTTAATTGATGTATGGTTTGATTCAGGAGCAATGCCTTATGCCCAAATTCACTACCCTTTTGAAAATAAGGATTTACTAAAAAAGAATTTTCCTGCTGATTTTATTGCAGAAGGTGTTGACCAAACAAGAGGTTGGTTTTTTACCTTACACGCAATATCAACTCTTGTTTTTGACTCTGTAGCATATAAAAATGTTGTTTCAAATGGATTGGTATTAGACAAAAATGGCAATAAAATGTCAAAAAGATTAGGTAATGCGGTTGACCCATTTACCACTATAGATCAACATGGGGCAGATGCAACCAGATGGTATATGATTGCAAACGCTCAGCCTTGGGATAATCTCAAGTTTGATGAGTCTGGAATTATTGAAGTCCAAAGAAAATTTTTCGGGACCCTCTACAATACCTATTCCTTCTTTGCTCTTTATGCAAATATTGATAATTTTAAACACACACCTACAGNNTCAGTAGAGGTAACTTCAAGNGAAGAAATTGATCAATGGATAATTTCGGAGCTTAACACTTTAGTTGTTGAGGTAGAGAAAAGTTATGAAGATTATGAGCCAACAAAAGTCGCAAGATTAATACAGGATTTTGTAATAAATAAACTTAGCAATTGGCACATTAGGCTTAGCAGAAGAAGGTTTTGGAAAGGAGAGTTTAATCAAGTCAAAAAAAATGCTTACAAAACGGTATATGATTGTTTAAATACTATTGCTATAATTTCAAGCCCGATAGCTCCATTTTTTATGGATAAGCTATATAAAGATTTAAATAACTCTGAAAAATCTGTTCATCTTGCCGATTTTCCCAAAGCTAATTTATCACATGTAAATATTGATTTAGAAAAAAGAATGTCTCTTGCTCAAAAAATAACATCAAGTATACTGTCAATTAGAAAAAAAGAAAAAATTAGAGTTAGACAGCCATTAGCAAAATTTTTAATCTCAACTAATTCAAGCGAAGTAAAGAGACAAATAGAGGCGGTAAAAAACATTATTCTATCTGAAACAAATGTTAAAGAGGTTGAATTTATTAATTCGGACTCAGGGATTTTAACCAAAAAAGTTAAGCCTAACTTTAAAAAATTAGGCCCAAAATTTGGAAAAGAGATAAAATCCATTGTTGCAAAAATCAACTTAATGTCAGAAGATGAAATAAATTATTTAGAGAAAAATTCTAAAATAATTTTAGATGAGAACCTAACTCTTTTTTTAGAAGATGTTGAGATTTCTTCAGAAGATATTAGCGGCTACTCTGTTAGCTCGGGAGAAAATTATACAGTAGCGTTAGATATTAATATTTCAGACAAGCTAAAAGAAGAAGGATTAGCTAGAGAGTTTGTAAATAGAGTGCAAAGAATAAGAAAAGATTTTAATTTTGAGGTAACAGACAAAATCTCAATTAATGTTATAAAAAACAATATTATAGAAGAGGTGATTAAAAATAATTTGAGTTATATTTGTAATGAAACACTTGCTGAAGACCTAATCTATTCCTCAACCGAAAACTCAAATTACGTTGATATTGATCTAGTAGAAAACTTCTCCTGTAAAGTTATGATAAAAAAATATTAGGACATGGCAGAAAAAACAACATACACAAAAAGTGAGCTTAAAGAATTTCAAAAAATTATTTTAGCTAAAATAAAAAGTGCTGAGGAGGATTTAACAATTCTCAGGGCTTCATGTGCAAATGACTCTGACAACGGAACAGAAGACACCTCTCCCACTTTTAAAGCTTTTGAGGAGGGCTCTTCTACACTTTCTAAAGAAGAGAACAACAAGCTGGCAGAGAGACAGGCAAAGTTTATTTTAAGTCTTAAAAATGCTCTTATTAGAATAGAAAATAACTCTTACGGAGTATGTCGTATTACTGGTAAATTAATTTCAAAAGAAAGATTAATACTCGTACCTCACGCAACTCTTAGCATTGAAGCTAAAAAACTTCAACCATAATCTTTGAAAAAAGTAATTAGCACAGCCTTAGTTTTAATCATTTTAGATCAAGTTTTAAAAACTTGGATAAAAACCCATATGTTTCTTGGTCAAGAGTTCAAGGTATTTGACTGGTTTATAATACATTTCACGGAGAATAATGGCATGGCTTTTGGGATTGAGTTTGGAGGACAAATTGGGAAAAACCTTTTAACTATTTTTAGAATAATTGTCGTAAGCTTTGGAATTGGTTATGTTTTTAAGTTAACAAAAGAAAAACTTCCTAGCGGAGCCTTACTTTCATTAGGTCTTATAATAGGAGGAGCTATAGGGAATATTATTGACAGTCTTTTTTATGGAGTTATATTTAATGACAGCTATTTAAAAATTGCAAGTTTTATGCCAGATGAAGGAGGGTATAGCAGGCTTTTGGAGGGAAAGGTAGTTGACATGTTCTATTTCCCTATTATAAACACTCATTTCCCTAGCTGGGCGCCATTAGTGGCTGACCAACACTTTATATTTTTTAGACCCGTTTTTAATATTGCTGACGCAGGAATATCTGTTGGAATATTTACACTAATTATTTTTTATAGAAAGCTTTTTAAATAATTTTCTTAAAAACTCATATGAGGCTATAACCTGAGCAAGTATAACAAAACTATATACTGTGTCTTCAACGGGAATATTTAAAATTCGATAACCAATAATATGGTCAGGATTGTATAAAACAATAGGATTCTCTGTAAAGCTTCCCGTTAATAGGCCATTCATAACTAAGAAAGGAAGTAAAGAAACAAGATAAGTCCTGATAAAATTACCCCACCATATAGGCTTGAGGTAAAAAGCGATAAAGCAGATTAAAGCAGCTAAACAAAAATAAAAACAAGTGTATAAATTGTTGTAGTAAATAGCAGCGATTAAAATTAGTACAATACCGAAAAATAATGAGAGTTTAAATATAATCTTCAAGGGTTTTATGTCTTCAAAAAAGTAATCTAGGACCTCATAAATAAAGACACAAGCGTATGGAGTTACTATAAACCAAAGCCACTCTTCGATGGGAAGATAAAATATTTTTATACCTAAAATGTAATTTGGATTAAAGCTCCAAACTCCTAAGCTAGTGAATAAAATATCAATTGAGCCATGTATAATTACACACAGTAATATTGCTGGCAATAAACTCTTCCACTTTTTATAAAACTGCAATTTACTTTCAAAACTTTGCAGCAATGGATAAGCAATTGTTGCAATTAAAATATAACAGTAAAAATATTTGCTAGCTAATATTTCCATAATTTAAGTATTGAATGAAAAAGAAAATTAATTGTGAGCCCAAAACTCCAATAGCAATTTTAAAGTTAAGCTTGTGCTTAGAAAAAACAATAAGCATCTGTGCGATAATTGCACCAAAAAACCATCCAAAGTAATTATGAATAGGAACAGATACATTTTGCCATGACCAAAAGTCAAGATTAATTGCAATTGGTTCAATAATATAATCAATAGAAACCATTAAGAGAGAGCTTAATAATATTAACAGAAATTTCTTTTCTGTAAAGAAAGAGATAATCCCAAAAGATGCAAGAGATAGATTTAGCCAATTTATTCCCATAACCAGTGGCGTATTAAATAGTTTTAATCCCAGTGTTTTTCCATATGAATATTCTCCAAAAATAACTCCTGTATTTACACCCAGAACCTCAATAAAAAAACCGAAAAAAAACACTTGCAAACAAAGAAAAATAAAACTTTTAGAATAGTTATTGTTTGAATAGAAAAACAAGCAAAAAATAAATAATAAGTATAACGGAGTAGTTGGTAATATTATTGATGAAAGATCAGTGTTGAATACTGGTAGCTGGATATTCGCACCATAAAGGATACTCAGCCCTCCAACAATACTAAAGAAAAACATTAGAAAAATAACATAATCAATTCTTTTTAAACTCATATTTTTAACTTATTAATTCACCTATTATTTTAGAAGAGGACAGCGCCAAAGGGATTCCGCCTCCAGGGTGCACGCTACCACCACAAAAATACAAATTTGAGATCTTAGTAGAAAAATTTGGATGTCTAAAAAAGGCTGATCCTCTAGCGTTAGATGAGCTTCCATATAACGACCCTCCAAATGATTGTGTAGAGCTTTCAATTAGTTTTGGTGTAAGGATTTCTTCACAAATAATGTATTCTTCAATACTTACATCTAACACCTTGTTTATTTTTTTAATTATATTTTTTCTAGAGTTAATAATTAAATCTTGCCAATTCTGCCCAACATCATATGGCGTATTAATCATCACAAACCAATTCTCACATTTATTAGGAGCGTCATTTTTTGTCATCTTAGATGTAATATTAATATATGTTGTTGGGTCTTTATAAATTTCTTTGTTTTCAGACAACATCTTAAATTCCTCTTCATAATTATTAGAAAATAGAATATTATGAAGCTGAAGGCTAGAAAATTCTTTTTTTATACCCCAATAAAAAATTAAAGCAGAAGATGATCTTTCTTGCTTGAGAACTCTTTTTATTGTAAATTTTTTGGGGAGTAAGTTTTTATAAACAAAGTATATGTCTTGATTGCAAATAATAACATCAGCTTTATGTAGGTTATTTAAAACAAACACTCCTTCTGCAACCCCATCATTAACTGAAATTTTTTCAACTATTGTGTTAAAATAAAACTTAACACCTAAATCAGTTGCAAGACTATAAAGTGCTTTTGCAATTGTAAACATTCCTAAATTTGGATAAAAGGCTCCTTTATTAAACTCTAAAGCTGAAATACTATTTAAAATTGCCGGTGCTTTATATGGGTTTGACCCGTTATATGTGGCAAAACGATTAAATATTTGTATAGCTTTTTTACTTTTAAATCTACTACTATTAGCAGAGTGCATAGATTGAAAAAGCTGTAAAAAAGGTAATTTTAAAAACGCAATAAATACTTTAAAAGACAAATATGTTTTTAGCTTGTGAAGAGACTTTTCTAAAAATAAAAAACTTGTTGAGTCAAATATAAAAGTATTTTTTTTAATATGGTTTTTTGTTATATTCTTCGCAACACCAGCTTTGTCATGAAGCTCACTAGCAAATTTATCCAAATCAGTATATCCTCTTATAATTGTTTTATCATCATAAAAATATCTACACCCCTCATCAAGCTTTTTGTACTGAAAATAATCTCTCGGATTTTTATTTGCCAAAAGAAACAGTTCATCAATTTTTTCTGGCATAGTCAATAAAGAAGGCCCCATGTCAAATCTAAATCCCTTTTTTTTTGTTTCTCGCATCTTACCGCCATAGCTTTTATTTGCCTCATAAACATCAACAGCATGTCCTTTAACAGACATCCTTATTGCAGAAGACAAACCTCCAATTCCAGAACCAATTATAATTGCTTTTTTCAAATAATTATTTAATTTTTAATAAATTATTTTCTATTAAATACTCAGCAATCTGAACAGTATTTGTTGCAGCACCTTTTCTTAAATTATCGGCAACAATCCACATATTTAAAGAATTAGATTGAGAAAAATCACGTCTAATTCTACCAACAAAAACATCATCTAAACCCTTAGAAAAAACTGGCATTGGATAAATATTTTTTTTAGTGTCGTCACTAAGAATAACTCCGTCTATATTAGATATTTCATTTTTTATCTTTGCAATTTCAAACTCATTTGATAATCGTAAATTGACACTCTCACTGTGCCCAGCCTCAACCGGGATCCTAACGGCTGTAGCGGTTATTTGAATATTTGAATCAAGTATTTTATGAGTTTCATTTATGATCTTCATCTCCTCTCCTGTATACCCATTCTCTTCAAAAGAGTCTATATGAGGTATGGCGTTTCTATAAATTTGGTAAGGGTAGGCCATGTCTCCTTCTTTTCCTATTTCTTCATTTTCTAATTGATTAATCGCTTTCTTTCCTGATCCAGAAACAGATTGGTAAGTTGACACTACCGCTCTCTGGATATTGTATTTCTTGTGAATTGGGGCTAAAACAACTAAAAGCTGAATAGTAGAACAGTTAGGGTTTGAAATAATCATATCTTCAGAAGATAATTCATGTCCATTAATCTCCGGTATTATTAACTTAAATCTTTCATTCATTCTCCAAAAAGACGAATTATCAATAACCTTACACCCTATTAAGTTAAGCTTAGGGGCAAGTTCTTTTGAGGTTTCAGAGCCGGCAGAAAGAAGTGCTAAATGAGGTTTCTTTTTTAACATCTCTGACGTGGAACATATAAAATAGGTTTTATTTTTTAATTTTATTTCTTCTCCGATTGATTTATCGGATGCCACTAAAATCAACTCAGAGAAAAAAAAATCTCTTTCTACAATAACCTCTAGAATTTGACGTCCAACTAATCCTGTGGCGCCAATAATTGCAAGTCTCATGATTTTATATTTAATACTCAAAAGTACTATATTTACGAGCGTTGAAAAAACTTTTTTACTTTTTTAAATTATAGCATAATCAAACAATAATGGATTCCACGGAATATTTAAAAAACACTATAAAAAGACTACCCTCAACACCAGGGGTATACAACTATTATGATGTTAATGGTGAAATTATATATATAGGTAAGGCAAAAAACTTAAAAAGACGAGTATCATCATATTTTACAAAAAAACATGAAAATTTAAAAACAAAAATTCTTGTCAGCAAGATTTGTGACTTAAAATATATTTTAGTTGAAACCGAAATAGACGCACTTTTACTAGAAAATAATTTAATCAAAAAACATCAGCCAAAGTATAATATATTGCTTAAAGATGACAAGTCATACCCATGGATTTGTATTAAAAAAGAAGAGTTTCCGAGAGTGTTTCAGACTAGAAAAGTTATTAAAGATGGTTCTGAGTACTTTGGCCCATACATGTCTACATATGTGGTAAATGTTCTTTTAAACTTTTTTTCTGAAATCTTTTATGATAATGGTTGGACTCCATTTACATACCTTGGCAAAGAGAAAAAACCGGAATCGAAAGAAAAATACTTAGAAACAATTAGTCAAATTCGTAAAATTTTAAAAGGCGATATTAAAAGTGTTATTTCTTATCTTAAAGAAAAAATGATGCTTCATGCAAATAAAATGGAATTTGAAAATGCTCAAAAAATAAAAGAACAACTTCTACTTTTAACAAACTATCAATCAAAATCTTCAATAGTAAGTTCAAAAATTAATAATGTAGATATATTTACAATAATTTCTGATGAAAAAAATGCATTTGTAAATTATTTAAAAATAACAAGTGGGGCAATTATTCAGTCTCATACTGTTGAAATCAAAAAAAAATTATCTGAAAGTGATGAAGAAATTTTACAATTTGTAATAACAGATTTGAGAATCAGATTTAATAGTGTTTCAACATTTATTTACTCTTCTCATAATATTATTAATATTTGGGAGGGTGTGAAGATTATTGTACCTGCTCAAGGAGAAAAGAAAAAATTAATTGACCTATCACTGCGTAATGCAAAATACATGCAGCTAGAGAAGAAAAAAAGGCAGGCTTTAAATCTCACTAAATCGAATAAATCAATTGTTCTAAAAAAATTACAACAAGATCTTCATTTAAAGGAAATCCCTATTCATATTGAGTGTTTTGATAACTCCAATTTTCAAGGCTCTAACCCCACAGCATCGTGTGTTGTTTTTAAAAAGGGCCTTCCAAGCAAAAAAGACTATCGACACTATAATATTAAAACTGTTGTAGGTCCTGACGATTACGCATCAATGGAAGAGATCGTTTTAAGAAGATATAAGAGATTACTAAATGAAAAAAAAAGTCTTCCTCAATTAATTGTTATTGACGGAGGAAAAGGGCAATTAAGCTCTGCTATTAAAAGCTTAAAAGAATTAAAAGTTTATGGGAAAATTGCAATTATTGGAATAGCTAAAAGACTTGAAGAAATTTATTTTCCAAATGATAATACTCCAATATATTTAGACAAAAGATCCTCTAGTTTAAAAATAATTCAACAACTAAGAAATGAAGCTCATAGGTTTGCAATAAATCACCATAGAAAGAAAAGATCAATCAATAGCATCTCTTCTGAGCTAGAAAAAATTGATGGAATAGGTCCCAAAACAGTAGAAAAAATAATACAAAATTTTGGATCTTTTAAAAACTTAATGACTAGTAAAAGGTCTGAAATTGAAGAATTAATAGGTAAAGAAAAGACTAGTAAATTATTTTCTAAAAAATAATATTAGTTTTCTTTTTTCATTTGAGGAAAAAACAAAACATCTTGAATAGAATTACTGTTTGTCATTATCATAGCTAATCTATCTATACCTATACCAAGACCTGCTGTTGGAGGCATACCATATTCAAGTGCTCGTAAAAAATCTTCATCTAACTGCATAGCTTCTTCATCGCCTCTTTTTGCTAGTTCAAGTTGCTCTGAAAATCTTTTTCTTTGATCTATCGGGTCATTAAGTTCTGAGAATGCATTACAAATCTCTTTTCCATTACATACAGCCTCAAACCTTTCAACTAAACCATTTTTAGATCTATGCTTTTTAGCTAATGGAGACATTTCAACTGGATAGTCTGTAATAAAGGTTGGTTGTATAAGTTTTGGCTCACAAAAATCTCCGAAAATTTCATCAATTAATCTTCCTCTGCCCATTGAAGAGTCAACATTAACTCCAAGTTTCTTAGCTGTCTTTGCTAATTCTTTTTCTTGCATTTGAGATATATCAACTTTAGCAAAATGTTCTATCGCCTCATACATCGTATATCGTTTCCAAGGTCTTTTAAAGTTTATTACGTTCTCCCCTACAGTAATTTCTGTTTTCCCATGAATATCTATTGCTATTTTCTCAACCATTTCTTCAACTAATTCCATCATCCAATTATAGTCTTTATAAGCAACATACAATTCCATTTGAGTAAACTCAGGGTTATGAAAACGACTCATTCCTTCATTTCTAAAGTCTTTGGAAAACTCATAAACACCATCAAAACCCCCAACTATTAATCTTTTTAAATACAGCTCATTAGCAATCCTTAAATAAAGATCCATATCTAAAGTATTGTGATGTGTTTTAAATGGTCGTGCTGCAGCTCCCCCGTATAATGGTTGAAGTATAGGTGTTTCTACTTCTAAATATTCTTTTGAATTTAAATACTGTCTCATTGAATTTGTAAGAACTGTTCTTTTAATAAAAGCTTCTTTAACATGTGGGTTAACTACTAGGTCAACATACCTTTGCCTGTATCTTTTTTCGGGGTCTGTAAATGCATCAAAGACATTTCCGTCAGTGTCAGTTTTTGGCAATGGAAGCGGTCTAAGTGATTTTGACAAAACAGTTAATGATTTAACCAAAATAGATATTTCTCCAACTTGAGTTATAAAAACACTTCCGCTAACACCAATTATATCTCCAATATCAAGAAGTTTTTTAAAAACCTGATTATACATTGTTTTATCCTCTTCAGGGCAAATTTCATCTCTATTTAAATAGAGCTGAATTTTTCCTTCTGAGTCTTGAAGTTCTACAAAAGAGGCTTTTCCCATTATTCTTCTAGTCATTATTCTTCCTGCAATAATAACTTCTAAGCTATCTCCTTCTTTATAATTATCTAAGATATTTTTTGAACTATTATTTACATTAAAGAGTTCCGCGGGGTAACAATCTATACCCAAATCTATAAGTTTTTGAAGAGACTCTCTTCTAACAATTTCTTGTTCTGAAAAATCTGTAGACATATTATTTTTTTTGTAAATATATAAATTCTTCTTCCTATAATTTTGTATTATTGATTTCAATTAACAAACCCCATTTAACAATGAAAATGAATGACTATATCAGTTCTTTTACTGATCAATTAAAGGAAGCTATTACTATTGGTGATTCCTCAACTTTTAAAGCGCCTGAAAATAAGATACAAAATATCCTAATTTGTGGCTTGGGCGGGAGTGGAATTGGAGGGTCTATTGTTTCAGATGTTTTGTCTAGTGAATTAACTATTCCTGTTTCGTGTTCAAAAGATTATTCTGTTCCAAATTTTGTAAATAAAAACACTTTAGTTATCGCCTCATCCTATTCTGGAAATACAGAAGAAACTTTAAACGCCTTGCAAATATGCATTAGTAAAGGTGCGGAAATTGCTATTATAACTTCAGGAGGTAAATTAAAAAAAATTGCAGAAGAAAATAATATTAATCATATTATTATACCAGGGGGAAACCCTCCAAGGGCAATGTTTGCTTATTCATTTACTCAACTTTTTTATATTCTTAAACATTACAATCTTATTAACTCGAGTTTTAAAAACTCATTTAAAAATAGTATTACACTATTAAACTCTCAATCTCAAAAAATTAAAACTGAAGCAAAAAATTTAGCAAAAAATTTATTTAAAAAAACACCGGTTATTTATGTTGCCTCTGGATATGAAGGAGTTGCTATTAGATTTAGGCAACAATTAAATGAAAACAGCAAGTGTTTGTGCTGGCACCATGTTGTTCCTGAAATGAACCATAATGAGCTCTTAGGGTGGAGAACAAACACTGAAAACCTTGTCGTAATTTATCTTAGAAATAAATCAGATTTAGATAGAAACCAAGTGAGAATAGATATAAATAAAAATGTTATCTCTGAATATACAACTGATATATTTGATGTTTGGAGCCAAGGAAATTCTATTTTAGAAAACTCTTTGTACTTAATTAATTTTGGTGACTGGGTTATCATGGTTTTTATCTGAGCTAAATGAGGTAGATGCTATTGAAATTGATGTAATTGATTTTCTAAAAAACAAACTAGCAAATACTAAATAGTGCAAAAAGTAAAGTTTAGAGACTTAGGGTTAATTGATTATAAGGAAGCTTGGGGCTTTCAAGAAGAAATTTTTAATAATATAATTAGTGTAAAATCTAATAATCGAAAACAAAAAACAGAAATAAAAACTGAAAATTTCTTGATCTTTTGCGAGCACCCTCATGTATATACTTTGGGTAAAAGCGGAAATAGTAAAAACCTTTTAGTTGATACAAATTTTCTTAAATCAAGAGGGGCAACATTTGTCAATACTAATAGGGGTGGAGACATCACCTACCATGGTCCTGGACAAATTGTTGGATACCCTATTCTTGACTTAGAGAATTTTTTTACTGATATCCATAAATATCTGCGNTTACTAGAGGAGGCTGTTATCCTAACTCTTAAAGAATATAACATTAAAGGCGAAAGGTCTAACGGAGAGACCGGTGTTTGGATTGATGTGTCATCAAGCAACCCTAGAAAAATTTGTGCGCTTGGCGTGCGAACAAGTAGATGGGTAAGTATGCATGGGTTTGCTTTTAATATTAACTCTGATTTATCTTATTTTGGGAATATTATTCCTTGTGGTATTGCTGATAAAAATGTTACATCTCTGGAAAATGAACTTGATGTAAAAATAGATATTAACACAGTGAAGGGGCAGTTAAAAAAACATTTATCAGATCTTTTTAAGATGAACATTATAGATTTTTAATTAAAAGAATTATTTTTAACAATAAGTTGAAATAAATATGAAAGAAAAATTATTAGAATTTAAAAACCTAGTTACTGAGTTTCGCACAGAAGGAAAAACTGTAAAAGCAGTAAATGATATTAGCTTTACTTTAAATAAAGGTGAAACAATAGGGATTGTAGGGGAATCCGGTTCAGGAAAATCAGTGACATCACTTTCTGCAATGCGGTTAATTCCATCTCCTCCTGGAATAATTAGTGGTGGAGAAATAATTTTTCATCAAAAAAATTCAGAGCCTGTAGACCTCCTTTCTCTTACGGAGGAAGGTATTAGAAAATATCGAGGTAATGATATTGCAATGATTTTTCAAGAACCAATGACATCATTAAACCCTGTTTTCACATGTGGGGATCAAGTGCTAGAGGCTATTATGCTTCATCAAAACATAAATAAGAATGATGCTAAAAAATTAACAATTGATCTATTTAAACAAGTTCAACTTCCTGATCCAGAAAGAATCTATAGTACATACCCTCATCAAATTTCTGGAGGTCAAAAACAAAGAGTTATGATAGCAATGGCTATGAGCTGTAAACCTTCTGTAATGATTGCGGACGAACCCACAACAGCTCTTGATGTAACTGTGCAAAAAACTATTCTTCAGCTAATGAGCAACCTTCAAAAAGAACATAATATGGGAATTATGTTTATTACACATGACTTGGGAGTAATTGCAGAACTTGCTGACAAGGTTGTTGTAATGTATAAAGGAAAAATTGTTGAGCAGGGAAATGTTTGGGATATTTTTACCAACCCTAAACACCCGTATACAAAAGGACTTCTAGCTTGTAGACCTCCATTAAATAAAAGGTATACTTTTCTGCCAACGGTCTCTGATTTTATGAAAATTGACTCTTCAGGAAAAATACTTGATAATAATGTATCTGTTGAAGATTTTACAAAAAACCTTATTATCCCTGATCAAAAAAGAAAAGAAAAGCAGGATAAGTTATTTACAAAAAAGCCTATTTTAAAAATCAAAAATCTAAAAACTTACTTTCCTATAAGAAACGGTTTTTTTGGAGGAATTAGTAGTTATGTAAAAGCAGTTGATGATATATCTTTTGATGTTTACCCAGGTGAAACTCTGGGCTTAGTTGGAGAATCTGGCTGTGGAAAAACCACTACAGGAAGAACTATTTTAAGATTAGAAGAACCAACATCTGGAGAGATGGTTTACAAAGACAAAGACATTTCTTTGATGAATGCAGAAGAGCTGAGACTCTTTCGAAAAGAAGTTCAAATAATCTTTCAAGATCCTTACTCTTCCTTAAACCCTCGAATGACTATTGGAAATGCAATAATGGAGCCGATGCAGGTTCATAAAATCCTGAGCTCTGATAAAGAAAGAAAAAAAAGAGTTGAACAACTATTAGAAAGAGTTAGCTTAGACCCTGCACATTTCAATAGATACCCTCATGAGTTTTCTGGAGGCCAAAGACAAAGAATTGGTATTGCTCGAGCTCTTGCGGTAAATCCAAAGTTTATTATTTGTGATGAATCTGTTTCTGCGCTTGATGTTTCTGTTCAAGCTCAAGTTCTGAATCTTTTAAATGAATTAAAAGATGAGTTTGAATTAACATATATTTTTATTTCTCATGATTTATCAGTTGTTAAATATATGAGTGATAGAATGGTTGTAATGCAGGATGGTAAAATTGAAGAAATGGGTGATGCCGATCAAATATATAATGAACCTAAAACATCTTATACTCAAAGACTAATTGATGCTGTGCCTGAAGGGAAAACAGAGGATATAAAAAAACATTTAGAAGAAAAAGGAGTGAAAATTTAAAGACTCATCTCTGCTATTTCACCATTTATAATTAATTCAGCATCAGTAGAGTTAATTATCTCATCTACAGTTACTCCTGGCGCTCTTTCCAATAATTCAAACCCTTTTTTTGTAACATTTATAACAGCTAAGTCTGTAACTATTTTCTTTACACAATTAATTCCAGTAATTGGCAGAGTGCATTTTTTTAAAAGCTTACTCATACCTTTTCTATTTGTGTGAGTCATTGCCACAATAATATTTTCTGAAGATGCAACTAGATCCATTGCCCCCCCCATGCCTTTTACCATCTTTCCTGGTATTTTCCAATTAGCAATGTCGCCATTTTGAGAAACTTCCATTGCTCCTAACACGGTTAACTGAACATGCCCTCCCCTTATCATTGCAAAGGAAATTGCAGAGTCAAAAATAACAGCGCCTAACTCCGAAGTAATTGTTTGCTTGCCAGCATTTATTAAATCAGGATCTTCTTGCCCTTTTTTAGGAAATGGTCCCATTCCTAAAATACCATTTTCAGATTGAAAAATAACGTTTACATCTTTTGGAATATAGTTTGCAACAAGAGTAGGGATGCCAATTCCTAAATTAACATAAGTATTGTTTTGTAATTCTTGAGCAATTCTTTTTGCAATTCCATTTTTATCTAAAGCCATTAGTTTATTGTTGTTAGATTTTCAATTCTCTTTTCAAAATTATTACCTTTTATAATTCTCTGAACAAAAATTCCAGGCGTATGAATTTGGTTTGGGTCAAGTTCCCCAATCGGAACAAGCTCTTCAACTTCAGCTACAGTAATTTTTCCAGCCATTGCCATTAATGGGTTAAAATTTCTAGCGGTTCCTTTAAAAATTAAATTTCCTGCAGTATCTCCTTTCCAAGCTTTAACAAAAGAAAAATCTGCAACTAATGCGTTCTCAAGAATATGAGGCTTATTATTAAAAATTCTTTCTTCCTTTCCTATTGCGACTTCTGTCCCATGTCCTGCAGGAGTATAAAAAGCTGGTATTCCCGCTCCTCCAGCCCTGCATCGTTCTGCTAAAGTGCCCTGAGGAATTAATTCAACCTCAAGCTCTCCACTTAACATCTGTCTTTCAAACTCTTCATTTTCACCAACATAAGATGAAATCATTTTTTTTATCTGTCTTCTTTTTAAAAGTAATCCAAGACCAAAATCATCGATTCCAGCATTGTTTGAAACACAGGTTAAATTATTTATATTAAGCTTAGAGAGTTCTAAAATTGAATTTTCTGCTATTCCACACAAACCAAAACCTCCAAACATAAATGTCATTCCACTCTCCACCCCTTTAATAGCTTCTTTAATCGTTTTTACTTCTTTATTTATCATATTTAAAATTCTTCNTCNTGAATTAATGAATTGGTTTCGTCACACTCTAATTTTAAATCAATAGCTCTTGAAATATCAAACTTTTCAGNAAACACCCTTGAATTAGCTGTATCAGCATAAACTCTTTGCATATATTCAGCAAAAACAGGCAGTGCCATGTTTGCCCCTTGTCCAAACTGAATATCTCTAAAATGAATACTTCTATCTTCGCAACCAGTCCAGACTCCTGTAACTAGGTTTGGGGTTATCCCCATAAACCAACCATCCGATTGGTTTTGAGTTGTTCCAGTTTTCCCTCCTATTTCATTTTTGAAACCATATTTGTATCTTAATCTTACTCCTGTTCCTGTTTTCTTCTTTGCTGTAGGACTATAAACTCCGTCTACAACTCCCTGCAAAAGCCTTACCATAACATCTGCTGTCTTTTCACTCATAGCTTCTACAGTTTTTGGTGAAAACTCTTCTATAATAACACCATTTTTATCTTCAATTCTAGTAATAAATATCGGTTCAACCCAAACTCCTTTATTTGCAAATGTTGAATAAGCCCCAACCATTTCATAAACTGATAAGTCAAACGTTCCTAAACAGAGAGAAGGGACGGCCAAAATTTTACTCTGAATTCCTATTTTTTTTGCTAGATCAACTACAGCATATGGTCCAAACTGCTTCATAATAAAAGCTGTTATTGTATTTATTGAATTTGCTAAACCATATTTTAGTGTTAAAGTTAAACCTTCAAGATCCTCTCCTCCTGAATTTTTTGGAGCCCAATCTTTTTCTAATCTCCACTTGTGTTTATCAAATACAACAGGAACATTCGGAACTTCATAGCATGGAGAGTAACCCTCTTGAATTGCTAAAGAATATAGAAAAGGCTTGAATGTAGAGCCCACTTGTCTTTTTCCTTGTGTAACGTGGTCATACTGAAAGTTTTCATAATTTATTCCCCCTACATATGCCTTTACATGACCAGTGCTTGGATCCATACTCATCATCCCAGAGTGAATAAAGTACTTACTGTACAGTAAAGAATCTCTTGGAGATAAAATAGTATCTATTCTTCCTTTCCATGAGAACAATGACATTGGAACTTTTTTATCAAATATTTCTTCTATTTTTTCTATTTTAAAGCCTGATGATTTAAGCTTTTTATATCTCTCAGACCTCTTCATGGCTTGTAACATAATTGGGTCTATTTGTTCTTGTTCAAAATCTTCAGGAAATGGCGCATTAGTATATCCATCCCAGTGCTTGTAAAAGTCATCTTGAAGCTCAGACATGTGAGTTGTTGTTGCTTCTTCAGCAAATCTCTGTAATCTTGAATTAATTGTTGTGTATATTTTTAATCCATCAGTATATAAATTATAATTACTTCCGTCAGACTTATAGTTTATCTTACACCATCCTTTCATTTTTTCTCTTAGAAACTCTCTAAAATATGGCGCAAGCCCTTGAGTGTGACTTTCTTTCTTAAAGTCTAAAATAATTGGCCGATTTACACATGAATTATAAGTGGAATCATCTATAAAATTATATTTTTTCATCTGAGACAAAACAATATTTCTTCTTTGCTGAGTTTTTTCAAGCCTTCTATTTGGATTAAAAAGAGAGGGGTTTTTTAACATTCCAACAAACATTGCGCCTTCATTTATAGAAAGGTTTTCTACATTTTTATTAAAATACACTTTAGATGCTGATTTTATTCCAACCGCATTATTAACCCAGTCAAATCGATTTAAGTACATAGTAAGTATTTCATCTTTAGTATATCTTCTTTCGAGCCTTAGTGCAATAATCCATTCCTTTAGCTTTTGTTTGACTCTTCCTAACCCTGAAGCTGGTTGTTTTGTAAATAACATTTTTGAAAGTTGTTGAGTAATGGTGCTTGCTCCCCCGCTCTGCTTGCTAAAAGTTAGTGCTCCAAAAACAGCTCTTGCCAGAGCCTTAAAGTCAATGCCNGAATGTTTTCTAAANCTTATATCTTCTGTTGCTAGCAAAGCATCAACAAAGTGATCNGGTATTTGACTTCTTTTANCTAGGCTTCTGTTTTCATAAAAATATTTACCCAANATAACACTATCCTCCGAGACTATTTCTGTAGCCCAATTATTTTGAGGGTTTTCAAGCTGCTCAAATGTTGGAAGCTCGCCAAAAAAACCAAAAGCAGTTAATGATAAAACCNAAATCATGATTATTAAAGGGCTTAAAACTAGTAGCCAGAGTAAGAAAAGTTTCTTTTTAATTTTTCTAAAATNATCTTTCTTGATAAGTTCTAATNCTTCATCAATATTAGAGTCTTTNTATTTATTCATNACTAGCTTTAATTAATATTCCAAAAGAAAGCATTGAATTTAACTCTTCAATTCTATTCAAGCTGCCATACCTCATAGCCTGCTCAATCTTAATTTTAGGTGTTGATTTTTGAAATAAAACATCTTCTTTAATTAGATAAGATACAGTTCTGACACTACCTATTCCCCTTCCTTTCCATTTTCCGTTTTTTTCACAAATTTNTANATCAATAGTATCTATTTTACTATCGTNGGTTAAAAAAAACAATAAGTTCTGGTAACTNTAGTCAACATCATGTCTAATTTCTATTTCAACACTNTGAAGAGCTGTTGAATCTTTAAGTAAGAAATCAAATGATAAAACTGAGTCTGTATGCCATGTTCTATTGTCAAAGGAATGATAATGCATTTTGTTGCTACCGCTATTACAAGAGCAAGTTAGAATTACAATAAAAAAAATAATTACTCTCATTATAGCTGTTTTAATCTTTAGAGGATTTAATTCTTAACATTTTTGAAATTTGTAGCGATAATTCAAAAAATAAAATTTTGGCATTTATATTTCTACTTAAGTAGCCTATTGAATTTTCAAATTCTAAAATCAATAGAATACTATTTTCTTCGTTTACAAATTTAGAGAATTTTAATACAAATTCCTTTTCATCAGTACTTGTTAAAAGCATCTTATTGTCTACAAAGTTATTAATCAAAGAATTTCTTATAGTACTAATAGCAAAATTTAAAAGTTTTTTTTGGTAAATTACATTGCTCTTAGAAATAGAAACAACCCAATTAGTAAGCTCCAGAAAATCCTGCTTAAAACATAGCCTCATCCAGCTTGTAAAATCTCTTAAAAGTTCTATTTCTTGTGTAGACCCTTGTAGAGACAACAAATAACTAATATCGCCATCTGCTTTCTTTGAAAATCCATGAACATCTGGCCCAAATTTCTGCTTGTAAAACTCTAGTAGTTCTGACTCTGTATATTTAGGAACAAATGTCTTTTGAAGTCGAGAGTTTATTGTAGGAAGTAGGTTATTAATTTCATCTGATACTAACAAAAAAATTGTACCCTCAGGCGGTTCCTCTAAAAACTTTAATAATTTATTACTTGCAATCTTTAACATCTTTTCAGGACCCCAAATTATAACTACTCTATATTTAGACTCAAAATTTTTAAGAGCTAGCTTGTTATAAAGAGTTAGTCTTGAGCTATCGACACACTCTTTAGTAGATGTGAACTCATGAGTATAAATAAATGGATTTTTATCACCCATAAAATTACTCCATTCATCTAATGAAGAATAGATGTTTGAAGTAAAAAAATTACGCCACTCAGGCAAATAATCAACAGAACGTGTGCATTTTGATGTTTTAATAACGGGAAATATTATATGAAGATCGGGATGAGAAAGCTTTGAATATTTAACACATGAGTTGCAAGTGTTACATGAATCTGTTTTTGTTTTATTAAAGCAATTAATATATTGGGCATATGCTAATGCTAATGCAATTTTCGGGCTTCCTTTTGGTCCTGTAAAAACTTGAGAATGAGCAATCCTGTTTCTAGAGATACCATTTAAGAGCTCTTTTTTAACATCTTCTAAAGCAAAAATTTCATTAAAGCGCATTTGATAATATATTATGTCAAATTTAATTAAAATGAGCTGATCTTAAGCTTTTATTTTATTTTTGTACAATGAATAATATCGCTAATTTTGATTTTAAAAATAAAAGAACNCTTATTCGAGTTGACTTTAATGTTCCTCTTACAGAAGACAATAAAGTAACTGATAATTCAAGAATTNTTGCTGCAATTCCTACAATAAAAAAAGTTATCTCTACTGGTGGAATTGCAATACTAATTTCTCATCTTGGCAGGCCAAAAGGAAAAAAAACCTCAAAGCACTCCTTGTCTAANATTCAAAAAGATTTAGAAAAACTATTACTTCANCCTGTCGCTTTTTTAGATGACTGTATAGGNTCTAAAGTTGAGAGNTTTATAAATAAGCAAANTGCAGGAAGTGTTATTGTCTTAGAAAATTTAAGATTTTACAATGAAGAAGAAATAGGAGACATTTCATTTGCAAAAAAACTTGCAAATCTTGCAGATGTCTATATAAACGATGCCTTTGGAACAGCTCACAGGCAACATGCCTCTAACTCAGTTATTACACAATTTTTTAAAACTAAATTCTTTGGGTTATTGATGCAAGATGAAATCTTTAATCTTGATAAAGCCATAAAAAATCCAACCAAACCATTTACAGCTATAATTGGCGGGGCTAAAATCAGCGGTAAGATTGAGATAGTTCTCTCTTTAATTGAAAAAGTTGATAATTTAATTATCGGGGGAGGAATGGCTTACACTTTTGTAAAAGCAAGAGGCGGCGCAATTGGAAACTCAATATATGAAAAAGATAAATTAGAACTTGCAGATCGAATTATCCAAAAAGCACAAGATAGAGGTGTAAATATAATTCTACCAACAGATTCTGTAAATTCTTCAAAATTTGGAGAAGATGGTGCAATTCAAACTTCTGATATAGAAAAAATTTCACCAAATTATATGGGACTTGATATTGGTCCAAAATCAATACAGTTATTTAAAAATGTAATTCAAAACTCTAAAACAATCATTTGGAATGGTCCTATGGGTGTTTTTGAGATGGATTTATTCTCTAAAGGAACTGAACAAATTGCTTTATCAGTGTCAAAAGCGACTTCTAATGGTGCGTATTCTTTAGTTGGGGGAGGTGATTCTGTTTCTGCTATTAAAAAGTTTAATTTGGAAAATAATGTAAGCTATATTTCCACAGGAGGTGGGGCTATGATTGAATATTTAGAAGGAAAAAAACTTCCAGCAATTGAGGCAATGCTATAATTCTTCTTCAATTTTATTTTTTATTTTTTTCACCTCTTTTGTAGGAACTTCTTTTTTGGCATTCTTTTTAACGGAATTAGCCTTTTTTTCAATTTCTTTTTTTGCTTTATTGGCTTTCTTTTCAAGCTCTTTTATTACACCTTCATGCTTTTTAATGCTTGGTGCTAACTTATCAACAACCGATTCAATTGGAGAATAAACTACTGAGTTTTTAATAATTTTTTTAGGAATAATATTAATCGTCTTTTCAAAATAAATTACACAACTAAGAATTACACATAATTTAAAGAAACCAAATAAAGCGCCAATAATTTTGCTGATTATTCCAAGAGCAAGAACGTTGGTTATTTTGTCAATTATAGATCCAATTGCTTTAACTGAAATAATTGAAAACAGAAATATTAGAGCAAATGAAATGATTGGAATAAAAGCTTTCTTTTCGTTTTTAGCAAAGTCAGAAGAGATTTTAGATATTATATCGGTAAACAATTCTTCAAAATATACTGAAAAATTTAAAGCCAAATAAACACCAACTATAATAGCAGCTAAAGAAGTTATTTCATTAACAATACCTTTTGAAAAACCTCTTATTATTCCATAGACCATTGGAATAACAAGAGCTATATCAAGATAATTCATTTTTAAACAGATTAATTAATAACTACTGTTTTAAAAACTATTTTGTTTTTTAGAAGTCTTACAACACTCTGCCCCGTTTGTGGGGGATCATTTCCTTCTATTTTTTCAACAATAACATCAAGTATTGCTTCGTATTGAAATTCAAAATCTGCTTGACCGTTAGCTCCTGTTTGTTTTTTCTGAAAAACACTTGAAAAAGAGCCCTGAGGACTTATTTCTCCTTCCTTTGATAGAATTACTTTAGCTCCTTCGACTGGTTGTCCGCTAGAGTCATTAACTGTGATTGTGCACAATGTAGGACTCTCTTTTTCACAGGAAGAAAAAGTAGTCATAAAAAAAGCAATAACAAAAGCCGTTGTAAAACTTATAAAAGCTGATTTAAAATTTATATTTCGCATAATTATTGTTAATTTGTATTCTTATGATAACAAATATACACAGAAAATTTTAACGTGTTAAAAAAAATATCAACCATACTAAATGAGATTAAGGTTTTTGAACCTAAATCTAAACAAGAATTGGAGGTTTTTAGAATAAAATATCTTTCTAAATCGGGACAACTTAATAAGCTTTTTACTGAATTTAAAAAAATTCCGAATGAAGAAAAAAAAATTGCAGGTCAAGCTCTTAATAATTTAAAAGAACAATTAAACTTAATAACAAATAACGCTTATAATTTTGGCTCTGATAAAAAAGATTTAGCTGATGATTTTACAAAACCAATTTCTTTAAATAACCTTGGTAGTAGACATCCTCTATCAATTGTTAAAAATGAAATTGTTGAAATCTTTAATAAAATAGGCTTTAGTATTTCAGAAGGTCCAGAAATAGAAGATGACTGGCACAACTTCTCTGCGCTAAACTTACCAGAGGAGCATCCTGCAAGAGATATGCAAGACACCTTTTTTATACAAACAAATCCCGACACACTTCTCAGAACCCATACCTCGCCAGTACAGATCAGGCATATGGAACAAAATCAGCCTCCTATAAGAACTATTTCTCCCGGAAGAGTTTACAGAAATGAAGCTATTTCTTCTAGAGCTCATTGCATTTTTCATCAAGTAGAGGGGCTTTATATAGACAAAAGTGTAAGCTTTGCAGATTTAAAACAAACTCTATTATATTTTGCAAAAGAAATCTTTGGAGAAAAAACAAAAATTAGACTTAGACCTTCTTATTTTCCTTTTACAGANCCATCTGCAGAAGTTGATGTAAGTTGCAATATTTGCTCTTCAAAAGGATGTAACGTATGTAAATATACNGGATATTTAGAAATTTTAGGGTGTGGAATGGTTGATCCAAATGTCTTAGATAATTGTGGNATTGACTCNAAAAAATACACAGGCTTTGCTTTTGGAATGGGAATTGAAAGNATAGCCATGCTTAAATACCANGTTGATGACTTAAGGCTGTTTTATGAAAATGACATCAGATTTCTTAAACAGTTTTCAAATTCTATTTAAAANTCTTTTTTAAACAAATTTCCAATTGTAGGAGTCTAAATTCTCNACACAAGCTTTTAACAAATCAATAGAGCCNCTTACATCTTCTTTGTGNACCATTTCTATTACTTGATGAATATGCCTTGTGGGAATTGAAACTGCTCCAGAAATTGCGCCTCCCGGATTCATTCTTTGAACACCCGAGGTGTCTGTTCCTCCGGCAGGTAAAATTTCTAATTGTGTCTTTATTTTATATTTTTTTGATATTTCTTTCATGTATGAAACCATTCTATAATCACAAACTGTTGAAGAGTCCATGACCTTAATACACGCTCCTTCGCCTAAAGCAGAAACCTGCTCTTGCTTTGTTGAGCCAGGAGTATCCCAGGCTATAGTTGTATCAAGTCCAAAGCCAAAGTCAGGGTTTATGAGCATTGAAGATACGTTTGCTCCTCTTATTCCTATTTCTTCTTGAACTGTAAAAACAGCATATGTATCATATGGAGGCTTTTCTTTCATCTCTTTTAACATTTCTATTAAAATAAAAACAGAAACTCGATTGTCAAGCGATTTACAATTAATGCAATCTCCCATTTCAATTAATTTTCTCTCCCTTGTGATTGTGCTTCCAACTTCTATAATTTTTTCAAGCTGACTTTTACTAAGGCCCGTGTCAATGAAGAAATCTTTTATAGTAGGTACTTTTAATCTGTCTGCGGCATTCATTAAATGAATAGGTTTACTCCCCATAACACCTATAACGTCTTCTTTCCCGTGTATTATAACTCTTTGAGCAGTTAATGTCTTTGGGTCAAAACCCCCTAAAGTATGAAAGTAAACAAATCCCTTATCATCAATATGAGTAACAATAAAGCCTATTTCATCCATGTGTGCAGCTATCATTACTTTCTTGTCATTAATCCCTTTTTTTAAAGCAATTATATTGCCCATATTGTCGATATTAATCTCGTCAACAATAGATTTAATCTCTCTTAAAACAACTTCTCTAACTCTGTTTTCATGTCCAGGCGCTCCAGCAACCTCGCATAACTCTGCTAATAATTTTGTATTTATCATAGTTTATTCTAATGTGCTTAATTTAATCATATTTGTCATTCCTTTTTGGTACGCAGGTAAACTTGCTAAACTTATTATTGCATCACCCTTTTTAATTTCTTTATTTTCTTTCAGAATCTCTTTTGTTTCCATTATTGTCTGATCTGTAGTTGTCCCTCTGTCATAGTAATATGCTTTTACTCCCCAGACAAGACTAAGCTTATTTAAAATTGCATAATTATTAGTAAAAGCATAAACAAAAGCTCTTGGTCTAAAACTTGAAGTCTTTATTGCGTTATATCCTGAATATGTCATTGTAACAATTGCCTTTGCCCCGGCCTGTTCTGAAAGCTGTGCCGCATGGGCACAAATTGCATCTGAAATTTTTCTAGAATTAAGGTCCTTTAAACTATCAACATAAGCCGTGTTTTTTCTGTTTGTGTATTGGCTTCTCTCAATGTCTCTAATAATCTCCCTCATAGTTGAAACTGTTTTTACAGGAAACTTCCCTACAGAAGTTTCTCCACTTAGCATAACAGCGTCTGCACCATCAATAACAGAATTTGCAACATCACTTACTTCAGCTCGAGTTGCTGCTGAATTTAAAGTCAT
>JGI24540J26637_10000104_pt1 | contig 29485 bp, 30 predicted proteins | sample NorSeaMetagenome_FD_26637 | JGI IMG/M metagenome (IMG submission 26637)
AATCATTAGGCTCTATGGGTCAAAAAGCAAAACGCATTGAAAGCCTTAGCTCGCATATTTCTGATTTAGTTGGCTTTGATCAAAAAGCCTCTGCAAGGGCAGGTTTGTTGTCAAAATCTGACTTATTAAGTGAGATGGTTGGTGAATTTGCAGACCTTCAAGGAATTATGGGCGGATACTATGCTGCTAATGATGGTGAGACTCAAGCAGTTTCAGTAGCAATTAGAGAGCATTATCAACCAAGATTTGCGGGTGACAAGGTTCCATCTACCAACGAAGGTCTTGTCGTTGCTATTGCCGATAAGCTAGATACAATTTCAGGCATCTATGGTATTGGACAAGCACCTACTGGCTCTAAAGACCCTTATGCGCTTAGAAGNCTTGCTCTGGGTTTGTTAAGAATTCTGCTCGAGGCAAAAATAGAATTAAANCTNAAGTCNCTGATTGATTATTCATTAAANTTACATCTAAAAGAGGTCGATAGATCTTGTNGTGATGATATTTACAGCTTTATGATGGATAGACTGAAAGCNTANTATAAAGATGCAAATATTGATAGTAATGTTTATGAGGCTGTCTTAGCTGTTTCTCCAGAATCCCCTCTTGATTTTCATCTCAGGGTGGAAGCGCTAAATGAATTCACTCAAAGTGAAAACTCAAAGAGTTTGATAGAAGCAAACAAAAGGATTGCAAATATACTCAAAGATTCTAATGAAAAAAATGAAACACTGAATCCGAAGATATTAATTGATGACTCTGAGATTAAACTTTTTAATGCCAGTGAGTCATTATCTAAAAAACTATCTGGAAGTAAAGACTATCAGGAAGTCATGAAGTCACTAATAGATCTAAAAGACTCAATTGATTCATTCTTTGATAACGTCATGGTTAACACAGACGACGATAAGTTAAAAAGCTCAAGACTGGCTTTAATCAGAAAGATAAGATTATTATTTTTATCTGTTGCAGATATCTCTTATCTCTCATCATAACTAGATGAAGGCCTTAATTCAGAGAGTTAGTTCTTCTCATGTTGAGGTTGATGGAAAGGTGGTTGGAGAAATTGATATGGGCCTACTAGTTTTTCTTGGTCTGGAAAAAAAAGATAGTGAACTTGATGCCGATAAAATGATTAGTAAGGTTCTATCATATCGAGTCTTTCCCGATGAAAATCAAAAGATGAATTTAAGTCTCAAAGATATTTCAGGTGATATTTTACTTGTGTCACAGTTTACACTTGCTGCAGACACAAAGAACGGAACGCGTGCAGGGTTTTCAACTGCAATGCCCCCAAATGAAGCAGAGAATCTATATAACTATTTTGTTGCAAAAACAAGAGCATTTAATCTTAAAACTGAGTGCGGTATTTTTGGTGCAGATATGAGCGTTTCTCTTATTAATGATGGCCCAGTGACATTCTTACTAGAAGTTTAAAATGAATAATTCAATTACTGTATACGGAATAAAAAACTGTGACACTGTCAAAAAGGCTTTGAAGTTTCTTGCAGGTCACTCTATATCCTATCAATTTATTGACTACAGAGAGAGACCAATTTCAGAAAAACAATATGAAGACTTTAAGGATGCTGTTGGCATTGAAGAATTAGTTAATAGAAGGTCCACCACTTACAGATCTTTATCAGAGAAAGAGAAACAAAGTATTGATTTTGAGTTGATATCAAAATATCCAACCCTTATCAAGAGGCCAGTATTAATTAAAAATGATAAAGTTGTTGTCGGTTTTAACGAAAAGAAATATTTAGATTTTTTACTTTAAGCCTGCTCTTGATTTTCAAGTTCTTTTCTGACCTCATCCATGTCAATTGATTTGGCCTTAGATAATAAATCCTCTAAATCCTTTGCAGTCATTGATCCAGGCTGCGAAAAAATTCCAATAGTTTCTCGAAAAATCATGAGGGTAGGTATTGACCTTATGCCAAAATGTGCTCCAAGTGATTGCTCTTCTTCAGTATTTACTTTAGCAAAAGTTACGCCTTCAATCTTTTCAGAGGCCTCTTTGAATGTTGGAGCGAATTGAAGACAAGGTCCACACCAAGGCGCCCAAAAATCAATAATCACTATTTCATTATTACTAATGGTCTCATCAAAGTTTGATTGAGTAAGTTCAACGACTGACATAAAGCTTCTCTCATAAAAAATTAAAGTGCATTATAACTTTTTTACTAAAATACTGGCTTGTTTTTACTTAGCTGATAGAATAGCTTCATGAAAATACTCGGCATAGATCCTGGCTCAAGAATTACTGGTTTCGGCTTAATAGAGGCTAATAAACTAAAGTTTTCTTACATTAATAGTGGATGCATAAGAACCCAAGGTGATTTAAATGAGAGAATTATTACGATCTATGAAGGCATCAAAGAAATCATCACTAACCACGAAGTAGATATCGTTGCTGTCGAGAGGGTATTCATGAGACCAGATAGACCCAATCCAGATGCTGCAATTAAGTTGGGGCATGCTCGAGGGGCAATCATTTCAGCTGCAGGCGGCAAAGGGATTCCAATTGTTGATTACACAGCAAACCAAATTAAAAAGTCAGTCGTAGGAAGAGGGCATGCATCAAAAGAGCAAGTTTCATTTATGGTTCAGCAGCTTTTGAAGCTTAACAAGGCTCCNCAAGCTGATGCTGGCGATGCTCTTGCGGGAGCTATTTGTCATGCTTATCATGCACTTTAAAGTCAACTAAAGTAGACTTTTACCTCGCCAAAATCTGGAAGTTTTTCTAAGGCTGCACTGAGTTCAGATTTAATATTATTTAACTCTTGATTTTTAAGATAATCAGCTGACAAGAAAAAATCTACTAGTATCTCCCCCTCAAGGTAGTGCAATTGAGTTTTTTCAATGTTGTAATTAACATTTTCAAGCTTTAAAGATTGACTAATAATCTTTAAAGCTTGGGCTCGCTCTGGAAGGTCTTTATATGGGGCATCTTCTTTTTCCTCATCATTTTCAGGATCTATATGGACGGTAACATCATCGAGCTCTTCGATACACTCCTTTGCAACTCTTTCAACACTAACACTGATAATGTGACCTTCACTCACAGACAAAAACGGGTTAACTTGTACGTGAACATCTGCAGACTTTTTATGGCCAACTTTTCTTGTCCTAAGTGTGTGAACACTGTTAACACCTTTGATTTCTGATAGGGCAACACGAAGTGCTTTTATATCCTCTTGATCAATAGATGTATCAACTAACTCCTTGGTCGCCTCAAATCCTAGTTGCCATCCAATATAAATAATTAAGATTCCNACTATAATTGCAGCAACACTATCAAGGAAAAAATAACCATTTGCAGCGCCTATTATTCCAATAACCACCACAATTGAGGAAAAGGCATCAGTTCGATGGTGCCAAGCNTTTGCTTTAAGTAGGTCTGAATTAATATCTCTGGCAACCTTTACTGTATACCAGTAAAGTGCCTCCTTACTAAGTACAGACAATGCAGCAGCGGCTATAAGCCAGTTTTCATGTCTAAGTTCATTGGGATTTGAGAATCGACCAAAACCCTCAAAGATAATAATAGTTCCTACAATTGCAAGAAAAATACTTAAACCTAAGGTGGCAACAGTTTCAAACCTTTCATGCCCATAAGGGTGGTCTGCATCCGGTGCGTCCCCAGAAAGCTTAGCAGCATACCAGGTGACCCAATCAGTTAGCAAGTCAGAGAATGAATGGACTCCATCAGCAATTAAAGCACCAGATTGACCGATGAAGCCCAAAATGATTTTGATGATTGAGAGTAAGAAATCAATCAATGCGCCAACAATTGTTACTTTTTGGCTAGCTTTAGTTCGATTATTAGACTGCATTTAGGTCAGTGTTAATAGATTCATTACAACTATTTTAGGTTATCTTGCCCGTATTTATTGACTTCAATAAAAATTATTAATTTTTTTTTAAAAAAAGGTTGCAAACACAAATGAGAATGAGTATCATTATCATTAAATAAGAAATTAAAAAAGTTTGAAATGATTATTAACAAAACTGACTTCCTCAATCTGATGTTTTTTTTTAATCATTTCAACTGTTTCAGAATAGCCCTCCGAACTATGATGAAACAAAATATCAAAGGAGATTTTAAATAAGTGATATTTTAATTACCTATAAAAGTTATTTACTTCCTTTAATAGCTCTATTTGTAATTAATTGGCCCTATGTCTTCCTCCTTCCATAGGGCTTTTTTTATAAAAAATTAATTATGAAACTTTGGTATAGCTACAAAATATATTTACTAAAAAAAACGAATCGTTTGAACTTTATATCGATGAGACAGTACGGTATTCCAAAGACAATTATTGGACAAATTATTTTAGATGAAGTGAAAAATGACTTCAATAAAGAANTAGCATCTTACTACAAAAGCCCGAGAACATTAAATAGGAGAGTACTTTGAGCGTATTGGTTACTAAAGAAGCACCAGATTTTATTTCATCCGCAATTCTTGCAGATGGAAGTATTGTTGAAGATTTTCAACTATCAAAATTTAAAGGTCAAAAAATAGTACTTTTTTTCTACCCACTAGACTTTACATTTGTTTGTCCTTCTGAGATTTTGGCCCATCACAAAAGAGTCAAAGCTTTTGNTGAGAGAGAAACAATGCTTATTGGAGTCTCAATAGATTCTAAACATACNCATAATGCTTGGCGAAATACTAACATTAATGATGGTGGAATAGGAGNAATAGACTTTCCACTAGTTTCAGATATGAATCATTCAATTATGAGCTCATATGGAATTGAACACCCTGAAGGGACAGCATTAAGAGCATCTTTTTTAATAGATGAGAATTTTGTTGTTCGTCATCAAGTAGTTAATGATCATCCATTAGGTAGGAATGTAGATGAAATGCTCAGAATGGTCGATGCACTTGATTTTCATACTGAAAATGGAGAAGTATGTCCAGCTGGATGGAACAAGGGTGATGAAGGAATCAAAGAAAATGCAGATGGTATTGCAGAATATTTATCAAAAAATGTAAGTAACCTATAGAAAAGTCAACTCACTCAACAATGATTTTAAAATCAGGAAGTGCTTTCAACAGTAGTTTTCCGTAAAATTTCTGGATCAATCTATTATCAAAAATAGTAATTGTTCCCGTATCAGTCTCAGTTCTAATAAGCCTTCCACAAGCCTGAATCAGCCTCAACGATGCATCTGGAAGTGATATTTCCATAAATGAGTTTCGATTCAGAGATTCTAGATAAGACTGGGTAGTCATTTCAATGGGTGAGGTTGGGACGCTAAATCTAAGTTTGGCTATAAATACATGGTTTAAGTAGTCACCTTTAAGATCAACCCCTTCAGCAAAGCTATCTAATCCAAAAATAATACTTCCTTTGCCTTTTTTTCTATTTTCTATATGCCTTTCTAAGATATTTTTTTTACTATATTCGCCTTGTATTAGTAGCTCACAATCAATTGATTTTTCGATTATATCGGCGACACTTTGCATTTGACTATTTGAGGCAAACAAAACTAGAGTTGCAGATTCAGTATCGATTCGATTTTTAAGTGCGAGTGCAACCTCTTCAGTATGATCAAATGAATTTGTTGGACTTGCTTTAATCTTAGCAATTTTAAACTCTACTGAATTATGGTTAAAAGGCGATGCAAGCCTAAGGTATTGATTTTTAGAAGCATCTAATCCAAGCTGCTGATTGAGCCTATTAAAGCTGCCAAGTGCTGTTAAAGTGGCAGATGTCAGAACCACTCCAGCTGCCTTAGACCATATCATCTGATCGAGTGAGCTTGAGACATCTATTTTTGCAGAATTTAGTTGATAATTATTTTTCCTGTTTGCAAGTCGAGAACGGCTGATCCAATTACTTGAAGGCGGTTTATCTTGATCGGGCATACGATTAAATGTACTGAGAAGAGACAGAATGGAGGATAAATTCTGATTGTTTTGACCAATAATGTTATTTAAGTTATCAGTAGTCGCTTGTTCTATTTTGTTGGCTTTGGTATATTCCTCCCATTGTTCTTTATGCTCATAAAAATCATTGTAGGCAGAGTTGAATAGAATGAATATCTGTTTGGTTTGATTGACGATTTCATTGGGTATCCCAGTTATAGGAAATAGAGACACGTCATCAGAGTAATCTAGATCAGATAGTAAATCAGAGAGTTCATTTAAAGCAGTATCAACCTTCTCAATATAATTATTGGAAGATTTGGATTTTGAGATTTTAATAATTTGATCTATAGCACTATGGCATTGTCGAATCGAGGTCTTCATAAATTCAGTACTTCCACCTTCTGAAAAATGAGATAGAGCTTTTTGCGATAAATGGTGAGCCTCATCAAATACAAAGAGACAATCTTCGACATCTGGAAGAACATTATTGCCATTGATGATATCAGCGAGGACAAGATCATGATTTGCAATAATTACATCAGACTGGGATGCCTTTTTTCTAGCTTTAAAAAAAGAGCAATCATTATAAAATTCACAATTCTTTGAATTGCATGTGAACCTATTGCAAGCAATTTTTTGCCAAAGGCTATTATCTGGAGGGCTCTCCAAATCATCGATCTCTCCACTCCATCTGGTTGATGAATAACTATCAGCCATCTCTGAAAGTTCGTCTAAATCACTTTTAGTTGGTTTTTCATCCCAAAGTAGCGCATCCTCAAACGCATCAGGAGAGTTTGAATTTTCTTCTGTAAGATTGATTAAATTTCTGATGCAGACATATCTAGATCTGCCTTTTGCCAAAGCATATTCGAAATCTACAGAAGAGTATTTTTTTGCCTCAACAATGTCTTTGTTAAGTATTTGTTCTTGAAGAGCAACATTTGCTGACGCAATAATTAGTGTCTTTTTAAGCGTTTTGGCAATCGGTAAACAGCTGACAAGATAAGCCATCGTTTTTCCAGTTCCAGTTGGCGCTTCAACGCAGATAATTGGATTCATATTGGGGTATTCACCCATCAAGGTTTTTGAAATTTCAGCAATCATTTTATTCTGAGATGATCGATTACTATAATTACTCAATTGAGTTTTAGCCCCATCAAAAGAGGTTCGAATCTGCTGTTTAAGTTTTGGAGTCAGCATTAATTGAGCTATGAATTCCTTTCAAGAGAGAGTTCACAAAGCAACCTTAAAGCAGATTTATATTCTGAACTTGGTATTAGGTCTAGGGATTCTATTGCTTTAGCTGACTGCTCTCTGGCTATATTTCGACTGTAATTAAATGCGTCCACATTTAAAAGAATCTCAACAATACTTTCAATATTAGATGAGTCAGCTTGTATTATTGCATTGGAGAGCATTTTATTTTTAGAACCGCTAGTTTTCTCTAAAGCGTAAATCATGGGCAATGTCACCTTGCCTTCGGATAAGTCATCCCCAATTTCTTTTCCAATGATTAGTGCGTTAGATTCGTAATCTAACGTGTCATCAATAACTTGAAAAGCATTACCAAGATGCATTCCAAAACTTCCAAGTGCCTCAATGATATTTTGATTTGAACCGGATAAAATCCCAGCTATCTGGCAAGCAGCCTTGAATAAGCACGCTGTCTTTCTTTCAATGACTTGAAAGTATTCAGATTGAGTAACTTTTGCATTTTTTATATTTAATAATTGTAAAACCTCTCCCTCAGAAATCTGATTGGTGGCTTTTGATAAGATTTTCATAATTGCCATTGAGTTTGGTTCAACCATTATTTCAAAGGCTCTTGAATAAAGAAAGTCTCCTACAAGAACGCTGGGAGCATTTCCCCATAACTCATTTGCAGTCTCTTGACCACGACGCGTTGATGATTGGTCAACTACATCGTCATGGAGAAGAGTTGCAGTATGAATAAGCTCAATCACCACTGCCATCGAGTAATGATAATCTCCATCATAATCTGTGGCTTTAGCACACAAAAGAAGTAGCAGTGGCCGTATGCGTTTTCCGCCTGAATTTATTATGTAATGACTCATCTGACTAATGAGGTCAACATTTGTATCTAGCCGATTGACTAAAATCTTATCCATTAGTTCAAGTTCGCTCTTCATGAGCGCTTGTATTTCAGCGAAGTTTTGCATAAAGATTTATTTTAACTGACTTGCTAATAAATATACTTCTTTAGATCTAGGTCGAGAAGCTTTTGGTTTAATTACAGAGACTTTCTTAAATGCTTTTTTAGCATTCTGAACAAATACATCAAAACCGTCACCTTGAAACACTTTGACAACAAAACTTCCACCTGGATTTAAGGTTTTTATGGCCATCTCAATTGCAAGTTCAGCAAGGTACATTGACTTGGGTTGATCAACTGATAATTGTCCACTCATATTAGGCGCCATATCTGAAAGAACTACATCTACTTTAGCACCATCAGTCATGACTAATAAGTCATCATAAACTGACTGTTCTGTAAAGTCCCCTTGAAGAAAATCTACACCATCAATTAATTCTATGGGCAATATATCGCTTGCAATAACTTTGCCTTGAGAGCCAACAAGTTTTGCAGCAACCTGAGACCAGCCACCCGGAGCAGCTCCAAGATCTAAGACCTTATCACCATTTCTAATAATTGCTTTTTTTTCAACGATTTCAAGAAGTTTATAAACAGCTCTAGAGCGATAACCCTCTTTTTGTGCTTTTTTTACAAACTCATCACTTAAATGTTCATGCATCCAGCGACGAGAACTCCCTTTTTTGGCCACAGTCAAAATAATTAGTAATTATTACTTTATTTTATAAGATAAGTCCTTTAACTTAAATTAAATTGATTTCTCATTTATGTTGGGTATGGTTGATTTTTACGGGATAATATGCCATCGATTTTTTTGAAAAAATATATTATGGCAGTCAATTTAAGAAATATTGCAATCATTGCTCACGTAGACCATGGAAAGACTACGCTTGTAGATAAATTACTTTCACAGTCTCAAACCTTTGATGAGCGTTTTCAGGCGACTGACAGGATGATGGATTCAAATGATCTTGAAAAAGAAAGGGGAATTACAATTAGCTCTAAGAACACCGCTATTAAGTGGGGTGACTATAGAATTAATATTGTTGACACTCCCGGACATGCTGATTTTGGTGGTGAGGTGGAGAGAGTTCTCTCAATGGTTGATAGCGTTCTACTTTTAGTGGATGCTACTGACGGCCCAATGCCACAAACAAGATTTGTTACAAAAAAGGCTTTTGAGCAAGGCCTTAATCCTATAGTAGTGATTAATAAAATTGATAGAGATAGCTCAAGACCAGACTGGGTTATTGATCAAGTATTTGAGCTTTTTGATCAGCTTGGNGCTACTGAAGAACAGTTAGATTTTCCAGTTATATATGCCTCAGCACTTGGCGGATATGCTTCTGAAGATGATAGTGTTAGAGATGGAGATATGACTCCAATGTTTGAATTAATTGTTGACAAAGCACCAGCACCAAAAGTTGATATTAATGGCCCATTTCAAATGCAAATAACGTCATTAGATTATTCTTCATTTGTTGGAGCTATAGGTATTGGAAGAATNGAAAGAGGTATTGCAAAAAAGAATATGCAGAATGTCTTGATTGCGCCAGATGGATCCAAGCGTAACGTAAAAATTGTTCAATTATTAGGATTTAATGGTTTAGATAGGCATGAAGTCAATTCTGCGAATGCAGGGGATATTGTTGGCATTGTGGGAATTGAAAACATATCTATTTCTGATACTATTTGTGATTCATCAAGTGTTGAGGCTTTGCCGCCTCTAAGTGTTGATGAGCCGACAGTAAGTATGGCTTTTAGAGTGAATGATTCCCCTTTCGCAGGCCTAGATGGTAAGTATATAACCTCTAGAAATATCAGAGAAAGGTTAGATAAAGAGCTGATTTATAATGTTGCGCTTAGGGTTGAAAATACGCAGGATTCTTCTGAATTCTTAGTATCAGGAAGAGGAGAGTTGCATCTTTCTATTCTAATAGAAACAATGAGAAGAGAGGGCTTTGAACTTTCAGTCGGAAGACCTCAAGTTATTCTCAAAGAGGTTAATGGAACAATTTGTGAACCTTTTGAAGACCTTACGGTAGATGTTGAGTCAGTTCATCAGGGATCTGTTATGGAAAAACTTGGAGAAAGAAAGGCCGAACTNACCAATATGACTCCTGATGGTAAAGGCCGAGTAAAACTTGACTTTATTATTCCAGCTAGAGGTCTTATAGGTTTTAGGACTGAATTCCTTACTGCAACAACAGGAACGGGATTGATGTATTCATCATTTGACTCTTATAGGCCTCAAAAAGATGGAAAAATTGGTCAAAGAACGAATGGCTCACTTATTTCAATGAATCAGGGAAAATCGGTAGCTTATGCTATATTTAACCTCCAGAAAAGTGGAAAGTTCTTTGTAGGGCATGGAGAAGATATTTATGAAGGAATGGTAGTAGGTATAAACACACGCGATAAAGACCTTGTGATCAATGTCATGAAAGGTAAGCAGCTGACTAATGTGAGGGCATCTGGAACCGATGAAGCAGTTGCCTTGACACCAAAGATTAGTCTTGACTTAGAGCAAGCCCTGGAGTTTATTGATGATGATGAGTTGGTAGAAGTTACTCCTCATAATATTAGAATTCGCAAAAGGTTGTTGACTGAAAATCAAAGAAAACGCTCTAGAAGTTCATAAAGTCTCCACTATTTCTTCATGNGACAACTATATAATGCAATCTTTTTGACCTATTTATATTGTAATTTATGGAAGCATTTTTAGAGTTTTTAGTCAAGCAAAAAAAGTTTGCAATTGTATTTTCTCTTGCCTTCATTGCGATTGGAATTTTATCAGTGGTTGGGATGCAAAGAGATCAGTTCCCTACNGTTGACTTTGAAGTGNTGAGNGTGACTACTGCTTATCCTGGAGCTTCNCCTGAAGATGTAGANAAAAAAGTTACAAATATTATCGAAGATGAANTACTAGGCGTCAGTGGAATTAAAGAAATTACATCTTCGTCTCGAGAAGGACTTTCATCGATTATTGTTACACTTGAAGCAGATTTAAAAGATGTCACCACTGTTAAGAATGATGTTCGGAATGCAGTAAATCGTGTCAAATCATTTCCTGAAGAAGTAACAGACTTGCCTGCAGTTGTTGATTTTAATGTCAGTGACTTTCCAGTTATTACTGTCAATATTGACAGTACATCGGGAAATTTTGATCAGGCGAGACAAATTACAGACGAACTTCAGGTTTCATTGTCTAGGATTAAAGGTGTTGCCGCAGTTGATAATCCAAGCTACCTTGAAAGTGAAATACAGATAAAGGTTAATCCTGTTAAGCTTGATAAATTCAACATGTCTATTAATGAGGTTATAGCTGCAATCTCAAGTCGAAATGCACGTTTTACTGTAGGTGGAAATAATCAAGAGAGTCTTGAGAAAAACATTGTAATTCTCTCTGAATTTGAGAGTATTGATGATATTAAAAATGTAGTCATAAAGTCAAGTTTTGATGGACCTGTTATTAGGTTGGGCGATATTGCTGAGGTTTTTAGAGGACAAGAAGAAGAAATGTCCATTACGCGAGTTAATGGAACTAAAGGTTTTGTCCTCCAGGTTAGAAAACAGGCTCAAGCGGATATTATTAGAACAGTTAAAAGAGTAAGAGAAAAAGTTTCAGAGATTCAAGTTAATATTCCAGATGATATCAATATTTTTTATACAGATGACTCGTCAGAGGCAGTTGAAAATAGACTCGATATTATTATTAAAAATGGTTATATTGGCCTTGCATTAGTTTTAGTTGTTTTGGGCATCTTCCTTTCGATTAAGACAGCATTTTGGGTTGCTGTGAGTATTCCAGTAACACTTCTAGGAACAGTATTTGGGCTCGGTCTAACTGGTAATACGATAAATCTTATTTCACTTTCTGGGTTTATCCTTGTTCTTGGTATCGTTGTGGATGATAGCATCGTCATTGCTGAGAGTATTCATCATTACAAATCCAAAGAAGGGAGTCTATACAAAAATGTAGTAACAGGTTTAAAGCGAGTCATTTTGCCTGTAATTACAACGATTATTTCAACTATGCTTGTCATGTCTTCTTTTTTCCTAATGGGTGGAGTCTTAGGAAAATTTATTTATGTACTTCCTGTAGTCGTAATTTTCGCTCTCGGAATATCTTTTCTTGAAATCACTTTTGCTTTGCCTGCTCATTTAGCAACTCCAAATAAAAGTGGAAAACAAAAAACCTGGTTTATACCTGTTGAAAATTTCTACAATAAATGCATGCACCGTTTTCTAAGATGGCGCTACTTAATTGTTCCTATTTTTATTGCCTTACTTGTTTATTCAGCAATGTTTGCAATGAAAAATATTCCATTTAATTTATTTCCTTCAAGGGGTGCAACAGTAATGTTTGCTAACATTGAAGCACCCAATGGAAGCTCAGCCTCTTACACCGAGAATATTGTTATTGACGTTGAAAATCTAATTGTTAGCGAGATTGGTGATGATCTCAAGTCTTACACTAGTAAAGTTGGTGCCTACTTTACAAATAAGGCGGATATTGAAATTGCTCTATCTCCTACAAGTGATCGCGAGAGAACTGCAGAAGATATGCAAGAAAAACTTAAAGAATTAGTCAAGAGTGTTGAAGGTGCTGAAGAAATTAAAATTTCATTACTTAGACCTGGACCACCTCAGGGCGCAGATATTGAGGTAACTCTTGTATCTGATAATGATTCTCAGAGAGCTCTTGCTGCCGATAGACTTGAAGAGATTCTAAAAACAATTAAGGGTGTTGACAATATCAATCGTAACGATGAGATCGGAAAGCCTAGAATTGAAACAGTACTTGATTTCGATGAGATGGCGCGTTTAGGTGTTGATTATTCTTCTGTATATCGTCATCTTAGGACCGCTTTTTCAGGGTCATATGTGACTGATGCAACAATTGCTGGGAAGGATGAGGATATTAGGATTTATATTGGTGAGAATGATTACACTGAAAACTTTATTAAAAATACTTCAGTTAAAAATCGTCAAGGCAACTCAATCCCAATGAGTCAGTTTTCAACTCTACGAGAAATTGCTGGTGAGCCTGACTATAACCATTTAGATGGTGATCGCTCTATAAAAGTTACTGCAAGTATTGCTGATGGGCGCCCTAGAGGAAGGCCGAGTAGTGCTCAGAAAGATCAAAGTGAAAATCAAAACACTGGTGAACTCCAATCCCTAGACCAAAAACCTGAAGGAGCTCCAAAAGCAAGAGGGGGACGACCGCCTTCTAAGACAATAATATTAGCGCAGGCATTAAAAGAGCTCAATGCTGCAGTTGATTATCCACAAGTTTCAATTATTACTGCTGGAGGGGCGCAAGAGTCTATAGATTCGCTTCAAGATTTTCTGAGGGCTTTCGTTGTTGCAATATGTGGCATTTATCTTTTATTGGCAATACTCTTTAACTCATATTCACAGCCAATGCTTGTATTAGCTGCAGTTCCATTTTCTTTAATTGGAGTTGTTTGGGCATTTTATTTTCATGGTGAGCCACTAAGTTTCTTTGCATTGACAGGCTCATTAGCCTTAATGGGAGTAATTGTAAATGACTCTTTAGTAATGGTAAGTCACTTAAACTATATCAAAGCAAAGAGCGCAGAACTTGAAGACAAAATCGTCTGGATAGCGCGAGGCTCTAGAGATCGTCTTAGAGCGGTAGTATTAACTACTTTAACGACGATGGCTGGTGTATTGCCACTTGCATATGGTATTGGTGGTACAGATGTGTTCTTGCAGCCAATGGTTCTTGCACTTGGTTATGGCCTAATATTTGGAACAGTTTTAACTTTAATCTTGCTTCCATGTATGTACATGATGAACTATGACTTTATCAATATGCTTGGAAGGATAAGAGCTAAGTTTTCTAGGAAGAAAACTACAGCTTAATTATTTATTTTGAAGTGCTAAGCGAATCAATTGCTCAGTTGAAAGATCTTGGTCATCAATTTTTGAAACCATTCTATTGGCTTCTTTTGTTTTAAAGCCAAGAGATTGAAGCGCCTCTATNGCCTGTTTGGAATTAGGGTTATTTCTTTGATCCATCTGATTAGTNGCTTCTGGGCTNCNAACTAATTCTAACTTAACAAGTCTGTCTTGNAGTTCAACGATGAGCTTNAGGGCAGTTTTTTTACCAATTCCTGGAGTTTTTGCAAGAAGNTCCGCATCTTCTGTTGAGATACACTCAATTAAAGATTTGACAGTTAAATGAGAGAGAATAGCTAGAGCGACTTTAGGGCCAACACCATTCACTCGTATTAACTCTCTAAAAATATTTTTTTCATCTTTAGTAATAAAGCCGAATAAAGTGTGCCCATCCTCTTTAATACTGAGATGAGTAAATAATAAAACATCCTCAGATAAATTATCAAGTTGATAGAATGTGGACATTGGGCAAAGTACTTCATATCCAATACCACCAACCTCAAGAATTACCTCGGGTGGATTCTTACTGATAATTGTTCCTTTTAGATGTCCAATCATAGCCAGGGGTATTTCGCAAAATGCGCTGTTTCAAATATGCGAATTTGATTTTCGTTCTGTAATGTTAAACCAATATCATCGAGTCCATTGATTAGTCTTCGCTTTCTTTCAGGGTCCACCTCAAATTCAAACGAATTTTGATCAATCTTTACAATTTGCTTTTCTAGGTCAATATTTATAAGTCCTGAATAACTGAATAAGCTATCAACAATTTCACTACTCAATACTATTGGAAGAACACCATTCTTAAAACAATTGTTATAGAATATATCAGCAAAACTAGGGGCAATAATTGCTCTAAAGCCATAATCTTCTAAAGCCCAAGGTGCATGTTCTCTAGAAGAGCCACATCCAAAGTTGCGCCTTGTTAATAATATTTGTGCACCAGAGTAGGTTGGGTTGTTTAAAACAAAGTCTGGATTAATTGGACGGATTGAATTATCCATGCCAGGCTCACCATGATCAAGATAGCGCCATTCATCAAATAGATTTGGACCAAAACCACTTCTTTTAATTGATTTTAGAAATTGTTTTGGAATAATTGCATCTGTATCAATATTAGCACGATCAAGTGGCATAGCAATTGAGTTAATTGAGCTAAATTTTTTCATGAGCTTACTCCAGAAAAATGGCCAGCAATTGCACTAGCTGCTGCAATAGCAGGGCTTACAAGATGTGTAAAAGAGCCTTGACCTTGACGCCCTTCAAAATTTCTATTAGATGTGCTTGCACACCTCTCACCAACTTCTAATTTATCTGCATTCATTGCAAGACACATTGAGCAGCCTGGCTCTCGCCATTCAAATCCAGCATCTTTGAAAATTAGATCAAGACCCTCTTCTTCAGCTTGTTTTTTTACAAGTCCAGAGCCTGGAACGACAAGCGCTAATTTAATATTATTTGCAATTTTTTTACCCTTCGCAACTGAAGCAGCAATTCTTAAATCTTCTATCCTAGAATTTGTGCAAGAACCAATAAACACTTTATCTATGGTTACTGAACTCATTGCAGTATTTGGTTTTAAGTGAATATATTCAAGAGCAGTTCTTATACTGTCTGCCTTTATAGCATCTTTTTCATTTTTAGGATCAGGTGTTGATCCGTTTATATCAACAACCATTTCTGGAGATGTTCCCCAAGTGACTTGTGGTTTAATGAGACTTGCATCAATCAGTATAGACTCATCAAAATGAGATCCACTGTCACTATGAAGAGTTTGCCAATACTCAAGGGCTAGTTGCCAGTTTTCACCTGTCGGTGAAAACGGTCTGCCCTCTACATAATCAATTGTTTTATTATCAACTGCCACCAGTCCAACCTTTGCTCCTGCTTCAATTGACATATTACAAAGCGTCATTCTTCCTTCGATGCTCATATTTTCAATTGTTGATCCACAGAACTCTATTGCAAATCCTGTTCCACCTGCAGTTCCAATTTTTCCAATGACATAAAGTGCAATGTCTTTGGCAGTAACATCAATACCTAAGTCACCATTAATTTCTATTTTCATATTCTTTGCTTTGTTTTGCCATAGACAGCCAGTCGCTAAAACATGTTCAACTTCAGAAGTTCCAATGCCAAATGCTAAAGCTCCAAGTGCACCATGGGTTGTCGTATGAGAGTCACCNCAAACAATACTCATNCCAGGTAGAGTTGCCCCTTGTTCAGGNCCAATTACATGAACTATGCCTTGACGGATATCATTCATTTGAATTTCGTTAATATCAAATGACTCACAGTTTTTATCTAAAGTTTCAACCTGAAGTCTAGAAATTGGATCAGTAATGCTACTCACTCCGCTTGATCTATCAGTTGTGGGAACATTGTGATCTGGGACAGCTAGATTTGCTTTTTTACGCCAGATTTTTCTACCTGCTAAGGTTAAACCCTCAAAAGCTTGGGGAGAAGTAACTTCATGAATTAGTTGACGATCAATATAGATAAGCGTTGAACCATCTTGTTCTAAAACTTTATGGGCGCTCATTAGTTTATCGTAGAGTGTTTGAGGCATTATTGATAACAATACTTGATAAAATGACTATTTTACATTTCTAAGATAACCTTCATTATAGAAATAATCAAAAGTGTCTATATGTTGGATATTAAATTTATTTTAGTTTTTACGCTTTAGGGTTTAATTTTATGTGNGGNATNTGCGGCCANTTTCGCTTTGATGGAAAAAAAGTTTCTTCAAAGTCTTTAGATATGATGATGTCCAAACTTGCCCGACGAGGACCTGATTCTAGTGGTAAATGGATTGAAGGCGCAATTGGTTTTGGACATCAGCGTCTCAGTATTATTGATTTATCAAATTTAGGCTCTCAGCCAATGGTTGATGAAAAGCTTGGATTAACACTTGTTTTTAATGGAACGATTTATAACTATAAATCACTTCGAGCTTTATTAATTAGTCTTGGCTACATTTTTTTTTCAAATTCTGATACTGAAGTGATCATAAAGGCATACCATTGCTGGGGCGTGGAATGTCTTGAGCGTTTAGATGGTATGTTTGCTTTTGCAATTTGGGATGAAGCCTCTCAAAAGCTATTTATTGCAAGAGATAGGATGGGAATTAAGCCATTCTATTTTAATGCTTCTAGTAAGGCGTTTACATTTGCTTCCAACTCTCAAGCGCTTCTCACGCAGGATCTTGATAAAAGTATAAACCCTGTTGCTCTTCAGCAGCAACTCTCTTTGCATGGTGTTGTGCCTGCTCCAAATACAATTATTAATGGCATTCAGAAATTAAAACCAGGCACATTTATTATTTTAAATACTGATGGTCAAATTCAAGAGAAAACATACTGGAGCCCCAGCGCAAAGAGACCTTCAGAGAATATTTCTGATCAAGAGTATATTGAGAAGACACATGAGCTCTTGACTGCAGCTGTTACAAAAAGGATGGATGCATCTGATGTTCCAATTGGAGTTTTACTCTCTGGTGGCCTTGATTCATCTCTTATTGTGGCATTACTTAAAGAAGCTGGTCATGAAGATATTCGAACTTTTTCGATTGGTTTCGAAGATATTGATGATGAGGCTGGAAGTGAATTTGAATACTCTGATCAAATTGTTTCTCGATTTAAGACTCAGCATCAAAAGTATAAGATCAGTAATCAAGAGGTACTTCCAAGATTGTCAGAGGCAGTCATGAATATGTCTGAGCCAATGGTCGGTCAAGATGCTGTCGCTTTTTATCTCCTATCAGAACAGGTTTCAAAGCACACTAAGGTGGTACTTTCAGGGCAAGGAGCCGATGAAGCTTTTGCTGGATATTTTTGGTATCCAAGAATGGCTAAAGAAAATGGTAGTGACATTGAGCGCTTTTCTAGACACTATGTTGATAGACCACATAAGGAGTATTTAAAAACTGTTGCATCTCAATATCAAGGAGAAAACCACACACATAATTGGTTAGATAAAGAATTTTCTAAACCTGGCGCTGACTCTTTTATAGATAAGGTGTTTAGGACTGATATGACTCGGTTGATAGTCGATGATCCTGTTAAACGAGTTGATAATATGACTATGGCATGGGGGCTAGAGGCTAGAGTTCCTTTTATGGATACTGAGCTTGTTGAATGGGCTCTATCTATCCCTCCAAGTCTTAAGATGAGAGAAGAGGGCAAGTATCCATTAAAAGATATTTCAAGGGGGCTCTTGCCAGACTCTGTTATTGATCGAAAAAAAGGTTATTTTCCAATGCCAGCGTTGAAGTATATTCAGGGTGAATTTCTGGAATTTATGTCTGATATACTTCTATCACGCGCATGCATCAATAGAGGTATTTTTGACAAACAATATATCAATAAAATAATTGATTCACCAAGAGATTATATGACTGCATTGAATGGCTCTAGACTCTGGCACTTAGCATTACTCGAGTATTGGTTTCAAATTAATGTGGACAAATAAATAATGGAAAATATTGTAATTTATACAGATGGTGGATGTAGGGGCAACCCGGGTGTTGGTGGATGGGGAGTATGGCTTCGTTATAGAGATCATGATAAAAAATTAAAAGGTTCAGAGCTGAATACAACCAATAATAAAATGGAATTAACGGCAGCCATAAAGGCATTGGAGGCAGTGAAAGCATCTGAAATATCAATTGATTTATATACAGATTCTAAGTATGTTATCCAAGGTATAAATGATTGGATTGATGGCTGGAAATCTAAAGGATGGAAAACATCTGGCAAAAAACCAGTAAAGAACGTTGAGCTTTGGAAGCAACTAGATACCCTTAATCAGAAATACAGTGTGAACTGGCACTGGGTTAAAGGTCATAGTGATGACCCTGGAAATGATATGGCTGATCTTTTGGCTAATCAGGCTATGGATGAACTCATTTAATAATTAATAGTTCGGGATGCTCTAAATAATCTAATTCACTTTGACTGAAGTCTGAGAGCAGTCTTGCTTCAATATTAAATGGCCCACGTAAATTTGTTCCAATATGTTTTTTTATTAACTGGTCAAAAGTTTTAATGGGATCAATCTTCCTCTTTTTGCATAAATATTGATACCAAAAGTTTCCAATCTTTACATGCCCAATTTCATCTTCAAAAATAATATCTAATATTGAAACCATTTCGTTGTACTTTGAGCCGCTAAATTTTTTTTTGATGCTCGGAGTGACATCCAGTCCTCTTGCTTCAAGAACCCTAGGAACTAGCGCCATTCTTGCCAATACATCATAGTCGGTTTCAACTGTCATTTGCCATAAGCCATTATGAGCATCGAAATCTCCATATTGATATTCTAGGCTCTCAAGATATTTTCTTAGAAGTGTAAAGTGATAGGATTCCTCAATGGCAACTTTAATCCAGTCATCATAGTATTCAATTGGCATCTCTTGAAATCTGTAAATTGCATCAAGTGCTAAATTGATTGCATTGAACTCAATGTGACAAATGGCATGAATATTTTTTATCATGCCTAGTTCAGACTTATCTCTTTTTGGAGCTCCATTAAAATTTACTAAGGCTGGCTTTTTGGGTCGACCAGGAATTGAAATTTTTTTAATATTGCATTTTGGATGGGCATCTTTCAGACCCTTATAATGAATAAGTTTATTAGCTAAGATTACTTTTTCACTCACATCATTGCAGATTAGAGCATCATAGGCTAGTCTAAAAAGAGACATATGAGCCCACTTTAATATTACCTAGTTTCCATTGATCAATGCTTATTCTTATTAATCTTAGAGTAGGAAAGCCAACGCATGCAGTCATCCTCCTCACTTGACGATTTCTTCCTTCACTAATCGAGATTTCAATCCAGGAGGTTGGTATATTTTTTCTTATTCGAATTGGATTTGATCTATCCCAAAGCCAATCTGGCTCTTCAATTTTTTTAATACTGGCTGGCTTTGTCATTCCATCTTTAAGCTTAACTCCTTTTTCTAGAGCAGAAGTTGCGGTATTTGTTATCTCTCCTTCAACTTGCACAACATAGGTTTTTATTTTCTTATATTTCGGATTAGAGACGCGATTTTGAAGATAGCCATCATCAGTAAGTATGACTAAACCCTCAGAGTTTTTATCAAGTCTACCCACCGGATATATATCTGGAATATTGACATAATTTGCCAATGTATCCCCCTCACCACTAAACTGGCATATCACTCCAAATGGTTTATTAAAAGCTATAACTTTAGCCATAAACAATTTTGGCTCTATCAACAAAAGCGTCTAATTGCGAGTTAGCAATACTTTTAAATACAGGGGAGATTGTCATGTCGAGTAGCATTGATTTAAAGCTAAATTCAAGTTCTAGATGGACCTTTGCAGCATTTTCACCAAGCGATTCAAATCGCCATTCCCCAGAAAGCTCATCGAAAGGGCCATCCAGTAGTTTCATTTATCGACTGAAATGGAGTTAAAGTATTGATCGTTGTAAATGCTTGTTTAAAGCCACTTTTATTAATCTGAACTGAGGCAGTGATTTGATTACCAGATTCATTTAAAATAGAGGAAGAGTCACACCAGTTTAAAAATTGAGAATAGTCATCTATATTATTAACTAGCTCAAACATTTGCTGAGGTGTGTATGGAACAATTGCACTTTTAGAAATACGATGCATGGCAAAAAATAAAAAAGATAATTCAAATACTATTGCTTTAAATAAAAAAGCTAGGCATGACTATTTTATCGAACAAAGTCTAGAGGCAGGTCTAAGTTTACTAGGCTGGGAAGTTAAAAGCCTTAGAGAGAATAAAGTTCAAATTAAAGAAAGCTATGTTATTTATAAAAATAATGAGCTCTTTCTTTTTGGTGCCCATATTTCTCCATTAAGATCAGCTTCAAGCCATGTAGATTGTGACCCAATTAGAACTAGAAAACTGCTACTTAATAGACTTGAAATTAATAGATTAAGGGAAAAAATTACGCAAAAAGGAGCAACTGTTGTTCCTCTAAAATTATATTGGGCAAGGGGTCATGTAAAGCTTGAAATCGGAGTTGCAAAAGGAAAAAAAGCACATGACAAGCGTCAAGATATTAAAGATAGGGACTGGAAACTGGATAAAGCTAGAGCACTAAAAGAGAGTAATCAATAAAATATAATATTTTTTTTAAATTATTTTTCAAATAACTTTCTTTTGATAGTACAATAACTACTAGATACAGCGTTGGAGGCAGATGGTTTCTTTTGATTCTTTCCTCCTAAAAAGGTGTAAAAGTTACCTCTTCCGCTCTGTCTAATTTTTTTAACAAACTTTTATTGGAGAGAATTAAAATGAATAAATCAGAATTAATTGACGCAATCGCTTCAGGTGCTAACCTTTCTAAAGCAGATGCTGCAAGAGCTTTAAATGCTACTACTGGTGCTATCACTTCTGCTATGGCAAGTGGTGATGGTGTTCAACTTACTGGATTTGGTAGTTTTGTTGTAAGAAGTCGTGCAGCTCGTACTGGCCGTAACCCTCAGACAGGAGCTACTATTCAAATTAAAGCTTCTAATGTGGCAGCATTCAAAGCTGGTAAGGCATTGAAGGATGCATGTAACTAATTAAGTTATACTGTTTCATTAAAAAGGCGCCTATGGCGCCTTTTTTATTTCTAAAAAATTATTTATAAATTTTTCAATTTCGCTTCTTCAGTAAAGTCATTTGTCGAGATCCACATAATAGTTTTGTTGCCCATCTTCATTGCTACTGAGATCATTGATTGCAGTTTCTACATCCTTTATTGCATCTTTGAGCTCTTTAATAATTAGATGAGTGTCATCAGTAAAAGGAAGCTCTTCAATTAATCGATTGAGTTTTCCTCTTGAAAGCCAAGCCTTATGCTTTGCCCATTCCGGGAATAATAACTGATGTGGGTCAACACTTTTTACATCTGAGAATCTAGAAGGGTCATCAGATTCAATCTCCAGAGGCACATACGCATTAACCATTGTGATTCGATCAAAATACTCTTTGAGTTTTGCACCGCGGTGAACAACCATATTTCCTTGCATTACTACTATGTAACCAGGACCAGGAAAGTGAGGGCTCTTTATTTTTTTTTCAGATAGTTTTTCACCTTTATTTGTTATTTTTTCTACTTCATTTTTGGTACCCATGTAGTATTGAAATTCACCTCCCACTTGCTTGGTTGGGTCTGAAACTATCATGACATAGTCAAGTCCAATGGTATCAGTATGCCATCTATCTACTGCTCGATTTAGATCATCCGGAGCAAAATTACAGTGTCCTAGGTGCAATGGAATTGAGTGAGGGGATACAGGAATGCCATAAATTTTTGACATAAAACTGCTAACCTCAGGGCATAAACATAAATCTCTTAGAAAGCGGGAGCGATATACGCAGCCTCTTAACATGTGCTGAATCCTTGATCCACCGCTTGAGGAAAATATTTTTAGTTTCTGTATAACTTTCATTAATTCTTCTGAGCCTTCATTAGATAAGAGTCTGGCAACACCAGAAATAGCAAACTCAGTTGGACACTTAGAAATTTCTTCAGCACTATAGCCAAGGTCATGTAATGAAATAGAGTCTTTGGGATACTCTAATGCAAGGTGCTTTTTAGGATCATAAACTGGCTCATCCTCAAGATACTGATATCCTTCTGGCAGATTCTTTGGAAATGTGATCGGAGAATTTAATAGTTGGTTTTTCATAGTAAATACATTTTTTGATGTTTCATTATAATACTTATTTATACAAAACTAATACATCCTTTCTTATAGAAATCTACACATAAAAAGGTTAAGATACTCCTGCATTTTAACTATTTTTTTTGTATGACTAAATTTACTCCTTATTGGTGGGAAGGTCAGCCACGATTTAAAAACAATACCGAACTTCCTCAAAGTGCGGATGTTGTAATTGTTGGAGCTGGTTATACAGGTCTTAGTGCTGCTTTAACGTTGGCAAATAATGGTAAAAAAGTTATTGTTTTGGATGCTGAGGATATTGGATTTGGAGCCAGCACTCGCAATGGCGGCATGTTGGGTTCAGGCCATAAAGTTTCGAATGATCATGCGCAGCAAAAATATGGCTCAGAGGTAGCATCCAATCTTCATAAAGAAGCGAATGCCTCACTGGCTTATACGACTAATTTAATTAAAGAGAATCAGATTGATTGTGATCTTCAAATTTGTGGAAGACTCAGAACCTCATGGCTACCTCAAAACCAAACAGATATGTCTAATAATTTAAATAAATTAAAAGATATTGAAGATTTTAATTCTCAAATGATCAATTTAGATCTTCTAAAGAAGTCAATTAAAACTGATTTATATTTTGGAGGGCAGTATTATGAAGACCATGGAGCGGTNCAACCTCGTAAATTTCATTATGGATTATTGAAACTTGCAATTAATGCAGGTGCAATGGTTTATGGAAGTAGACCTGTAACTAAAATTATTAAAAAATCAAAATCAAATGAACTATTGTTTACAGTTAATACTGATGACACCTCTATTGAATGCAGAGACGTATTAATGGCAACAAATGGATACACNCGCTCTAATCTTTCAAAGTATTTATCTAGGCGTGTGTTGCCAGTTCCAAGCTTTATTATTACAACTGTTGATATTGGTGAGGATAGAGTGAAATCGTTGTTACCAGGAGGCCATTGTATGGTGGAGACTCGTAAGCGTTATTGTTACTATCGAGCCACTCCTTGTGGAAAAAGAATTATGCTGGGTACCCGAGCTGCAATGCACGCAATGAGTGCTGAAGACGCTCTGCCAACGCTTAAGAAAATGCTGTCTGAAATTTTTCCCTCTTTGAAGGATGTTGACATTAGTCATTGCTGGACAGGATTTACTGGCTTTAGTTTTAGTCAGCTTCCAAATCTTAGCTCAAAAAATGGCATATATTCTGCACTTGGGTACTGTGGAAATGGCGTTGCAATGGCCCCCTATTTGGGTCATAAAGCCGCACTTAAAATATTAAATCCAGATCAAAGCGTGTCTGTTTTTGAACAAACGCCCCTAGAAACAAGGCCATACTACTTTGGAANGCCATGGTTTTTGCCAATTGCCAGTGCCTACTTTAGAGGCTTTGATTTGTATGATAATTTCAGACGAGTGAAATCAATAAAAAAAGCTAATTTTGATTAATTTTTACATTAATAACAAGAGCTTTCAATTTTCTCTGTAATTAAAAGAAATCTACATTAGCATGGTAAAATATTGCCTTTTTAAATAATTGGGGATTTATCCATGGAACAAACTCTATCTATAATTAAACCGGATGCTGTAGCTAAAAATGTAATTGGCCAAATTTATTCACGCTTTGAAAGTGCTGGTTTTAAAATTGTTGCATCAAAAATGATTCACCTGGATGATGAAATGGCTGGCGGATTCTATGCCGTTCATCAAGACAGACCTTTCTTTAATGACCTAGTAAGTTTTATGACATCTGGTCCAGTGATGATCCAAGTTCTTGAGGGTGAAAATGCTGTTGCAAAGCATCGTGAAATAATGGGAGCTACTAACCCAAAAGAGGCGGACGCAGGAACAATAAGAGCTGACTTTGCAGAGTCCTTGGATGAAAATGCAGTTCATGGTTCTGATTCTCAGGAAAATGCAGCAATTGAAATTGCATATTTCTTTGGCGATGATGGCGTTTGTCCAAGAACTAGATAGATAAAAGAAGGATATTGTCTTATGTTAGAAAAACAAAACCTTCTAGGGCTTACGCAAAGTAAGCTTAAGAAGTTTTTTTCTGATTTAAATGAGAAACCCTTTCGCACTAAACAAATTATGCAGTGGATTTATCATCAAGGTGTTACCGACTTTGATGATATGCATAACTTTTCTAAAGATTTAAGACAAAAACTTGACTCAATCGCCTCAATAAATATGCCTGAGATTGTCTCCTTNAATCACTCTAAGGACGGGGTAGTTAAGTGGGTTATAAAGCTTGGTGAAGACAATCATATTGAAAGTGTCTTCATACCTCAAAAGGATAGAGGGACTTTGTGTATCTCTTCGCAGGTTGGATGTTCATTGGCTTGTACTTTCTGTTCAACTGGCTATCAGGGCTTTAATCGTAACCTCAAAAATCACGAGATCATCGCTCAAGTCTTGTTAGCTAAAAACTATCTTGAGTCAAATAATAGTAGAATCACTAATGTTGTTTTTATGGGAATGGGGGAGCCTCTTCTTAACGAATCTCCGGTTTATGATGCGTGTGAAATTCTTTTGGATGATTGGGCATTTGGCCTTTCAAGGAGAAAAGTAACTGTCTCATCATCAGGAATTGTGCCTGCACTCATAAGAATGTCAGACACTGTTCCGGTTAGCTTGGCTATTTCTTTACATGCACCCGATGATATACTTAGAGATATATTGGTCCCCATCAATCAAAAATATCCTATAAAAGAGCTTATGAAGGCATGCCATTATTACCTAAAAGCTGGAACTCAAGAAAGGCATATATTATTTGAGTATGTCATGCTTGATGGAGTCAATGATTCTATTGAGCAGGCTAAATCCCTTTCAAAGCTTTTAAATTACTGGTTTGAGAGTGAATCAGCAAAAGTTAATTTAATTCCCTTTAACCCTTTTCCAGAGTCTCAATACAAAACATCAAGCCCTTCAACTATCGACAAGTTTCAAGATGTCCTCTTTAAAGCTGGTATAAGAACGACCACAAGAAGAACAAGAGGTGATGATGTTGATGCCGCATGTGGCCAGTTGGCTGGAAAAGTCTTAGACAAGAGCAGAAGAAATGCTGAGCGGAATAGATTACTATCCTAAAAAGAAAAAACAACTTAAAGGAAAACTCTTCTGGGTTGTTTTGTTATTTATAATTCTATTAGGCATGTGGTATTATTTTCAGGATTTAGAGTTGTCAGAGGGAAGCTCCAGTTCAATTATCATCAGTAGGCCGATTGAGGATAGCGAACCTGTTTCTTTATTAAAAAATCAATTAGGTTCAGTCAATCAAGTTGACGAATCGATTTCTGAAACAACTATTAATAATAGCGAAAGTCTGGATGAAGTAATTAGTAATTATGAAGCAAATACACAAAATTAATCGAAGATTATCTAAGCAAATATTTGTGGGAAATGTNGCTATTGGAGGAGATTCTCCAATCAGTGTNCAGAGCATGACTAATACTGATACATGTGATGTAGATTCTACAGTGAATCAAATACTTTCTCTTGAGAACGCTGGGGCTGATTTAGTTAGGGTGTCGATTCCAACTATGGATGCAGCAGAGGCATTCAAAAAAATAAAGAAGCGTGTCAATATTCCTTTAATCACTGACATTCATTTTGATTATAAGATTGCTTTAAAAGTTGCAGGGTATGGCGCTGATTGCTTAAGAATAAATCCAGGGAATATTGGGAAAGAGGATCGAATTAAGGAAGTTGTTGCTTCAGCAAAAGATAATGGAATACCAATTAGAATAGGTGTTAATGCTGGCTCACTTGAAAAAGATCTACAAAAAAAATATACGGAGCCNACACCTGAGGCAATGGTTGAGTCGGCATTTAGANATATTGATATTCTTGATAGACTGAATTTTGATAACTATAAGGTTTCATTAAAGGCCTCAGAGGTTTTTATGACTGTGTTCGCCTATCGTCAATTAGCTTCGCAAATTGATAACCCACTTCATCTAGGTATAACTGAAGCCGGCTCTTTTCGTTCCGGTGCTGTCAAGTCTTCAATTGGCATGGGATTACTTTTGAGTGAGGGGATTGGAGATACTATTCGAGTTTCACTTGCTTCTGATCCAGTTGATGAGATCAAGGTTGGCTTTGATATTTTAAAGTCACTTCATTTAAGAAAAAAAGGCGTTAATTTAATTGCCTGCCCATCATGCTCTAGGCAAAAGTTTGATGTCATTTCAGTTGTCAATGAACTTGAATCTCGCCTTGAAGATATTACTGAGTCGATTGATGTAGCCGTTATTGGTTGCGTCGTTAATGGCCCAGGAGAGGCAAAAGAGGTTAGTGTAGGCCTAACGGGAGGCTCTCCAAACCTTCTCTATATTGATGGAAAGACTCACAGTAAGGTTACTAATGATTCATTAGTCGACACCCTTGAAGCGCAGATAAGAAGGCGAATTCCTATTTCCAACGTTTAGCTCGTTTAATTGCCCTATATTTATAGATAGTAATAATTGCAAAATAGCCAAGTATTGCTGTAATTGTAGAAGTTATTATTCCTCCAACCCACATAGCCAGAGTAGCGCTTCCAAAGTTATCCATTAGGTATGAAAATGAAAACTCAAAGCCTGGATCCATTTCAATCCCCATAATTGAAGCACCCAATTTATAAGTGAAATAAAAAATGGGAACCATGGTGATTGGGTTATTCACCCAAACCAAGAGCATTGAAAGTAAGATGTTTGCTGAAAATATAACTGCAAGAACTGCTCCCAATACAGTATGCCCGGGAATAGGAAGGAAGGCACAAAATAATCCAATAGCAAAAGCTTTGGCAATAGTCCTTTTATTCCATTTCCACAACTCTGGATCAGCCAAGTGCTTATTGAGCCAACCTAAATTAACATTTTCTCGCTTTGGGCTATATTTTTTTAATGTCTCTTTCATTTATTTTTAGACACATTAATAATATTTTCCGATGTGAGTCCGTAAAGCTCATAAAGCTCAGATTGTGAACCATGCTCTGTAACCTTATCAGGGACGCCAAGAATTTTCAAAGGCGTATTAATGTTATTTTCCTGTAATAGTTCATTAATGGCGCTACCTGCACCACCATTGACAGTATTATCTTCAATAGAGATAAGTACTTTAGAGTTATTTGCAATCTCAATAATTAAAGCTTTATCTAAGGGCTTAACAAACCTCATATCAACAACTGTAGCATTAATTTTTTCAGAAGCTTCAAGCGCAATTTCAAGCATATTTCCAAAAGCAAAAATAGCAGTATCTTTTCCAGTTTTAACTATATTTCCTTTCCCAAGCTCAATTGTTGAGGATGAAACAAATTCCACAATCTCAGATTTTCCTCTTGGAAATCTCACACAAACTGGCCCATCAAAATTATGAGCAAAATTAAGCGCTTTATACATTTCCAATGACGAACTGGGTGCAATAATAATAATGTTAGGGATACATCTTAAAAAACTCAAATCATAAATACCTGCATGGGTTGCACCATCTGCACCAACTAGTCCTGCTCGATCAATTGCAAACGTAACATTTAAATTTTGCAGAGCAATGTCGTGAATAAATTGGTCATAGCCACGCTGTAAAAAAGTTGAATAAATTGCAACTACAGGTTTTAGTCCTTTAGCTGCAATTCCGCCAGCAAGAGTAACTGCATGCTGCTCTGCAATGGCAACATCTACAAAACGTTCCGGAAAGCTATTTGCAAATTCAACCATTCCAGACCCTTCTGACATTGCTGGGGTTATTCCAATAAGACTTTGATCATCCTTAGCAGTATCACAAAGCCATTTTCCAAAAACGCTACTATAGCTTGGAAAGTTATTACTTGATAATGATGGCGGCGATATACCATGAAATTTTAGTGGATTCTCTTCTGCAGCTTCCAAGCCATGACCTTTTTTTGTAATGATGTGAAGTATTCTGGGTTTTTTAAGATTTTTAAGATTTTCTAGAGTTTTGACTAATATGGAAATATCATGTCCATCAATTGGGCCAAAGTAATCTATTCCTAATTCTTCAAAAAGAGTGCCTGGCAAGATCATTCCTTTTAAATGCTCCTCAGATCGTTTTGCAAACTTTTGAATACGTGGAAGCCTTTCAAGTAATTCAAGCGATTTAGATTTCATAGTTGAGTATATCTTTCCAGAAATAAGACGCGTTAAATATTTGCTTAGTGCACCCACATTTTTGGAGATGGACATATCGTTATCATTGAGAATGATGAGCAGGTTGGCATCTGTATCTCCAGCATGATTCATAGCTTCAAATGACATGCCACCCGTTAGCGCGCCATCTCCAATGACAGCTATTGAGGTGTCTGAATTATTATTGAGTTTATTTGCCATAGCAATTCCAAGGGCCGCACTAATGGAGGTTGAGGAATGACCAGCGCCGAAGACATCATGCTCGCTTTCACTTCGCTTTGTAAAACCAGATAAGCCATCTTTTTGACGAAGAGTTGACATTAGATCTTTGCGACCTGTTAATATTTTATGAGTGTATGCCTGATGACCCACATCCCAGACGAAAGTATCATCAGGGCTGTCAAAAACATAATGCATTGCCAAGGTCAATTCAATTGTTCCAAGGTTCGAACTTAAATGTCCACCTGTCTTTTCAATGCTCTCAATTAAGAATAACTTAATTTCTTCTGCAAGAGAATTAAGTTCATTAATATCTAGTTTTTTGATATCGCTAGGATTATGAATGTGATTTAATATCATTCGACTTAGTAAAAAACTTAATTTATTAGCACAGAAAAGAGTCGAATTATACACTTGTCAGTATTGAGAATAGTGGAGCCCTAATGGAGTTTTAATGTTTATGAGAAGTCTAAATAAACTTAAATTACTTTCTGCTACTAGTAAAATTAACATTTTTTGTAGGG
>JGI24540J26637_10000106_pt1 | contig 29292 bp, 35 predicted proteins | sample NorSeaMetagenome_FD_26637 | JGI IMG/M metagenome (IMG submission 26637)
AGACTTTTAAACATGAGAGGCGAAAAACTTACTATGCTGATGGGCTCAAATACTATTAAAAATATAATTTCAAAATTAGACGGCGATATTGAGTTTATAAATAGAGAGAGATTATCAAAATTAACATTTGCGGGTCATAAAAAAATTTCTAGGATAAATAGAAAAACAGCAATAATAGCTTTTTCAGCAGAAGAAGTTTATGCAATAGCTGAATTAATTAGAAGACAAAAAGGTGGGGCAGCAATTGTAATGGGATCTTTGAGTCCTAAGACAAGAAATGCTCAAGTAGAACTTTATCAGTCAGGTGATGTTGATTTTTTAGTGGCAACAGATGCCATAGGAATGGGCATAAATATGGACTTAGATTATGTTTTTTTCTCTAATCTTAAAAAATTTGATGGTAAGAAATTAAGAAAACTAAATTTATCTGAAATAGGTCAAATTGCTGGTAGAGCTGGAAGATATTTAAATGATGGAAGTTTTGGCATTACAGGTGATTGTAAAGAAATTACTGCCGAAGATGTAGAATTATTAGAAAACCATAAATTTGAGGAAATTAGAACATTATTTTGGAGAAACTCAAATTTGAATTTTAATAATCCTCTTAGTTTAATTAAGTCTTTAGAGGAAAAACCCCAGATGGGATGGTTACGTAAAATTCATGAATGTGAAGATGAAAAAGCTCTTAAATATTTTTTAAAAGATAAAAGTCTAGTAAATTTAGATTTTGATAAAAAGTTACTAAGTCTTTTATGGGAGTGTTGCCAAATACCTGATTTTGTTAAAAAAACATATGGAAACCACTATGAAGTCATTGGAAATGTTTTTAAATATTTAAGCAGTGAAAAACAGCAAATTACAGACGAATTTATGAGATTACAGCTAATAAAACTTGATAAATTAGATGGAAATGTAGATTCTTTATCAAATAGAATTGCAAATGTTAGAACTTGGTCTTATGTTTCAAATAAAAATAATTGGACAGAAAATCAAGACTATTGGATTGAAAAAACAAAGCATCTAGAAGATAGACTATCAGACAGACTTCATGAAGAACTTACCAAAACATTTATTGATAAAAGAGCAAGTGTTCTCGCAAGAGGTTTAAAGCAAGATATGGAATTCAAAACAGAAATACTTCAAAATAANGATGTAATAATAGATGGTCAATTTATTGGAAAAATAAATGGTCTAAAATTGNTATTAGATTTAAAAAAAGGTGCCTTAGAAACAGATATCAAATCTTTAAAAAAAGCTGCAAGACAAACAATTGGACCAGAATTAGAAAAAAGAATTCAAAGCATTATTGATACAGGCTTAATCGAATTAAATAACGATTTNAAAATTTATTGGAATGATTTTCCTATTGCTAAATTGTCTTCTGGTCATGATTATTTGAGTCCAAGTTTTGACCTAATAGTTGATGATATTATTGATAATATTCAAAAACAAAAACTCAGCGATTTTATAAATAAGTGGATACAAGATAAAATTAATTTAGTTCTAAAAAGCTTAGTCGATTTAAAGAATATAAAAGATAAAAATTCNTCAATAAAAGCTTTNGCATACCAACTTTATGAAAATAATGGTGTNTTAAAAAGAGAACAGGTTTCAGAATATCTTAAATCACTTGGTCAAAATGAAAGGAAAATTTTAAGNGAACTNGGNGTAAAATTTGGAAGATACCATGTATTTTTATACCAATTAATTAAACCAGAAGCAGTTTCTTTAAGAACCTTATTGTGGAAAAATTTCCATCAAAAATATTTTAACATTAAGCCACCTATATTTGGTTTAAATTTTCTAGATGACAAAGAGCTTAGAAATAAAAATTTTATGCTTTTATGTGGTTTTGAAAAATTTGACAATTTGTTTGTAAGAATAGACATTCTTGAAAGATTATTTATGCTAATCATAAATTCTCCTAATTCAAAAGAAAATAAGGAAATTAAAATTATACCTGAGATGTTAAACTTATTAGGTTGTAGCAAAGATAACTTTAAAAAACTTTTACAAAAAATGAATTATAAAATATTTGATAAAAATGATGAAACATATTTTAAATATAATCCAATTAAAAAATTTAAACAAAATTCAAATAAGAAAGTTTCTAGCGAAAATCCATTTAAAATCTTAAAAAATTTAAATCTAGGCTAACTTTTATGTTTTTTAAAAAAAATTCAGATAAAACTGAAAATAACTTTTTAATTAAATCATGTGCGTTATTAATTCATGCAGCTAAAATTGATGAAAACTATACTGAAAATGAAGAAGAAATTATAAAAAAAACTCTTTTGGAATTAGGAGCAGATAAAGAAAATATATTTCAAATTATTAAAGAAGCAAAATCTATTGAAGAAAATTCAAATCAAATTTTAGATTTTACAAAAGAGGTAAAAAACTTGCCTGAAGCTGATAAGATTAAAATTGTCGAAGCCTTATGGTCTATCATTTATTCAAATAATGATGTTGATATCTATGAAGCAAATTTGATGAGACGTTTAGCTGGTCTACTATATATTGACAGTTCGACTATGGGCGATATTAAAGAAAAAATTAAAAAAGAAAAATTGTAATGACCTATATAGTTAACGATAAATGTATTAAGTGTAAATTAACTGACTGCGTTGATGTCTGTCCAGTGGATTGTTTTTATGAAGGTAAAAATATGCTTGTAATTAAACCGGATGAGTGTATAGATTGTGGCGTTTGTGAGCCGGAATGCCCAGTAGACGCCATTAAAGCAGATACTGAACCTGGTAGCGAACAATGGTTAGAAATCAATAAAAAATATTCAGAAATCTGGCCTAACATAAATGAAAAAAAAGATCCTCCTACGGATCACGAAAAATTTAAAAATGAGCAAAATAAGTACGAAAAATATTTTAAAGAAAATCTTTAAAACTAAACCAGAAAAAAAAGTGAAGAAAAAAGTTACTGTTAAAAAAGTTAGCAAAGCTAAAAAAGCAGTGAAAGAAAAAATAAAGAAAACTAAAAAAGTTGTTACAAAAAAAACAACAAAAGTTTCAAAAAAAATTACTCCAAAAATAATTAAAACAAAAAAGGTAGTGAAAGTCTCTGAAGCAAAAGAGGATCCAAAAGTTGATAACCTAAGAATTTCTAAAAGTAATGAGGTAAAACCTGAAATTAAAAAAGTAAAAAAACAGGAAACTGAAAAAAGAGAATATAAAATAAAAGATCATGTTGTTTATCCAAAACATGGTGTCGGTCAGATCACTGAATTTAAGAAAATAAATATAGGTGGAATTGATGTTGAAACTTATGTTATAAAATTTGAAAAAGATAAGGCCAATGGAATGGTTCCAGTCAATAAACAATCTCATTTAAGACCTTTGGCAACCATCAATCAAGTCAATAAATGTATTTCTATTTTAAAAAGTAAGCCAAAAATAAAAAGATCAATGTGGAGCAGAAGAGCACAAGAGTATGAAGCTAAAATCTCTTCTGGTAAAATTTATGAATTAGCAGAGGTAGTAAGAGATTTAAATAAAGGTGACGATCTTATGGTCGATCAATCTTATAGTGAAAGACAATTATTTGAAAAAGCATATGAAAGAATTTTATCTGAATTTCAAATTGTGTTGAATGTATCTTTAGAAGATACGCAAAAGAAACTCGATAAAGCATTAAAAAGAAATTTAGTTGGTCAAGCTCAACCAATAGCCTCTGTACCAAAATCATCTACAACAGAACTACCTGTTGAAGAGCCTATTGCTGATCCAGACGAAAATTTAGACGAATAAAAAAAACGCCTCTCATACAATTTGTAATGAGAAGCGTTTTTAGTAAAGATTAGTAAGTTACTATCTTTTTCTTTTTTTAGCTTTTTTAGCCTTTTTAGCTTTTTTCTTAGTTTTCTTTGCTGCTTTTCTTTTAGTTTTTTTAGCAGCTTTTTTTCTTTTCTTAGGCATCTTTAGCTCCCTGTTTAAGTTAAACGAATCAAGTTGATTCGCTATTGATATATTTTTATTTTTTTATGCAAGTTATGTCAATTCTTTAATTAAAAAGTAAATTTGTAAAAAAATTTTTTTCTATTTTTATTTTTTGTTAAATTTTTTTTATTAATTAAGTTAATGTTTATGCGGATAATAATCAATTTTATATATAGAACTTAATAAAGTTTTTCTAATTGATTTTTATATTTTTCTGTAACTTTTTTTCTTTTCACTTTCATTGTTGGAGTCATTAAACCATTTTCTATAGAAAAATTTTCATCTATTAATTGAATTCTTTTTATTTTTTCTAACAAAGTTAATTTTTTATTTATTTTTTCAATTACATTATCAATTTTTTCTTTTTCTTTTAAAAAATCTTTACTAGGCACTATTAAAGCAACCAAATAATTTTTTTTATCCCCATAAACCATGCATTGATCAATTTCTGGCTCATTTGTAATCATGTTTTCAATTTTAGCTGGTGAAATATTATCTCCACCTGCGCTTACAATAATATCTTTTTTTCTGTCAGTAATTTTTAGATAGCCATCCTCTGGATCTATTTCTCCGATATCTCCTGTATGAAGCCATCCATCAATAATTACCTTGTCAGTCTCTTCTTTCTTATTCCAATATCCCAACATTACATTTTCACCTTTAACCAAAATTTCTCCATCATTAGCAATTTTAACTTGGTTTCCTCTAAAAGGTGGGCCTACAGTTTCTACTTTTATTTTGTGAATAGGGTTACAACTTACTACTGGTGATGTTTCTGTTAAACCATAACCTTGAAGTGTAGGTAATCCCACAGAATTCAAAAATTCTCCTATTTCTTTATCGAGTGCACCCCCACCAGAAACAAAAGCTTTTAAATTTCCACCAAACTGTTTTTTTATTTTCTTTCGAACTAATATCTCAACTATAAAATTTAGTAATTTTTCAGAAAAAGTCATTTTTTGATTTAATAATTTTTTTTTACCCAATCGAAGAGTAGCATTAATTAATTTAGCTTTAAAACCTGTTTGTTTTTTTAAATTAATATTAATTTTGTTATAAAGATTTTGATAAAATCTTGGAACAGCTGTCATAATTGTAGGTTTTGCTTCTGATATATTTTCTAAAAGTTTTTCTATTTTTTCAGCATAAAACACTTTTGCTCCAACAGCTATCTGAGCAAATTGCACACAGTGTTCATAAGAATGAGAAAGAGGAAGCCATGTTAAAAATACCGGTCTAGAATTAAATAATGGTTTCATAATTTCACAGGCACCAACAAGATTGTTTAAAATTCCACCATGGCTTAAGATTACTCCTTTTGGATTTCCTCCAGTTCCAGATGTATAGATTATACAAGCTGGAGAAGTTCTTTTTAATTTATCATTTTTGATTTTATCTTCTTTTAATAAATTATTTTTTAGTATGATATTAAAGTCTAAATATTTTTCTTCATCTATTATATGTAAATTATCTATTACCTTATTAAGTTCATCTAATGTTATAACCTTCTTAATAAATTCTTTTTCATTTATTGTATTACTTAATTTTTTTAACATTTCATTGTTAGAAACTATAAGTAAGCTTGGCTCACAATCTTCAATTAAATACTTATAATCTTCTTCAGTATATGTGGTATATGCTGGAACAGTAATTCCACCTGATAACATGATTGCCATATCGGAAATAAACCATTCAGGTCTATTTTCTGAAACCAATAAACATCTATCACCTTCTTTTATGTTTTCTTTAATTATTCTTGATAATTTTAAAATATTTTTTTGTGTTTCTTCCCAGGTATATGTTTTTTTATTATTTGGATTTAACCACTGTAAAAAAATACTTTTTTTATTTTGCTTATCTGATTGATAAGAAAATAATTCGATTAGGTTGTTTAAATTATCTAAATTCATAATTTTTGGTGGGCGAAGAGAGAATCGAACTCTCACTTCTTGCGAAACACGATTTTGAGTCGTGCGCGTCTACCAGTTCCGCCATTCGCCCATAATATTCAATTAATTATATTTAAATAGTATAAGAACTAAATTTATATTAAAACCAAAAAATGTTTCAAACACTTTACAAAAAATGTTTAAGTCTAGCCGCACATAAAAGTTCAAATTATTATCTAGGTCTTGTTTCTTTTATTGAAAGTTCATTTTTTCCTATACCACCAGATGTAATGATTATTCCAATGGTAATTGCTAAAAAAAAAGAATTTATAAAAATATTTTTAATAGCATCTATATTTTCAGTTTTAGGAGGTATTTTAGGTTATTTAATTGGTTATCTATTTTTTGATTTAGCAATGTATGTTATCGATTTTTATAATTATGGAGATAAAGTTAAAAATTTAAAATTCAGTTTATCTGAAGGAAATGGCTTTCTTGCTTGGTTGAGTATACTTTTTTTAGCAGGCTTTACACCTTTGCCTTATAAGGCTTTTACAATAGCAAGTGGTTTAATTGCTTTCAATCTGCCAGTTTTTATAATCGTTAGTTTGATTTCAAGAAGCCTTAGATTTTTTATAGTTGCATTCCTATCTTATAAATTTGGAGATCTATTTACTGAATTTATGAATAATCATGGATCAAAATGGTTTACTGTTATTGGGATTTTAATAGTTATAATATTTGCAATTATATATTTAGTTTTAAAATTCAATGGTTGAAAATAGTAAAAATTTATTAATAAAACTTATCTTTTTAATCAGCGTTATTGCTTTAGTGTCTGCATTCTTTATTGAATATGTTTTGGGTCATCAACCTTGTAATCTTTGTATATTAGAGAATTCCTTACCTATTAGCAATAATAATAATTTTACTTAATTTTAAATTTAGTCATTACGAAAAATTTTTTATTCTTTTGCTTTCAATTATATTTTTGGCTGGAGCTATTATATCACTATATCACTTAGGTATTGAACAAGGTTTTATTCAAGAATCACTGGTTTGCGACCTTAAAAGTGGCTCAAACTTATTATCAAAAGAGGAAATTTTAAAGCAATTACAAGAAAAGAATGTTAGCTGCAAAGATGTAACATTCAAAATTTTTGGATTATCACTTACAAGTTATAATATTTTAATATCTTTACTAATTACTGTTAGTACTGGAAAAATTTATTTTAATTATGAAAAAAATTAATAAAAAAAAAGTAGAGGAGTTCATTAGAGTAGATCATGCTGGAGAGCGTGGGGCTGTTAAGATCTACGAGGGACAATTATTAGCCTTAAATACTTTTGTAAAAGATGAAAATCTAAAAAAAACTATTGAAAAAATGAAAGTTCATGAAAAAGAACATTGTGATTTTTTTGAAAATGAAATTAAAAAAAGAAACATCCAGCCAACAAAATTTTTACCTTTATGGGATTTGCTTGGGGTTGGTTTAGGATTTGGCTCAACATTGTTNGGAAAAAAAGCTGCNATGCTTTGTACCGCTTCTGTCGAAGAAGTCATAGACAAACACTATTTAAATCAGATTAATCAATTGGATATTAGNGAAAAAGACCTAAAAAAAAAGATTACAAAATTTAGACAAGATGAAATAGATCACAAAGATATAGCTTACGATGAAGGTGCTACTAAAAAAGGTCCATATTTTTTATTAGACAAAATTATTAAAACAGGTTCAAAAATTGCAATAAATATTTCTGAGAAAATTTAGGCTTCTAACTCAACATCCCAATATAAATAATCCATCCAGCTTTTATGTAAATAATTTGGGGGAAAATTTTTACCATTTTTATGTAGATCCTCGGTTGATGGACGATAAGGATATTGATTAAGTTTCATATCTGAGTTTTTTAATAATTTACCACCTTTTTTTACATTACATGCAGAACATGCAGTTACAACATTGTCCCAATTAGTTTCGCCTCCTTTTGATCTTGGTAGCAAATGATCAAAGGTTAGTTCTTCACTGCTTCCACAATATTGACAAGAAAACTTATCCCTTAAAAAAACATTAAATCTTGTAAAACTAGGCCTTGTTTGTGGAACTATATAATCCTTCAATGCAATAACACTTGGTAATTGCATGTTAAATGAAGGGCTTCTTATAATTCTGTCNTAANTACTAACAATTACCACTCTATCTAAAAAAACAGATTTTACAGTATCCTGCCACGACCATAAAGATAAAGGATAGTANCTTAGTGGTCTGTAGTCAGCATTAAGAACTAAAGCTGGACACTTTTCTAATGAAGCATTTTGTTCAATAAAATTATTCATTAANTATTTTTAACTTACTTAAACAATTTTATCAATAATAAGAGNTNCTAATTTTTTTTTANAATATAATTTAGGGCTGTACTTGAAGCTTCTACAGGAATATGATGATCACAATTTTTTAACAGAAGTGTTTCAACTCCAACATTGTTTCTAATTAAAAAATCTTTTGCCTCTAAAAGATAAGTTGAAGGTACNACTTGATCTGCATCACCATGAATTAATAAAGTATCAGTAGAATTTTTTATTCTTAATTTNAAATTATTTTGATTAATTATTTTTCCAGAAAATCCTACNATACANGAAAATTTTTCTTCNGATGTNAATCCAACATTNAAAGACATCATGCAACCTTGGCTAAAACCCGATAAGCATATCTGATTATTTTGTAAATTAAATTCTTGTTTAATCTCATTAATAAATAATTTAATNTTTTCTTCAGCCTTAATNGATTGATCAAGTATATAATCTGTGTCATCTTTAGTAAGATCAAACCATTGAAATCCTGATGGATTTATAGGGCAAGCCTCATGTCCATTAGGACAAATAAAAACTGTATTTGGCATNTGCCTTTTCCAGTTTAAAGTTAACATACTTATGTCTTTACCGTCTCCTCCGTATCCATGTAACAAAATAACAGCATGTTTTATTTCCACTCCTTCTTCAGGCTTAATGATTATTGAGTCTAGGCAAAATGTCATAGTTGATTAATTATGTTTTTTATTTTTGAAAACAATCTACAATATTTATATGATTTCAGGAATATTTGTTAAAATTCTCTCTATAGTTCTTTTGTTGGCAGTAGGAATTGTTTTAATTTTGGGGATTGGAACTCTTTTTAAAGGAGGAGAGGTTAGCAAAAAATATTCAAATAAATTAATGCAACTAAGAGTTCTCCTTCAATTTATAGCAATACTAGTTCTGATTGGATTTGCTTATTTTTTTAAGAACTAATTGTAAGTTTTTAACCAATTTATAAATATTTTATCATTAAAATCTATTGAACCCATAATTCTTGCAAATTCTTTTCCATCTTTATCTATAAGAATTGAAGTCGGAACTCCACGTAAAGAAAATGTTTTTGCTAGAGTTGTTGGTGCATCAAAATATGGGTCAAAGTTTTCAATATTCAAATCTTCAAAAAAACTATCAACCTTTTTTTTACTTTCTTGTGATATATTGATTGCAAAAATTTTTAAATTACTCAAATTTTGATTTACTTGAAGTCTATCTAATGATGGCATCTCCTCTTTACATGGCGCGCACCAGGTTGCCCAAAAATTTAATAAAAGTAAATTTCCATTAAATTCTTTGATATTAATTTTTTTATCATTTTTATCCAAAAAGAATACATTATCGTACACTTTTAGGTCTTTATGAATGACAATATTTTTTATTTCAGATACATCATTAGCAAAGACTTTGGTTGTCAAAAAAATAAATAATATTAAAAATCTCATGTTAAATAGTTATAATTAAATATCATGGCAAAAAATAAAAACAACCAAGCAATATGGAACACCCGTATAAAAAAAAATGCATCATCTTTATTCCAAAAAGTTGGTAACTCAATTGATATTGATAAACGACTTTATAAAGAAGATATTCAGGGATCTATTGCTCATGTTGAGATGCTGTTTAAACAAAAAATAATATCTTTCAAAATTAAAAATAAAATTATCTATGGTCTTACAAAGATAGAAAAAGAAATTTCTAATAAAAAATTTGAGTTCAACAAAAAATATGAAGATATTCATATGAATATAGAAAAAAGACTTTTTCAAATAATTGGAGAAGAAGCGGGCTATGTTCACACAGCAAGATCTAGAAACGATCAGGTAATTACAGACTTTAAAATTTGGATAAGATCTTCAACCAAAGAGATTAACCTTAATTTAGATAAAGTTATTAAAAGCACATTAAAATTAGCGGAAAAAAATATAGATACCATTATGCCTGGTTTTACACATCTTAAAAATGCACAAGCTATTTCTTTTGCTCATTATTTAATGGCTTATGTTGAAATGTTTAATAGAGACAAAAAAAGATTCACAAACAATTTGGAAAGCTTAGATGAAAATCCTTTGGGAGTAGCTGCGCTCACTGGAACTTCTTTTAATATAGATAGAAATTATACTAGTAAAAAACTTGGATTTAAAAAACCAACAAACAATTCAATTGATACTGTCTCTGATAGAGATTTTGTTTTAGATTTTTTATATAGTGTCTCTGTTTGTTCAATGCATATATCAAGAATTGCAGAAGAACTTATTATCTGGAGTTCAGATGGTTTCAACTTAATCAACCTCTCAGACAAAATTGTAACTGGTTCATCAATAATGCCTCAAAAGAAAAACCCTGATTTATTAGAATATTTGAGAGGAAAATCTGGAAGTAGTTATGGAAATTTATTTTCAATGCTTACAATTTTAAAAGGTCTTCCACTATCTTACTTCAAAGACCTTCAGGATGACAAAGAAATTGTATTTAAATCTAATGATACTTTAATCAACTGTCTTAAAATTTTTGATGAAGTATTAAAAAATTCTACCCAAACAAAAAAAAAATGATTGAGCTTGCAAACTATGGGTATATTACTGCAACAGATTTGGCAGACTATCTTGTCAAAAATCACTCCATGTCTTTCAGAAAAGCTTATCAAAAAACAGCTGCTGTTGTTAATTTGGCTGAAAAAAAGAAAAAAAAACTTGATGAATTAAGCTTAGAAGAATTAAAAAAAATTGAACCAAAATTAACTAACGACGTTTTAAAAGTGTTTGATTTAAAGAATTCTGTAAATTCTAAAAAATCTTACGGAGGAACAGCTTTTGATAATATCAAAAAAATGATAATGAAATATAAGAAACAAAAATGATTAAAAAAATTAGCTTTATTTTTCTGATTTGTTGTTTGTTAGCTTCTTGCGGGAAAAAAGGAGACCCCACATACGAAGACCCAGACCAAAAAGCTGAAAAGATAATAATCCTTAATAATAAAGCTTAATGAAATACATCAAAAAAAAATTAACAATTGATAAAGTAACAGTACAGAATATTGCTAAAAAATTTGATACCCCTGCTTATTGTTATTCTTATAGTCAATTAAAAAAAAATATTGATAATTTCAAAAAAAATTTTAAATCGTTTTCACCTCTAATTTGTTTTGCAATTAAATCAAATACAAATGTAAACTTAATTAAAGAAATTGCAAAATTTGGTCTTGGTGCTGATGTTGTATCTTTGGGTGAGTTAATGAAAGCACTTAAAGCTGGTATTAAACCCAATAAAATTGTTTTTTCAGGTGTAGGTAAAACTTCTGAAGAAATTAATTTTGCTGTTAATAAAAAAATACTTTTAATTAATGCTGAGTCAAAAAGTGAAATTTTGGAAATAGAGAGAATTGCAAAAAAAAATAAAAAAAATGTTGATGTTGGTATTAGGTTTAATCCAAATGTAGATGCTAAAACTTTGAGTCAAATTTCTACTGGAAAAAAAGAAAATAAATTTGGTATTGGTGAAAAAGATTTTTTAGAGCTAACTAAATATATTAAAAAATCTAAAAATTTAAATTTAAAATGTTTAAGTGTTCATATAGGCAGTCAAATACTTGATGTTAAACCTTATGAAAATATGCTTAAGGCATTAAATAAAATTATAAAAAAAGCTAATTACTCTTTTGAATATATTGATCTTGGTGGAGGAATGGGAATTGATTATAAAAATAATAAGAAAATGCTTAATTTAAAAAATTATTCAAGAAATATTAAAAGATTTTTGAAAAATCATAATTCTAAAATAATTTTTGAACCTGGTCGATCTATTGTCGGAAATATTGGAACATTAATTTCTAGAGTTACTTATATCAAAGAAGGCCATAAAAAAAATTTTATAATACTAGATGTCGCAATGAACGACTTGATGAGACCTGCACTATATAATTCAAAGCATAGAATAATGCCGGCTACAAAGACTGGAAAAAAAGTAAAGAAAACATATGAATTTGTTGGTCCAATATGTGAAAGTACTGATAAATTCTTAACTATAAATAATTTTCAAAAATTATTTGAAAAAGACTTAATTGTGATTTGCGATGTTGGGGCATATGGAATGTCTCTCAGTTCAAATTATAACGTAAGACCAAAACCAATAGAAATACTAATTAAAAACTCTAAAATTAAAGTAATCAATAAAAGACAGAAGCTTACTGATATAGTTTAACTTCTGATAACAATGATTAGAAACACTATTTTTTCAATTTTTTTCTTTAGTGGAATAATAATTATTTCTTTAATTTTTCTTCCTGCNTTTTTTNTACCTCAAAAAGTTGTTTTATTAGGGGGTAAATTAATGGGTTATTGGACAAGTTTTTGTCTAAAGTTTTTTTTATCCACAAAAATAANAATCAAAGGTAAAGAAAATATTATAAATAATGAGAAGTTTTTTATTGCTGCATCTCATCAATCGATGTTCGAAACTTTTTATCTTCAAACTATTTTTAATTCACCTGTTTTTATTTTAAAAAAGGAGTTACTTTTAATTCCAATTTTTGGTTGGTATCTAAAAAAAATTGGCTCAATATCAATTAAGAGAAACAAAGTGACCAAAGATAACTTGGGATTTTTTGAAGATATCTCAAAAATGATTAATGACTCAAATAGACCATTAATAATCTTCCCTCAAGGAACAAGAGTTTTACCAGATGAAAGACCTCCTTTTAAAAAAGGTGCGTCTAGAATATATGAAGAACTGAAGATTTCTTGTCAGCCAGTTGCCATTAATTCAGGTTATGTTTGGCCTAAAAAAGGCTTAAAAATTAGCAATAAAGAAATAACTATTTCAATCTTAAAGCCTATAAAAGCAGGACTCGCTAAAGAAGAATTTATTAAGATTTTAGAAAATAGTGTTTATGAAGAACTTAATCAATTAAATTAGCCCTTCATAGGCATCACTACAAATATACTATCAAAATCACCTGGATCTTTAATTAAAGCTGGCGAACCAGTATCATTGAAAAANATTTCAACTCTTTCTCCATCTAATTGTGAAGCAACATCGATTAAGTACCTTGAATTAAAACTTATTTCTAAGTCATGATCAAATTTAACATTTAATGTTTCTTTACCATCACCACTATTTGTGTTGTTAACCGATAGGTCTAGCGTATCTTTTGATAAATTAAATTTAACACCATCTTTTTTATCCAATGAGACTGAAGCAACTCTGTCAACTGAATTTAAAAATAATTTTAAATCTATTTCTAATTTTTTTTGATTATTTTTTGGTATTACCTGAATATAGTTGGGAAATTTTCCATCAATTAGTTTTGAAATCAATACACTATTATTTAGTTCAAATTTAATTTTTGATTTAATATTAGATACTTTAACATCTCCATCATAACTATCTAGCAATGAACATAGTTGAAAAATAGTTTTTTTTGGCAATATAATCGGCTCAAAATCAATTTTTTGATCTAATCTGATTTTTGAAATAGACATTCGATGACTATCAGTTGCCGCAGCAGTTAAATAATTTTTATCGTCTACTTCAGTTTGATGGAAATAAATCCCACTCAAGTAATGTCTTGTTTCGTCATTAGAAACAGAAAATTTACATTTATTTAGTAGTTTTAAAAGCTGTTTAGATTTAATTATAAATTCATTTTGATTAAAATTTTCATCTGTAAGTGGAAATTCTGTAGCACTAATACAGTTTAAGTTGAATATAGATTTTTCAGACTCAACTTGTAATTTACTAACATCCGTTAAAGATAAGTTTATTTTTTTACCTGAAGAAAATTTTCTTATTATATCATACATAATTGAAGAGGTTGTTGTTGTTCTACCTTCTTCAATAACTTCAACATTATTTAATTGGTGAATGAATATTAAATCTAGATCTGTAGCTGTTATAGTTAATTTAGAATTACTAGCATCCAATAAAATATTGGAAAGTATTGGTAGTGTACTTCTCTTTTCAATTACACCTTGGCAATAATTAAGTGCTTGCTGAAGATCTTGTTGGTTTACGTTAAATTTCATTATCTTTATTATTATATAATATCTGATTTTTTAGTTTATTAATATTATCTACCATTTCGGGATCTTTTTCTTTAATTTTTTCAATAGTTTTAACTGAATGTATTATGGTTGTATGATCTCTATTGGAAAACTCTCTTCCAATTTCTGGTAAAGATTTTGATGTTAAAATTTTTGTTAAATATATAGCTGTTTGTCTAGGTCTAACCAAATATCTAGATCTTCTTGAGGAAAGCATTTCATTTTTGCTAATTTTAAAAAATTTACAAACTGTAGTTTGAATCAAATCAATTGTTACTTTATTTTCAGCAAGATTTAATAAATCTTTTAAAACAACCTTAGTTTCTGCCAAATTTGGAACTTTATTGTAGATTCTAGAAAATGATACTACTCTATTTATTGATCCAACCAACTCCCTAACACTTGCTGTAATTTCGGTACTTATAAAATCTTGTATTTCTTTTGATACATGTAATTGATCAGCATATAGGTTATTTAATTCCTCAGTTTTCTTTTCTACAATCTTTTTTCTAAGTTCAAGATCTGGTTTTTGAATATCAACAACTAAACCACCAGAAAATCTAGATTTAATTCTATCTTGAATTCTAGATAATTTATTTGGCGCTCTATCAGCTGATACAATTATTTGTGAACCTTTATCCAATAATGCATTGAAGGTATGAAAAAATTCTTCCTGCATTGCTTCTTTTCCACTTATAAACTGAATGTCATCAATTAATAAAATATCTGTATTTCTGAAATATTCTTTAAACTTAACCATATCATTAGCTTTGATTGATTTTACAAACTGATACATAAATCGTTCAGCTGATATAAACATTACTTTATTATTTTTTTTAAGTTCAATTCCAATCGAATTTAATAGATGGGTTTTGCCCATTCCAACACCACCATAAATATAAAGTGGATTATAATGAGATATATTTTCTGAAACCTTTAATGACGCTTCATAAGCAAGTTTATTACTTGTACCAGTAATAAAATTATCAAATCTTTTATTGGGATCAATTCTATTATATTGCAAATAAGAGTCTTTTATGAATGAAATATTTTCATTTCTATCAGGTGTATTTTCGTTAACGTTTGTATTTTCTAAATTTTGATTTGTATTTTTGTCATCAATCTTAAATTCAATTCTAATAATATCTTTTTTATATAAACGGATAATCTGTAAAATTTGATCAAGATACCTTGACGTAATCCAGTCTCTAATAAATCTTGTGGGTACTGAAAGTAATAAATAATTGTTAAATTCATCTACAAAAGTAATTTTTTTAAGCCAACTTTCATAAATATCTACTCCTAACTTATTTTTCATTTCTGACTGGACTAACTTCCAATCAAAGTCTTCTGACTTATAATTGTTTAAATTATTTATATTTGTAGATTTATTCATAACCTGTAGGAAAATCTCAGTTAGAACTAAATAAAAAAATTTGCAACAACTTAATATTTTTTTTTAAAAAAATATTAAATCTACGATTGTAGTTTTATTTTTTGTTTTCAAAAAAAAATAATATTATTTTTTTATCTAGTAATTTAATTTTGAATCAAACACAGATTGAATCGTTTGTAGATTGAATCTAAAATAATTTTTATTTACCAAATCTAGATATGGTAAAATAATGAAAATATTTTAATAGATACTGTGAGTACTTAAGGTTGTTTCGTTTAAAAATTGTAAAGTCTTTAAATTTAAATTGCAGAAATCTTTTTTGTTATTCTAGATACATTTCTTGATGCATTTTGCTTCTTAATGATACCAGTTTTAGCAATCTTCATCAGTTCTGAATTCAATTTTGGCAAGAATTTTAGAGCTTCATCTTTCTTTTTGTCATCAATTAATAGGTTCATTTTTTTTAGAGCATTTCTAAATCTACTCTTTCTTGCCTTATTAACTACTGTTTGCTTAGAAATTCTTCTAATTCTCTTAATTGCTGATTTTGTGTTTGCCATATCCGCAGGGGTATAGCTTGAGAATTTATAGTGGTCAATAAAATAATTAGCTATTTTTGACAAGAATCACAAAAAAAAGTTGATCTATTAGAGATTATTTTTTTTCTTATTAAATCAGAGCATCCTATATTTTTACACTCTAATCCTTCTTGTTGATAAACTTTAAATTCATTTTGAAACCCACCTTTTAATCCTGATGTATCTTTAAAATCTCTAATGCTTGATCCACCCTTGCTAATAGCTTTAAGTAGAATTTTTCTACTATTAATTATAATTTTTAGACATTCTTTTTTACTTAATAATTTTACTTTTTTAAATGGATTAACTTTACTTAAAAATAAAATTTCACTAGCATAAATATTTCCAATTCCAGAAACAAATTTTTGATCTAGTAAAAAATTTTTTATATCCTTATTCTTACCCTTAAAAAAATTATAAACATAATTTAAATTAAATTTTTTATCAAAAGGTTCAGGACCTAAGTGGCTAAATCTTTTAATTAAATTTGTATTATTTTTAATTAACTGAAAAAAACCAAATCTTCTTGGATCATTATAAACAATCTTAAAGTTTTCAAAAACTAATTCCACGTGATTGTGTTTGTTTGGTAAAAATGGAGAATTGTAAAAACTAGTATTTGTATTTTTATTAGTAGATTTATTATTTACCACATGTATTGTTCCTGACATTCCAAGATGAATTATGCAGTGATTTTCTTTTGGCAAATAAATAATTAGGTATTTAGAAAACCTTCCTACTTTAATTATTTTTTTATTTAGAAAATGGCTAGTAAAGTTAGATGGAATTTTAAGTCTTAAATTTCTATTTCTTATTATTACTTTTTTAACCTTTTTTTGTTTAATTTTTTTATTAAGAGATTGTCTTACTATTTCTACTTCTGGTAATTCTGGCATTTCACACTATATTGAATATATATTTTTTTTTATGCAACAATATCTTCAAAATAAAAAAGGGCTAGTAGAAGGTGTATTTGATCAAGTCTACAATAAATATGACCTTATGAATGATTTTATGTCACTTGGTGTTCATAGGTTCTGGAAAAAAAGTCTCATAAATATGATGAATCCATCTTTAGATAAATATTTAATTGATGTGGCCTGTGGTACTGGAGATATAGGAAAGCTTTATCTGGACAGTACTGATAAGAATAACAAAATTACTTGTGTTGATCCTAACAAAGGAATGATAAGCCAAGGTAAACAAAAGCTCTCTAATTACAAAAATATTAACTGGGTCATTTCTCCCGCAGAAAAACTACCCTTTGAAGATAACAAGTTTGATTTTTACACTATTAGCTTTGGACTAAGAAATACAAAAAATTTAAATAAAGCGCTTTCTGAAGCGTATAGAGTTTTAAAACCAGGTGGAAGATACCTGTGCTTAGAATTTTCAAAAATACAGAACTCAAATCTTGATTTTATTTATAAAAATTATTCAAAATTAATCCCCATCATNGGCAAATTTGTTGTTGGTGAAAAAGAACCCTATGAGTACCTAATTAAAAGTATAGAGCAATTTATTAATCAAGAAGAATTAATTGAATTAATGAAAAATAATAATTTTCAAAAATGTTCTTATAGAAATTTTTCTGGNGGGATTGTGTCAATCCATAGTGGGTGGAAGTACTAATGATCAAAAAACTTATAACCTTATTTAAATTAGGAAGAAAAATTGCTAAATCAGATATTTTAAGTATTGCCTCAAAATTTAAAAAACCACCTCTAGCAATAACGATATTATTTCAATTACTTTCAATTTCATTTTCTAAAAGTAATCAGCAAAACATAAGTACAAATGAAGGTGAAAGACTATCTATTTCTTTAGAGTCTATGGGTACTACATTTATAAAACTTGGNCAATTTTTAGCAACCAGACCCGATATTATTGGTGAAGAACTATCATCAAAACTTGAAAATTTACAAGATCGTCTTCCACCCTTTTCTATCAACGAAGCAAAAGAAATAATTAAAAAAGATCTTGGTCAAGATACATATAATTCAATAATCAACTTAAGTGAACCTATAGCGGCCGCATCTATTGCTCAGGTACACAAAGCTCAAATTAATGACAATGGAACAATTAAAGATGTAGCAATAAAAATTCTAAGACCAGATATTAAGAAAATATTCAATGAAGAAATTGATGCAATGATGTTATTTGCTTTTATCGTTGAGTCATTTGCAAAAAAAACAAAAAGATTGAAACTTGTTGAAGTTGTATTTTTACTAAAAGAAATAACAAATCTTGAAATGGATTTAAGATTTGAAGCAGCCGCAGCCAATGAATATGCGGAAAATACTAAAAATGATGCAGGGTTCAAGGTTCCACAAATTTATTGGAATTTTACAAGTGAAAATGTAATGACACTTGATTGGATCGACGGTGTATCAATAAGAGAAACTGAGGAATTAAAAAATAGAAATCTAGATACGAACAAAATTGCAGAAGATATTATTCAACATTTTCTAAGACATGCTGTAAGAGACGGTTTTTTTCATGCTGATATGCATCAAGGAAATATTTTCATTGATAATAGTGGTCAAATAGCTCCTATAGATTTTGGCATAATGGGTAGACTAGATAAAGTTAGCAAAAGATTTTTAGCTGAAATTTTATATGGATTTATTCAAAGAGATTATAAAAAAGTAGCTGAAGTGCATTTGGTAGCGGGATTAGTTCCAAATAATGTTCCAATTGATGATTTGGCTCAAGCTTTAAGATCAATAGGAGAGCCTATATTTGGTCAAGCAGTTAAAGATATATCTGGTGGTAAACTATTAAAGCAATTGTTTGACGTGACTGAAAAATTTAATATGCAAACTCAACCACAATTATTAATGCTACAAAAAACTATGGTAGTAGTTGAAGGAGTTGCTAGAAAATTAAATCCGGACACAAATATATGGACTACGTCTAAACCTGTACTTGAAAGTTGGTTAAGAGAAACTAAAGACCCAATAAATTCTATTACGGACACATTAAACAATACCTCAGAAGTTTTAAAAAGATTGCCAGAATTTCCTGAGATTATGGATAAAGCAAATCAAGCTCTAACATATTTAGCTAGCGGTCAAATTCCTCAAAACTCAAACTCTTATACTGCTTTAAATAATAAAAAATCTGAAATGACTGCTTTTAGAAACCAATCTATTATTGGTTTATTAGTTCTTGTAATTATAGGGTTATTGGTATTTTAATTCGGCAAATGAAAAATCTGTTAGACAAAAAAATTCTTTATATAATTTGTGGTGGAATTTCTGCATATAAAAGTCTTGAAACAATTAGACTTTTTAAAAAAAATGGAGCTAAAATAAAAACNATATTAACTAANAGTGCTAAAGAATTCATAACGCCTCTTTCAGTTGCATCACTTTCACANGGTAAAGTTTACAGCGATTTATTTAGTGTCGAAAATGAAACAGAAATGGATCATATTGCTTTATCAAGATGGGCAGATGTGATTTTAATTGCACCAGCTACAGCAAATACTATTTCAAAATTAGCTCAAGGAACAACTGATGATTTGGCATCAACCGTAGTGCTAGCATCAAATAAAGAAATTTATCTAGCGCCAGCAATGAATGTTAGAATGTGGGAACATGAGTCAACAAAACACAACTTAAAAAAACTAATAAGCTATGGTTATAAACTTATTGGTCCAGAANTTGGGGAAATGGCTTGTGGAGAATACGGTGAAGGAAAAATGTCTGAGCCTGATAAAATTTCTAACGAAATAAATAATTACTTTTTAAACCTTAAAAAAAATAAGANATTAAAAGCACTAGTTACAGCTGGACCAACAAATGAATATATTGATCCTGTAAGATTTATTACGAATAAATCTAGTGGAAAACAAGGGTATGAAATTGCTAAATCTTTATCAAAAAAAGGTTTTGATACAACTCTTATTTCAGGACCAACTAACTTAAAAATTGATCATGATGTTAAGCTAATTGAAGTTGAAACAGCAAATGAAATGTTCATGGAAACTCAAAAAAACTTACCAGCCGATGTAGCAGTTTTTTCTGCAGCAGTAGCAGATTTTAAGGTTAATAAAAAATATAAAAATAAAATTAAAAAGCAAGATTCATTAAATTTAAACTTAGAAAAGAATGTAGATATTTTAAGTTATGTTTCAAACCATAATTCAATGAGGCCAGAACTTGTTATAGGATTTGCAGCTGAAACGGATAATGTTGAAAATAATGCTGAAAAAAAATTGAATAATAAAAATTGCGATTGGATTGTTGCAAACGATGTATCTAATAAAAAAATTGGCTTTAGTTCAGATTTTAATGAAGTAACAATTTACTATAGAGATAAAGATAAAGAAAAACTTTCATACAAAAAAAAATCTGAAATATCAGATGAAATAGTTGACAGAATAATTAATCAATTAAATTAATGACGAAAGTTCTTATAAAAAAACTAGACTCATCAGTTGAGTTACCTGTNTATAAAACTAACGGTGCATCAGGAATGGATTTAATGGCTTTTATAAACGAGCCAATTAAACTAAAGCCACAAAATTCATGTTTGGTTCCAACTGGTATTTCTGTTGCATTTCCTAGTGAATATGAAATTCAAATTAGACCAAGATCTGGTTTAGCTGCTAAAAACAATATTAGTGTTTTAAACACACCCGGAACAATAGATAGCGATTATAGGGGTGAAATTAAAGTTATTCTCTATAATCATGGTAACACTGATTTCTTAATAAATAATAAGGATAGAATAGCTCAAATGATTTTAACGCCTGTGATTAAAATGAATTTGGAGGAAACAGATACTCTACCTGAAACAGTTAGAGGAGAGGGTGGATTTGGCTCAACTGGAAAATGAGTTCAAAGTTAAGTAAAAATCAGCTTGAAAAGTATTCAAGACAAATTATTTTAAAAAATATTGGTGTCTTAGGTCAAAAAAAAATTCTTAATTCAAGAGTATTAGTAATCGGCATGGGTGGATTGGGTTGTCCTGTGGCTGAATTTTTAACAAGATCGGGCATTGGATCTATAGGAATTGTAGACCATGATTTAGTTAGTCTATCAAATATACACCGACAAACTTTGTATGATGAAAAAGATCTAGGAAAATCAAAAGTTCATGTGGCTCAAAAAAAATTGCAAAATATTAACTCTAAAACTAAAATTAATATTTTTAATTTTAAGTTAGATAAAAAAAAATTTATAAAGATCATTAAAAATTATGATTATGTTGTTGATGGTACAGATAATTTTGAAACAAAGTTTTTAATTAATGATATAAGTTTAAAATATAAAAAGTTTTTAGTGACTGGGGCTATAAGTAAATTTGATGGCCATATATTTACCTTTGATTTTAATAATAAAAAAAATCCTTGTTTAAGGTGTTTTTATCAAGAAGAAACTATTTCTGATGACATATTAAACTGTGAATATGAGGGAATACTTGGCACTATTGCTGGAACTATTGGCAGTATGCAAGCTAACGAAATTTTAAAAAAAATTTTAAATATTGGAAAAAATTTAAATGGATATATTTTAATTATAGATTTGTTAAATTTAAACTTCAGAAAAGTAAAATTTAATAAAAGAAAAAAATGTAAATGTAGTTAATGTATAAAATTATTTACACATTGTTCTGTTTAACAATTTTAATATCAACTTCTATAGCTGACGAAACTTATGTTTCTTTAAAAAAAAGCAAGGTAAATGTTCGTTATGGACCTAGTTTTGAATCTGATATAAAATATGTTTACAAAAAAATTAACTTGCCCTTAAAACAGATAGATAAAAAAGAAAATTTCAGAAGAATAATTGATTTAAAAAATAATAGTGGCTGGATACACATTTCGCAATTAAAAAAAAATAATTCTGTAATTGCAATTCAAAATAAAATTTTATTTAAAAAACCATCTTCTTTTGCAAAACCCATAGCCAAAATAGAAAAAGGTAGACTATTGATTGTCGATAAATGTCAGGAAAAATGGTGTAAAATCAAATCCGATGATTATGAGGGATGGATAAAAACCAATGATATATGGGGCTTAATTAACTAAAATCAGCTGATAAAGAGCTTAAATTTAATGCACTTAATTTTGTCGTATGAGAATACTCTTTGTGGTCAATTCCAATTTCAACTTCAACACCATCTGATTTGAACTTTTGAATTTGTTCTTCAGTAAATTTAAAGTGAATAAATTGAACCGAAGAGGCTTTCCCTTCTGCGGAAGTTCTATCAACATCTTCTTCTGGAATTGCTTTAATTGACTCTCCGTTAATTTTTATAAAAACTTTTTCCTCAATCCCTCCAACTTTACTTAAAAATGCTGATCTTGAAACTGGGTTATCAATTTCAAACATTAGAGTAGCAGTTAGTTCTTTTCCATTTGGTATTAAGGGGTTGTAGGCAATAAGCTCATCTTTTAATTGTTCATCTCCACCTTTTTCAATGTAAAGCATCTCTTGAACTTGTGCCAACATTGTTTCATAGCTTTCAAAATAAAAAGTTGCATATGGTCCCAGTGAGACTCTTCTATCTTTTTTGTAATTAACAATATTTTTTCTAAGCTCTTTTCTGTTTTTTGTATAAACATCTAAAGGCATGATGTCTTCTTTTAGGATCTCTTTTTTTTCTCTAGGCATAATCATAATCTATAACTTTTTGCCATTAATTCGATAGGATGTAACGCCTCATCATTAGAAATATTTGTATCCACCTCTAGTTGCTTTAAATGTTTGCCTGCAAGTGGACAATCTGATGCCATATATTTGTTATTTTTATTTTTAATTTGTCTAGCAGTTGGTCTTCCAACTTTATTTGCTAAATCGTGGGTACTTTTCATCACTCCAAAAGTCCCTCCATGGCCAGCACATCTTTCTACAACATCCAGTTTAACATTTGGTATTAGTTGCAACATGTCTCTTGATTTAATACCCATATTTTGAGCTCTTGCATGACAGGCATTGTGGACTGTTACGCCCCCATCTATTTCTTGTAATCCTTCTGCTAAACCTTCATTGTTTGCTATATCAACAACATACTCATCAATATCCATCACATTTGATGATAATCTTTTTATATTTTCATCCTTAGGTAATAAAAGAGGCCATTCAAATTTTAACATTAAACCACAGCTAGCTGTTAAGGTTATTACTTTATAACCTTTATCAACCCATTCTAATAAATCTTTAGATACTTTCTTTGCTTGTTCAACTACTTTAGGAAGATCTGCTTGTTCTAAAAAAGGCATACCACAACAGCCTGGATAAGCTTCTTGTACCTCAACCCCATTCTTCTTTAAAACTTTTAAAGCTGCAACTCCTGTATTTTTTTTATTAAAATTAACAAAACAAGTTGTATAAATTACAACTTTTCTATCTTTGCTTAAGGTTTCAAATTTTATTTTGTCTTTATTCTTTTTAAAAAAATTTGAAAATGTTTCTGAATTATATTTTGGTAATTGAACTCTTTTATCAATCCCTGCAACAATCTCTAATATTTTTCTTAAAAATTTATTTTTAATATCAGATGCCCAATTAACCAATCTTGAAAACATAACACCAATTTTTGCATTTCTGTCTATTTGGGCTAGTTGTGTTGGTACACTTGGTAATTTTCCTAATTTTTTTTGAGCAGTTCTGTATCTCAACATCAAATGAGGAAAGTCTAGATCAAAATCATGAGGGGGTACGTACGGGCATTTAGTCATAAAACACATGTCACATAAAGTACATGCATCTACTACTGGTTCAAATTGTTCGCTTTTTAAACTTTCAACATCTTCATTTTCAGATTCATCAATCATGTCAAATAACTTTGGAAATGAATCACATAAGTTAAAGCATCTTCTGCAACCATGACAAATATCAAACGCTCTTCGCATTTCAGCATCTAATTTTTCAGGATTTAAAAAATCAGGATGCTCAAAGTCTATCGGGTGTCGAATAGGGGCATCTAAACTACCTTCTTTGCTCATAATTTTATTTGAAATTTTATTTGTGTGTATTTAGTGGGCAAATTAATGCCCACTAAAAAAATTTATTAACTAATAGATTCTAAAGTTTTTTGGAATTTACCAGCGTGAGATTTTTCAGCTTTAGCTAAAGTTTCAAACCAGTCTGCAATTTCTTCAAAACCTTCTTCTCTAGCTGTCTTTGCCATACCAGGATACATGTCTGTATATTCATGTGTTTCACCTTGTACTGCTGAAGCTAGGTTAGCTTTAGTTTCACCAATTGGCAAACCTGTAGCTGGATCACCTACTTCTTCTAAGTACTCTAAGTGTCCATGCGCATGACCAGTNTCACCTTCTGCTGTTGATCTAAATACTGACGCAACATCNTTGTATCCNTCGATGTCTGCTTTTTGAGCGAAGTAAAGATATCTTCTATTTGCTTGGCTTTCACCTGCAAATGCCGCNTCTAGATTTTCTTTTGTCTTTGTTCCTTTTAATGACATTTTATTCTCCTTAATTTAATGATGAAGAACATATAATGCCTCTAAACTGAATGTCAATAGTTTAGAATAATTATAATGTATAATTTAAGTTATTGATTTAATTGAATTAATTCTGATTTTGATTATCACTCGCAACTTTAATTAAAACTTCAACTGAGTTTATCTTTTTTCCGGTGATATTATTTTTAATATTAATAGAATCAATATCATTTTGATCACAATCAATTAATTCGTGAGTATCTTCGTCATAAAAATGATGGTGATCTGATGTGTTGGTATCAAAATAGCTTTTATCACTATTGATTGCTATCTCTTTAAGATAACCTTTTTTTTTTATAGCATGAACTGTATTATAAACTGTAGCTAAAGAAATTTTTTGATTCAAATCCTCTGAAATTTTTTTTGCGAGATCATTGATTGTAAAGTGAAAAGTTTTTTCTCTATTAAAGAGAATTTCACAAATTTTTACTCTTTGCTTTGTTGGTCTTAATCCAGCTTCTCTTAATTTTTCAATAAAATTGCAGTTTTTTGTCATATTTGTTTATAATAATTCTAAACTGAGAATAAATTATACTGTTTTATTATATTATATTATCATTAAATCAAGTATTAAGGGAACTCAAATTTTATGAAAAAAAATTCATATAGCTACGATGACCTCATAACATGTGGAAATGGTGCACTTTTTGGCCCTGGAAATGCAAAATTGCCTCTTCCTCCAATGCTTATGTTTGATAGAATAACCGANATTAATGACAATAACGGTACTTTTAATAAAGGTTCTTTAAAAGCTGAATTAGACATTAAAGACGATTTATGGTTTTTTGAATGTCACTTTAAAGAAGATCCTGTCATGCCAGGTTGTCTTGGCTTAGATGCTATGTGGCAACTAGTTGGTTTTTATCTTGGGTGGCTTGGAAATCCAGGTAAAGGACGAGCTCTTGGTGTGGGTACAGTAAAATTTACAGGTGAAGTTATTAAAAGTGTAAAAAATGTTAGGTACGAAATCGATATGAAAAAAATTATGTCGCCTGGAGGAACTACAGTTGGTTTAGCTAATGGTCTAGTATTTGCAGATGATAAAAAAATATATTCAGCAGAAAGCTTAAAAGTGGGGTTATTTAAATAATGAGAAGAGTAGTTATCACGGGTTTAGGAATTGTATCTTGTTTGGGAAACAATCAAGAAGAAGTTCATCAGTCACTATTAAATTCTAAATCAGGAATTTCTTATGCTGAGGAATATAAAGAACATAATCTTAAAAGTCATGTTCATGGCAAACCAAATATAAAATTAGAAGATCATATTGATAGAAAAACAATTAGGTTTATGGGTTCAGGTTCTGCTTATAATTATATCGCAATGAAAGAAGCGATTGAAGACTCTGGATTAGAAGAAAATGAAGTAAGTAATTTTAAAACTGGTATTGTTATGGGTTCAGGAGGACCTTCAATTGAAAATGTAATTTTAGCAGCAGATAAAACTAGAGCTAAAACTCCAAAATTAATGGGTCCTTTCATTGTTCCAAGAACAATGGCAAGTACAGCTTCGGCTACACTTGCTGTTCCATTTAAAATTAAAGGAACCAACTACACAATGAGTTCAGCCTGTGCAACAAGCGGACACTGCATTGGAAATTCAATGGAATTAATCCAAATGGGAAAACAAGATGTTGTTTTTGCAGGTGGAAGTGAAGAAGTTCACTGGGCAATGACAGCAATGTTTGATGCCATGACTGCTTTATCTTCAAAATATAACGATGCCCCTGAGACAGCGTCAAGAGCATACGATAAAACAAGAGATGGTTTTGTAATAGCAGGAGGTGCAGGAGTGCTTGTGCTTGAAGAATACGAACATGCTAAAGCTAGAGGTGCTAAAATATACGCGGAATTAACTGGTTATGGAGCAACTTCGGATGGATACGATATGGTAGCTCCATCAGGTGAGGGAGCTGTGAGATGTATGCAAATGGCTATGTCTACAACTAAAAATAAAATTGACTATATCAATACTCATGGAACTTCTACTCCAGTTGGGGATATTACAGAACTAAATGCTGTTAAAAATACTTTTGGAGACAATATTCCGAAGATTAGTTCAACTAAATCCTTATCAGGACATCCTTTAGGTGCCGCATCTGTTCATGAAGCAATCTATTGTTTGATCATGATGAAAAATAATTTCATTGCTGGCTCAGCTAATATTAGTGAGATGGATGAAGAGGCTAAAAAATTTCCCATAGTTGCAAAAACTGAAACTGGTGCAACTTTAAACACAGTAATGTCCAATAGTTTTGGTTTTGGTGGAACTAACGCCGCTTTAATTTTTGAAAAGGTTTAAATTATGAGTTTGATGAAAGGTAAAAAAGGATTGATCATGGGTGTTGCCAATGAAAGATCTATCGCCTGGGGTATCTCACAAAAACTTGCTGAAGCTGGAGCTGAACTTGCATTTACTTATTTAGGTGATGCTTTAAAAAAAAGAGTTATTCCTTTAGCTGAAAAATTAAATTCAAAAACTACATTTAGCTGTGATGTTGAAAAAAAAGAAGATGTAACAAAATTATTTGAAGATGTTAAATCTCAATGGGGTGAAATTGATTTTGTGGTTCATGCTATTGCATTTTCAGATAAGTCTGAATTATCTGGTGAATATTTAAATACTACTAGAGAAAACTTTTTAAGAAGTATGTTAATTTCATGTTTCTCATTTACGGAAGTTGCAAAAGAAGCTTCTAAAGTAATGAAGGAAGGTGGAAGTTTAATTACTCTAAGCTATGAAGCAAGCAAAGCTATTCCAAATTACAATGTAATGGGTGTATGTAAGGCAGCTTTAGAATCTAGCGTTAAATACTTAGCAAGAGATTTAGGTGCTAGAGGCATGAGAGTTAATGCAATAAGTGCGGGACCTATTAAAACATTAGCAGCTTCTGCTATTGGAGATGCCAAATTCTTATACAAATGGAATGAAGACCATTCTTTCCTTAAAAGAAACGTAGATATCCATGATGTTGGAAATTCAGCATTATATCTATTAAGCGACCTTGCAAACGGTGTAACTGGTGAAATTCACTACGTAGATGCTGGATATAACAAGGTTGGGATGCCAGATCCTAAGAACATTACTTAAAATATAGTTAAATTTAGTTAAAAATAAAACACACTTAAAAGGAAAAATATATGAAAGGCTATAGATTTATCACAGAAGACGATACATCAAAATTTTGTCATCGCGTAACAGAAGCATTATCAAGTGGATGGAAATTATATGGTGAGCCAAAAATGACCTTTGATAAAAAACGAGGTGTAATGCGTTGTGGTCAAGCAGTTATTAAAAATTCTCCTAAAAAAAAATATTCAAAAAAAATTAGTTTATCTTCTATATAAAAAAACCCCCAGAATTTGCATTCCAGGGGTTTGTAATTTTAATTTAAGCTATTAATTATTCAGCAGCTTGTTTCATAGAAAGTTTAACTTTACCTCTATCGAAACCAATCACTTTAACTTTTACTTCGTCACCTTCTTTAACAACGTCAGTAACTTTTTCTACTCTTTTAGGAGCAAGTTCTGAAATGTGAACAAGACCATCTTGTTTACCTAAGAAGTTAACAAATGCACCAAACTCCATAATCTTCATTACTTTACCTGAATAAATTTTATTCAGCTCAGCTTTTGCAGTGATGTCTTTAATAAACTGCATAGCGATGTTTCTAGACTCTTCATCTGGAGCAGCAACTGTTACAACCCCTTCATCATTCACATCAACTTTTGCACCTGATTTTTCAACAATCTCTCTGATCGTTGCACCACCTTTTCCAATCACAGCTGCGATATCTTTTTTATCAACAGTTATTTGTTCCATTTTTGGAGTGTGTTGTCCAACATCAGCTCTTGATTCACTTAAAGCTTTATTCATTTCACCTAAGATATGAACTCTTCCATCTTTAGCCTGCTTTAAAGCCTGCTCCATGATTTCAAAAGTAATACCAGTAATTTTGATATCCATTTGAAGTGAAGTAATTCCATCTTTAGTTCCAGCAACTTTAAAGTCCATATCTCCTAAGTGATCTTCATCACCTAAAATATCTGATAGGACGCTAAAATCATCACCTTCTTTAATTAACCCCATTGCAATACCTGCAACTGGTTCTTTAATTGGCACACCTGCATCCATTAGTGCAAGAGATGCTCCACAAACAGAAGCCATTGAAGAAGAACCATTAGATTCTGTAATCTCTGACACTATTCTAAAAGTGTATGGAAACGCCTCTTTTGAAGGAAGTGACGAGTTAATTGCTCTCCATGCTAATTTTCCATGACCAACTTCACGTCTTCCAGTTCCAATTCTTCCAGTTTCACCAACTGAAAAAGGAGGAAAGTTGTAATGAAGCATAAATCTTTCTCTAGACTGTCCATCTAGACTTTCTATTCTTTGTTCATCATCAGAAGTACCTAAAGTAGTAACTACAATCGCTTGTGTTTCCCCTCTAGTAAATAATGCTGAACCATGAGTTCTTGGTAAAACACCAACTTCACACTCGATAGCTCTTACATCAGCTAAACCTCTGCCATCAATTCTTTTTTTGTTTTTAAGAATATCAGTTCTGACAATTTTCTTTTCAAGATTTTTTAACTCATCATT
>JGI24540J26637_10000109_pt1 | contig 28901 bp, 28 predicted proteins | sample NorSeaMetagenome_FD_26637 | JGI IMG/M metagenome (IMG submission 26637)
AGCGATCGAATTTTAGCAATTAGAGCAAAAAAATCAGTATTAGCTGATATTGTTACATATATATTTTGTGTATTTATACTGTTTGTTTCTGAGTGCTTTAGTACCTCAAGAAAGCTTAATGCAATTAATTCAATTTCCTTTGATAAACCAGCGCCAACATCATTCCATAATGAGCCGTCAAAATATATTATTTCCAGCATAGGAAATTTACCTCGAACTTCAGAGTCTATCTTTAAAGTTTCCCTTAATATATCTTTATGTTGAATCATTTTACCAAATTTTTCTTTTGAGAATTCTTTTAACCATAAATTTATAGCAATTGGATCAATTTGATAACCACCAAGTGGTTCTTCTTGTTTCGAGCTTTTCCAGTTGTCCAAGTAGGATATATACTCTTCTATCCTATCCATTGGATTCTTAAGGTTTTTAAAGTAAACAGGTGCTAATGAGAGATCAACATTATTTAATATAGAGCTTAATGATTCTTTATTAAAGGTTGCAAGCTCTAATGAACCGCTGCCCCTTTCTAATTCATTTATAATTCTGGAATTTAAGACTTTTGAGTCATTTGAGTGATCTATGCTGGAACAAATATACCAAGGCATGTATTGGTTTCTATTATTTGTTAAACCTCTTCTGGAAGATAGGCTGTAATCTTCTTTAATATCTTCAATTGTATATAAAGGTTTAGTGTGAATATTTTCATCCAAGATTTTTTCTAAATCTTTGATATTTTTATCTTTAAGGGAAGCGTTTGCGACTTTTTCCCAATCTTCTAACTTAACTGAAGATGCATTTAAATATTTATCTATATTTTTTGTCATAAAGATACCTATACGATATTTTTCAATTATATAATATAAATAGGGTATAAACTTTTATAGTAATAATAGTAATATTTTTTATAAAATGCTACTTCATTAGCTAACTTAAGGAAAGAGTCATTAATAATGAAAAATCTATTTGTTAACCCTGGCTTCCTAGTCAATTACTTAAAACCACTTTCTTCTTGGTTTGGAGCGATAGCAGTAGCGTTGGTTGGGATTGGACTTTGGTTTTCATTTTATAACTCTCCCATTGACTATCAACAAGGAAATGCCGTCCGCATAATGTATATACATGTTCCCTCGGCTTGGATGGGAATGGGTATTTATGCATTTATAGCATTGTCCAGTTTCTTTGGATTAGTTTATGGTCATGTTGTAGCTTTTTCTTTAGCAAAGGCAGCAGCTCCTATTGGAGCAACATTCACAGCAATTTGCTTAGTATCTGGATCAGCATGGGGTAAACCTATGTGGGGAACATGGTGGGTTTGGGATGCAAGACTAACCTCAGTCTTAATCTTATTTTTCTTCTATATTAGCTATATAATTTTTTCTAAATCATTTAGTGATTTCTCTAAAGGTGAAAAGTTTTCGTCATTTTTATCGATTATTGGGCTAATTAATCTCCCAATAATAAAATTTTCAGTAGATTACTGGAATACCCTTCACCAACCAGCAAGTATATCAAAAATTGGATCTCCGTCTATACATGTTGATATGCTAATTCCTCTTGTTATAATGTTTTTTTCTTTTATTTTTATATTTCTCCATCTTCTTNTTGTTAGGCTCCAGCTTGAGCTTAATAATAGAAGGTTGAATTTAAAAAATATGAAATCATATGAGGAATCTTAAATGATAGATTATAGTTTTTATATAATAATTTCTTATTTATCAGCCTTTTTTGGTTTGTTTATTTTATTTATATTTTCTTATAAAGATTTTTTAATTTCTAATAGAAAAATTAGAAATATGGAAAAATTAAAGTGAATAAAAGTAAAGATAGAATAATAATGATATCTTTTTTGCTGATAGTTTCAGCTACATCTTTATTTCTTATTTTGTTTGCGTTAAGGGATAACGTCATTTTTTTTTATTCCCCATCTGAAGTACAAAAAAAATTCTACAATAATGAAATTAATAATGAATCACTTGTCAGGTTAGGCGGTCTCGTTCTTGATAAAAGCCTTCATAGGGACAAAGAAGGGAATATCTACTTTATAATTACTGATCTTAAAAAAGAAATTAATGTTCTTTTTTCAGGAATTCTTCCCGATCTATTTAGAGAGGGCCAAGGAGTGATAGCTCAAGGGTATGTCGAAAAATATAATTTAAAAGATGATAATGATTTATTAGAAAATAATTTAAGATTAAGGGCATCTTCAGTTTTAGCTAAGCATGATGAAAACTATATGCCACCAGAGGTCTTGGATATTTTGGAAGGGGTTTCAACTAATGATGGTTAGCTTTGCAAATTTATCTATTATTTTGGTTATTCTGCTTTCTCTGTTCCAATTTCTTATTCCTGTTTTTTTCTTAAAAAGAAAAAATTTAGCAATAACTAATTTAGTCCCTTTTATAGCTTTATTAAATTTCTTTCTTCTAACTATTTCATTTTTTATCTTAATATTGTCATACGTTAATTCAGATTTTTCAGTATTCAATGTTTGGTCAAATTCTCATACATCAAAACCACTTATTTATAAAATATCAGGCTCGTGGGGAAATCACGAAGGATCAATGCTTCTATGGTGCTGGGTTATGTCCTTTTATGGTTTTTTAGTATCATTAAATTTACAAAAACTTTCTTATGATTTTAAAATAAGAATTTTAATGTTTCAGGGTATTTTATGTTTTGGCTTTGTATTGTACCTATTCTTTGGATCTAATCCATTTCTTAGGCTGTATCCCGCTCCAGATGAGGGAGTTGGATTAAATCCTCTTTTACAAGACCCGGGGCTAGCATTTCACCCACCTTTTTTATATCTCGGCTATGTTGGCCTATCAATTGTATGGTCTTTTGCTTTATCTGGATTGTTTAATAAAAATTTTGATAGAAGTTGGGCAAAGAATACGAAGCCATGGGTCCTATTGTCATGGGTTTTCTTAACTATTGGAATTACATTGGGATCGTTTTGGGCTTACTATGAATTAGGCTGGGGTGGCTATTGGTTTTGGGATCCAGTTGAAAATGCATCTTTAATACCGTGGGTGATTACCACAGCTTTATTACATTCGATTTTAGTAATGGAAAAAAGAGGGTCTCTAGCTAATTGGTGCATTCTTTTATCAATCTCAGCATTTGCTATGTCTATGGTTGGAACATTTATTGTTCGATCTGGTTTAATTACATCCGTTCATGCCTTTGCGACAGATCCTAATAGAGGAATTTTTATTTTAACATTAATTTCATTGTATATTATTGTAAGCTTATCAATTTTTGCCCTAAGGCCTGTATCATCAAACGGTATTCTAAAGTATAGAGTTCTGAGCAAAGATTTTTTTCTTATCTTAAATAATTTACTTTTAATAACTGCAGCACTTACAATTTTTATTGGAACTATATACCCAATGGTTCTGGAAATCTTTTCAGGCGAAAGGATATCTGTTGGAACGCCTTTTTACACAATTACTGTAATACCAATAATATTTTTGATTTCAATTTTTGCTCCCATTGCTGTTTTATTGCCTTGGGGAAATTTAGAAACAAAAGGATCATATAAAAAATATTTTTTTACATATATTTTTGGGGCTCTTTTTACTTGGGTTATATATTTATATTATAATATTAACTCAATTATGTCTTTTGCGGGGGTTTTTGTTTCTTTTTGGATAATTGCTTTATCAATATATAGTTATTTTTCTAAAAAAACTTATCTATCTTCACTTTCTTCTTTTTTAGGTCATACTGGTCTTGGCNTATTTATCCTTGGGGCGTCAATATCAATTTCATCGAAAGAAGATTTTGAGGGTGCAATGAAAATTAATTCATCAATTAATATTGCTAGTTATGATATAAATTTTTTAGGGGTCAAAGATGAAAAAGGTCCAAACTATATTAGCTCTAAGGGTGTTTTCTTATTAGAAAATAAAAATATTTCATCTATTTTAAATCCTGAAAAAAGGTTTTACCCTATCGAGAGATCTGTAACAACAGAAGCTGCCATAATGAGTAGGTATTTTTCTCATATTTATATTGTATTAGGTGAGAGGGTAGACGACGAAGAATGGATTGTTAGAGTTTGGTATAAACCATTTATTTCTTTAATCTGGATTGGCGCTATTATAACAGCTCTAGGAGGAATAGTCGGATTAATTAATAGAAGAAATTATTCTAAAAAATCACTTAAAGTATTAGGTATATTTCTTTTTCTATTATTTTTACCCATAAATAGCCATGCCGAGCCTTCAGATATCTCTAATTATGATAATTCCCTTGAAAAACGTATTCAATCAATAAATCAAAATATACGCTGTATGGTCTGTGAGTCTCAAACGATAGATGATTCAAATTCTCCCTTAGCAAAGGATTTAAGAGCCATTGTTAAAGAAAAAGTTTTAAAAGGGGAAACAGATTACCAGGTATATAGCTTTTTTCGTGATAGATATGGTGATTATATTATTTTAAAACCACCTTTTAGGCCAAATACATTTATTTTATGGTTTGCTCCAATTCTTATTATAATCTTAGGCTGCCTAATTATTTTCATCAGCCAAAAGAAATATATAAATAAATTTGGAGATAGTAATGGTGGTTAGGGTATTATCTGCAAGCTGTAAAAGATCTGGATATACAGTCATTGACAATATTTCTTTTGAGCTAAGTAGTGGGCAAATTGGTCTTATTTCTGGTTCTAATGGGTCTGGAAAAACATCACTTTTAAGAATGGTAGCCGGACTTATTCCTTTAACATCAGGTAATTTATTATTTAGTCCATCAATTGATCAAAATTCAGAGCACAGTGATGGTTTATTTTTGTTGGGCCATAGTCTGGCAATAAAAGATGATATTTCTCCTGAAGAGGATATAAAATTCTGGTCTAGTTTATTAGGTCGCGGTTATCATGAAGATGTATTGTTGATGGTAGGACTATCTAATTTAAAAAAGATTCCTTGTAAGTACCTTTCACAGGGTCAGAAACAACGATTAGGAATCGCAAGACTTATAGCTTCAAATAAGAGTTTATGGCTTTTGGACGAGCCAACATCCTCCCTAGATAAGACCGCATCACTTTTATTAAAGGAAATAATTGAGAAACATACAAAATCTGGTGGAATTGCATTAATCTCCTCTCATATTAACTTCCTAGATAAAACTGATATTAAAATTGATTTGGATAGCAATAATGTTTCATCTTAAAATATTACTTCTAAAGGAATTAAAAACTTCTTTTTCATTAAGGGGAAGCTATATTCTTTCTTTAGCATTTTTTTCAATTTCTTTAATTATTCTTCCAATTGGAATAGGGCCTGATAAAAGTATATTATCATTTATTTCGCCCGGTTTAATTTGGGTTTCACTTATATTAACCTCTCTTTTATCACTGAATAGCTTATTTCATGAAGATCTTATGGATGGAACCCTTGATCTTTATAAGAACAGTCCTTTGTCTTTTATCGAAATTTCATTTATCAAGAGTTTGTCTCATTGGATATCTAATTTTCTTCCCTTACTTTTGATAACTCCAGTATTAAGTTTATTTATAGGTTTACCTAGCAACTTATTAATATATATAGCTTTATCTATATTAATTGGAACACCATCGTTAAGCTTTATTGGGAGTATGGGTTCAGCCTTAACTCTTACTTTAAAGCAGCACAACCTTTTAATACCTTTAATCATTTTTCCACTCTTTATTCCAACCTTAATATTTGGATCAGGTGCTATTTCATCGCTAATTTTCACTGGTTTTGAGGAGGTTTTTTTTAGGCAAATGAATATTTTATTAGGAATAAGTGGGTTATCTCTGGTAATTTGTCCATTTATATCAGGTTTTATTTTAGATTCTAATTACGATTAAGCTATTCATCATCAGGGATGAATTTAAGGGATAATCCGTTTATGCAGTACCTCAATCCTGTAGGGTTGGGCCCATCATCGAAAACATGTCCGAGATGCTCTCCTTCTTTTGACATTATTTCTTTTCGCATCATTCCATGAGATGTATCTTCTTTAATTATAATATTTTCTTTATTAACATCAAAAAAGCTTGGCCAACCAGTTCCTGATTCAAATTTTGTTTCGGATCTAAAAACTGGCAAACCTTTATCAGCAGTTACATATGTCCCAGTGCGTTTTTCTTCCAAAAGATTACTTGTTCCAGGCATCTCTGTTCCAGAGTTATAAAGAATATTTCTTTGCTCGTCGCTTATTTCATCATTCATATTTTTAATTTTCCTTTATTTTTAAATAATATACTAATTGCTTTACACAGTGATGTAAAATTGGCATTTTGTCGATATTATTTGGAGAGGTGGCCGAGTGGCTGAAGGCGCTCCCCTGCTAAGGGAGTATACGAGCAATCGTATCGTGGGTTCGAATCCCACTCTCTCCGCCAAACATTGACTTCTAGAAATATAATAATGATAGACCTTAAAAATATTACATATCGGATTGCTGGTAGAACACTAATTGATAAATCATCATTATCAATTCCAGACGGTCATCACGTTGGACTTGTGGGACAGAATGGTACTGGTAAATCAACACTCTTTAAGCTTATAAATAAAGAGCTAGAGCTAGATTCCGGTGATATAGTAATGAGCTCATCGGCAGTTTTAGGAATTGTTAGGCAGGACTTACAGAATGATGAAACTAGTTTGCTGGATGTAGTACTGAACGCCGATACTGAAAGAAAGAATCTTCTTATCGAGGCTGAGACTGCAACTGATCCAGATAGAATTTCTGAAATATATACTAGATTAAGCGATATTCACGCCTATGAAGCACCATCAAAGGCCTCTATTATTTTATCTGGCCTTGGTTTTAGTATTGAAGATCAGGAAAAATCCATCAGTAATTTTTCTGGTGGCTGGAAAATGCGAGTTGCTCTAGCTGCAGCTCTATTTTGCGAACCAGACCTATTACTGCTTGATGAGCCAACAAACCATTTGGATTTTGAAGCTATTGTTTGGCTAGAGGATTATTTAATAAAATACCCGAAAACTTATATTTTAATAAGCCATGATAGGGACACCTTAAACAAAACAGTAAATCATATAATTCATTTAGACCAATTAAAGCTATCTCTTTACAAGGGTAATTATGATCAATTTGAGCAGGCATTTGCTCAAAAACGGATGGGTCACCAGGCCTTGTTTGATAAACAGCAAGCCCATAAAAAGAAAATGATGGATTTTGTGAATCGATTTGGCGCTAAAGCAAGTAAAGCAAAACAATCCCAGAGTCGTTTAAAGGCTCTCGAAAGGATGGATATGGTAGATGCTTTAATTACCGAACGTTCAACTAGTTTTAAATTTCCGGAGCCTGAGGATATTCCATCTCCAATTATTACTATCGATAAAACAAATGTTGGTTATGAGCCAGGTAAACCAGTTTTAAGCAATATTAACCTTGGTATATCAAGCGACAGTCGCATTGCTTTATTGGGCGCTAATGGTAATGGAAAATCTACACTAATAAAATTGATATCAGGAAAACTAGAAGAATTAAGTGGACATATTACGAAAAATAAGAAGCTTAGGGTAGGGTACTTTGCTCAACATCAAACTGAAGAACTAGATTTAACTCGCACTCCCTTCGAAACTCTAAGGGGTGTTATTGCCGATCAGGCCGACTATCAAATAAGAGCTATTCTAGGAAAATTTGGGTTTGATAAAGATAAAGCTGATACTAAGGTTGAAGAGTTGTCAGGAGGTGAGAAGTCAAGACTCTTATTCTGTATGATGAGCTATAATTCTCCTCACATCATGCTTCTTGACGAGCCAACAAACCATCTTGATATTGATGCAAGAGCAGCCTTAATCGATGCCTTGAATAATTATAATGGTTGTATAATTATTGTTAGTCACGATCCGCATCTAGTTGAATCGGTTGCTGAAGAGCTTTTACTGATTAAGGATGGAACTGTCACTTCATACAATGATGATCTAGATGCCTATAAAAAGCTAATTATTGAACAAAGACGTGAAGAGAGATCTAAGTCAAAAGGTAATAGTCAAACATCCAAAAGAAAGAAAGATAATTCGAAATCACTACTTTCGTATGAGAGAAATATAAAAAAACTAACTAAAAAAGTTTCCGATCTTGAATTTAGAATGTCATCAGATGAGGCGCTAGGCGATTCTTTTTTAATGTCTCAGCTTCTTGAAAAGTATAATAAAAATAAAGAAGATTTAGAAAAAGAAGAAAATAAATGGTTAGAAGAAAGCCCTTAGAGACAGTAAAGTCTCATTATTGATTTAAATATAATATTGATGTTTTTTTACTATCATATTCTTTTGAATAAAGGGTATTCTTTTAAATACTAATTAGAAGGCCATTTTATATGGCCTTTTTTTATATTAATTTTTTTAATTACGATTTATGATTATTTATGACAATTAATGATAAACATAAACGTTACTATGATTGGCTAGCTCTGGTAAAAGAAGAAATTATTGACCCTGAGCTACCTATCATTGACCCCCATCATCATCTTTGGAATGGAGATAATCAGTTAGCAGGTTCTTTTCCATACCTAATAGAACACCTCAGTGAAGATACGAATTCCGGACATAATATTGTTGGGACTATTTTTATGGAATGTGCTCAGGGTTATTATCTGGGTGGGGAAGATAAATATAAGCCTATTGGTGAAACTGAATATGTTATGAAGATTATTAAAGAATCAAAAAATACATCTAATTCTTCAAATATATTAGGCATTATAAGTTTTGCAGATTTGATGCTGGGGTCTAAAGTTAAAGATGTCCTTAATCATCATATTATAACTGGAGAAGGTTTATTTAAAGGTATCAGACATGCTGCTGGGTGGGATCAAAGTGATGAAATTCATAACTCCCACAGTAATCCAATAGAAAATATTTATTCTAATAAGAGCTTTAGAAAAGGCGCTGAAGAGCTAATAAAGTTAAATTTAACTTTTGATGCATGGCATTATCACCACCAGATTAACGATTTAACTGATTTTGCAAAAAATTATCCTGAATTAACTATTATACATAATCATTTTGGGGGTCCACTTGGTGTTGGCCCTTACCAAAACAAAAGACGTGAAATTTTTAAAAAGTGGAAAGATGATGTTTCTCTATTATCAGAGTCAAAGAATGTCTATGCTAAGCTCGGTGGATTAGCTATGCCGGTAAATGGATGGAATTTTCATAAACAAGATAAACCAGCTACCTCTGATCAAATTATTGACATGCATTACGAATATTATTTACACACAATTGAATGTTTTGGTGTTGATAGGTGCATGTTCGAGAGTAATTTTCCGGTTGATCGAAGATCTGTATCTTACCACGTATTATGGAATGCCTTTAAAAAAATGGTCTTTAATTATTCTGGTGACGATAAAAATAAATTATTTTTTCAAAATGCAAAAGAAGTTTACGGCGTTTAAGCTACCTTTTTCCATCAATGTAGTCGTTTAAAACTTCATGATATCGTCTAACTCTTCTTTCTTGATTTGTTAAAATTGCACCATCGAACCCTTTTGATTTTACACCTTTTTGTTGACCTATAGCCATACTTATATCTTGATCAGTAACAAACCCCATAGATCCCTCCGGATAGACAACCCACTCATGCTCAGCTGGTTTTAAGGGTCTTGGTCCAAGCGGTGTTTCAGTCATTTTTTCACCTGCGGTAACTTCAGTTGTATCGGAACCCATAAATGTTGCAGATCCTGATAGACTTTCCATATCGGGAACAAGCCACCAATGCTCAAAAAGACATTTCCCAGGATCAGTAGGGTGAGGTTGAGGTCTTTGGAATTGAATTCCATCTGGCGTCATAGTGATATCGTAATTAGGAAAACAGTTGTAGAAGTAATAATCTGTTAATTGCTCATCAGTTAAAAATTCATAGTGCCAAAAACCTCTGTCCTTAGCTAATTTCTTTTTTTGTTTTTGTATCGCTAATCTTGTTTCTTGAGCCTTACCTTTAAAATCGCTAGGATTTAGATCCCAGGCTTTTAAAGCAGCATCCAAAGGGAACTGAACCTCATTGGGTGATTGATCTCCTAGAGCTGGTTTATGTCCAGGCATTAGCATTCTATTATGCCCATTATCATACATATCGAATTGAGAGAATTTATAATCATTTTCAATATGAACTGAAAGCTCAGGATGAAGAGTAGGCAGATGATAAGATTCATTAAAATTGTCATGAATAATTTTCCAATTACAATCAACCTCACAAGTCATATTTAAAACTCTTATGAATTTCTCAGGTTGATATGGCTTTATGTGTTCTAATATTGGATANAGTGCATCTTCAAATTTTTGACAATTATCATCTAGATTAATCCAAACAAAACCTAGGGCTACATTACACTTAACTTCTTTTAATTTAATTTTACCACAAGGATTTCCTCCATCAAAATCCTCTGCGTCTTGAAGGTCTATTAAGGTTCCCGCTGTATCATATGTCCAGCCATGATAAGTACATTTAAATGTTTCTAGAAAACCATTATCAACATGAACCAATATATTTCCCCTATGCGGACAAACATTATAAAATGCTTTTATAGTTAAATCTTTCTGCCTAACAACGAGTATCTCTTCTATTCCAATTTTATAAACAAAGAAATCATCTGCTTCAGGAATTTCTGATGCTATACCTGCAATTTGCCATACTTTTGTCCATACATGATCCCATTCTTTCTGCATAAAATCTTTTGAATAATATCTATCTCCGGAGATCTTATCACCCCTTAATAGCGGATCAGGATGCTTAGTTCTTGGTGTTGGCTCGTAAACTGATTTATCCAAAATTATTCCCCCACAAGATAAATAATATATAATTTTACTTAAATTTTATTTTAAAACTATTTATTTAAATATTTTAATTTAATACATCTTCTAATATAGTAAATTTTATTAAAGTTGTAAATTTAATCTCTATTTAAATAATATTTATATTATAGATTTTTATTTNAAATAACTGAATTTAAAGGATAAAAAATGTTAAAAGGATCAATTGTAGCTATAGTGACCCCCTTTAAAAACGGCGACNTCGATGAATCTTCTTTAAGAAGCTTAATAGATTGGCATATTTCAGAAGGAACGCANGGGATAGTACCGGTTGGAACAACCGGAGAAAGTCCTACATTAAATCATCACGAGCACCAGCAAGTAGTTGAAATAACTATTAATCAAGTAAATAAAAGGGTACCCGTCATTGCTGGAGCTGGATCAAATTCAACTTCCGAGGCTATTAGTCTTTTAAACCATGCTGAGGATGCCGGTGCTGATGCCGCTCTAGTTGTTACTCCATATTACAATAAACCAACACAGGAAGGGCTTTACGCCCATTTTAAGGCTATTAATGATGCTTCCAATGGCATTCCTGTGATAATTTATAATATTCCGCCAAGATCAATTGTTGATATGTCCATTGAGGTAATGGCGAAATTATCAAAGTTAAATAATATAATCGGTGTTAAGGATGCAACTAGCGACTTATCTAGAGTTGAAAAACAAAAAACTGAATGTGATGAAGGTTTTCTTCAATTCTCTGGCGAAGATATAACTGCTTATGAGTTTATGAAAAATGGAGGAAATGGTTGTATTTCTGTAACTGCAAATGTTCTCCCAAAGCTTTGTTCAGAATTCCAGACACTTTGTATTGAAGGAAATTTTTGTGATGCATTGAAAATACATAAAAAAATTGAACCTATTCACAACGCTTTGTTCTTAGAGACAAGCCCAGCTCCTGTTAAATATGTTTTATCTAAGATGGGCCTTATTAAAGATGAGTTAAGGCTTCCATTGGTCAATTTAAGACAAGAAACAAAAGAAATATTAGATAAAGTAATTGTTGATTTGGATCTAATCTAATGTCTTCTAAATCTGGTGGCTCTAAAAGAAATACTAAAGGGGAAAAAATCATAGCCGACAACAGAAAGGCTAATTATTTATATTCAATCGATGAGGTGTTTGAAGCTGGAATAATTCTAAAAGGCTCTGAAGTCAAAAGTCTTAGGTTAAATAGGGTTAATATTTCTGAATCTTATGCATCTGTTGAAGACGAAGAGGTTTTTTTAATTAATTCAAACATTCCAGCATATAAAAATGCTATTTTTACAAACCATAAGCCAAAGAGAAGAAGGAAATTACTTCTTCATTCAAGGGAAATTAACAAATTAAAGAATGCTTCTCAACAAAAGGGCATGACTCTAGTGCCAATGAAGCTTTTTTTTAATGAAAAAGGAATAGCTAAAATTTCAATTGGAGTAGGAAAAGGAAAAAAACTTCATGACAAAAGACAAGATGAAAAAAGAAAAGATTGGGATAAGCAGAAATCACGTCTACTAAAAGAAAATAGGAATTAATTCATTAAAATTTTCTTTGTTTCTATAAAAATATTATCAAACATTTCTTGAGTTAATCTTTTTGTGTTGGTGTTGTATCTTGAGCAATGATAGCTATCAATTAAGGTAATATTATTGGTTAAATCATGNTTATTTTTATGACCAAATTTAAAATCTTTTTGTTTAAACTTAAAGGTTGATATTATACTCTTATGTGAAATCAAACCCAAAGCAATTATAATCCTTAAGTTCTTATGTGACTTTATTGTTGATTTTAAATAAGTTTCACAGTTTTTAATTTCAATAGTATTGGGAAGGTTTTGAGGGGGAACACACCTTACAGCGTTTGTTATACTGCAATTATCAAGCTCTAGATCATCATAACCATTTTCCCTATACATACCTTTTGAGAAACCAAATTTTTTTAGAGTATTAAATAAAATTAAACCTGCGTGATCTCCTGTAAATGGTCTTCCTGTTCGATTAGCACCGGTTACACCTGGCGCTAAGCCAACAACTAGAAGCTCTGATTCAATTTCAATGATTGATGGAACTGGAGCGTTAAACCAAGTAGGGTGTTTTTTTTTATTCTCATTACGAAATTTTTTTAATCGATTGCATTTTGAACAATTTTTATTAGGTTCTTTCAATTTATTACCTTTTTTCAATTTTTCTTGAATCTTTTTTAGTTATATTTTTCAATATTGTAATCTAATACTTGCATTTATTTCAATGAAAGCATATTTAACTAGAATATATATTATTAGAGGTTTTATAAATGGCTCGTGTAACAGTTGAAGATTGTGTTGATAAAATAACAAGTAGATTTGATTTAGTTCTTTTAGCTGCTCACAGGTCTCGTGAAATGGCAGAAGGTGCTGAAATTTTAGTTGATCGCGATAATGATAAGAACCCTATAGTTGCACTTCGTGAGATTGCAGAAGAAAAATTAGCTCCAAAAGATTTAGAAGAAGCAAAAGTTTTTAGTTTGCAGAATCAAGTTGATGTTGATGAAGCTGATGAGGANTATATTCCGCTTGTTCAAGATAATAGTAAGCCTCAAATTACTANCGCAGGTGAAGAATCTGATCAAGAGGNCAAAGTTGTTGAAGAGAGAATGTCGGAAGAAGATCTTCTTAAAGCTATGCAAGATAATATGGTTGATAAAAAAAATAATAGACGTTCCTTTTAGAAATGAGAATATCTTATGCGTCAATATGAACTAATTGACAGCGTACTATCATACAAACCAGAATCAGATCAGGAAGTTTTAAAAAAAGCCTATGTATATGGTACTAAAATGCATGGAAGGCAGCTAAGGGCTTCCGGTGACCCTTATTTTTCACATCCGATTGAGGTTGCAAGAATTCTTGCAGAGCTAAAATTAGACACAACCACTCTTGTTTGCGCTCTTTTGCACGACACAATTGAAGATACCTCTGCTACAATTAAAGATATTGAATCAAATTTTGGCAGTGAAGTTGCCAAGCTGGTTGATGGAGTTACAAAATTAACTCTTCTTGAGGGCAATCTTGAAGGTTCAAAACAGGCAGAGAATTTTAGGAAGCTTCTCTTAGCAAGCGCGAGCGATATAAGAATACTTTTAATTAAATTAGCAGATAGGCTTCATAACATGAGGACTCTTAATTTTATTAAAGATCAAAATAAAAGAAAAAGAATTTCTCTCGAAACATTAGATATTTATGCTCCGCTTGCAGGTAGAATAGGTATGCATGAAATTAAAGAAGAGCTTGAAGATCTATCTTTTTCTCATATAGAGCCAAGAATAAGAGATATTATAACTGAAAGACTTAAGGTATCAAAAAGAAAAAAGAGCAAAACAGTTGTCTTAATTGAAAAAGAGCTCAATAAGGTTTTTTATGATAATAAAACTGAATGCAGTGTAACTGGTAGGCTAAAAAAACCATATTCAGTATGGAAAAAATTAGAAATCCAACAAAAATCCTTAGATCAGCTATCTGATATTTTTGGCTTTAGAGTATGTGTCAATTCTATTTCCGAATGCTATAATTCTTTGGGAATTCTTCACGGAAAATGGCAGGCAATTCCAGGTAGATTTAAGGATTATATCTCAACACCAAAAAAAAATGGATACCAGTCTCTTCACACAACATTGATTGGCCCTAAAAATCAAAGGGTAGAGGTTCAAATAAGAACTCACAAAATGAATGAAATGTGTGAAAAAGGTCTTGCCGCTCATTGGGCTTATAAAGATAAGAATGACGCAGGTAACGATTATCTTGCATCAATTGAGTGGATAAATGATTTAGTTGATATTCTTAATAGGGATGGGGCTACTGAAGAATTTCTAGAAAATACAAAATTAGAATTATTTCATGACCAAATTTACGCCTTTACACCTAAGGGAACTTTAGTTGCGCTTCCACGTGATGCAACAGCATTAGATTTTGCTTACGCCGTTCATACTGATCTTGGGAATTTTTGCAGTAGTGTTAAAATAAACGGTGCCGATAAAAGAAGAAGAACTAAATTACAAAATGGGGATGAGGTTGAAATTGTTAAATCTAAGACACCTGTTGCTTTGGAGTCCTTACAGGAATTTGTAAAAACAGGTAAAGCTAAATCTGCAATTATTAGATCACTAAAGGAAAAAGAAACCCATAATCAACGTCTGATTGGGAAAGCTATCATTAAAAGTATTTTTTCTTCTCATAGAAAAAAACCAACTAGAGAAATACTTGAAAGATCATTTGGGCCTTTGGGGGTTAGCTCTCTGGTAAAGTTATATGGGCTAGTTGGTGAGGGATTAGCTTCAGGATCTCAAGTCTATGATCTTGTTTTTCCGAACAATAAAAGAAAAAAGAGGATTAAAAATTATATTGAGGATAATATATCTATTCCTGTTACGGGTCTTTATTCTGATCTACCTGCAAAATTTTCCAATAATTCATTTTTAGTACCTGGAGATAAGATAGTTGGAATAATTATTCCAAAAAAAGGGATAACAATTTATTATGTTGGAAGCGATGAGTTATTAGAATATGAAAATTCACCTGAGTCTTGGGTAAAGCTAGANTGGAAGAAAGAAATTGAATTCACTTTTATTGCTAGAATTATTGTTACTCTCATAAATGAAGTTGGAGTTTTAAACTCAATTACATCAACTATTGCCGATTATGGAGGTAACATTTCAAACCTTATTTTAAACGAAAAAGATAATGATTTTTATAATTTAATTATTGATATTAATGTTAATGATAATAAGCATATTAATGCTATAGTTGAGAGCCTAGATGGGCTTCCAGTAATTGAAAGTGTTAAAAGGTTTGTTGGTTAAAATTATGAATAAAGAAGATGTTTTAAATGAGTTTAGGGATGCGGGAGCGTTATTAGAAGGACATTTTATATTATCATCTGGCTTGCATTCATCAAAATACCTTCAATGTGCCCTAGCATTATCCGATCCATTACGAGCAGAAAGACTATCTAAGGCACTAAGCCAAAAGATCACTGATGAAATTAAAGAAAAAATTGATATNGTTGTTTCGCCAGCAATGGGCGGCCTAATAATTGGACATGAAGTTGCNAGAAGCCTCAACGTTCCTTTTGTTTTTCTTGAGAGAGTTAATGGTATTTTTGAATTAAGAAGAGGTTTTTCAATTAAATCAAAATCAAATTGCTTGCTTGTTGAGGACATAGTTACAACAGGCTTATCGTCTAACGAAAGTATAGACGTGATTATTGATAATGGCGGNAANGTTATTGGCGAAGCTTGTCTTATAGANAGGTCTTGTGGAAAAGCAGATTTAAATACAAACTTAGTCTCCTTGACATCATTTGATATACCAACTTTTGACTCTGATAATATACCTGACGATCTTATTAATATCCCAGCTATTAAGCCAGGCAGTAGAAATCTCACTTAATGTTTAAAAGAAAAAAGCCTTTAGATTTTTTTACACAAATAGCAAAGTTGATTTGGCCAGAGAAGGGCTGGAAAAGGAACTTTCTTTATTACTGGAAAAGGTTAACAAGGATACCTGACTCTCCGCACTCAATTTCATTAGGGTTCTCAATAGGTGTTTTTTTCGCATTTTCTCCATTCTTAGGTCTTCATACAGTTTTGAGTATTTTCTTTTCATGGGTTTTTCGAGCTAATATATTATCTTCTATAATAGGTACATTTACAGGGAATCCCATTACCTATCCTTTAATGTGGGCATTTTCAATTGGAATTGGAGGATTTTTAAGTGAGAATATAGATTCTGATTATGAAAGAATTGGATTATCTAATATCTTTGAAACAGATTTCTTAGCTTCGTTTTTGATTGGAAGTTTAATTTTAGGACTTTTGTTTGGTGTAAGTAGTTACTTTATTATAAAGTATTGTATCGTTATATTTAAAGGAAGCAGAGGAAATATAGGTAAGTAATTGAAAATAATAAATAAAAAAATTAATCTAGGTGTGAATATTGATCATGTAGCAACTTTAAGGAATGCTAGAGGTGAGCTTTTCCCCAGTATTATTGACGCCGCTGATATTGCTTTAAAGTCTGGTGCAGANTCAATAACGGCTCACCTAAGAGAGGATCGGCGACACATTAATGATTCCGATATAAAGGATATCGTCACTAATTTTCCAGGTAAGCTTAATTTAGAAATGGCTGCAACAGAAGAAATGCTTAATATTGCATTAAATATAAAACCCTTTTCATGCTGTATTGTTCCAGAAAAAAGAGAAGAATTGACAACTGAAGGTGGTTTAGATGTTTTATCAAAACANAACCAATTGAAAAAATTTATTNATCCATTGAAGGATGCTGGAATTAGAACATCTTTTTTTGTAGACGCTGATGAGGTTCAACTAGAAAAGTCTGCAGATCTTGATGTGGATTGCTTAGAAATTCATTGTGGCTCTTACTGTAGAGCTTTTGATCGCTCCCTTAATACTTGTGAAGATGAGTTTAAAAAAATAAGTAATATAGCAAAATTAGCCAGTCAGTTAGGAATTGAAGTTCATGCTGGGCATGGTTTGAATTACGAAACAACAAAAATGTTAAGCTCTATAAATGAAATTGAAGAACTAAATATAGGTTTTTTTATAATTTCGGAGTCTTTGTTTAAGGGGTTAGATATTGTTATTAGAGATATAAAGAATTGCATGAGCGAGGGAAGATCTCTTGGAGAGGAAAATTGATAGTTGGAACTGGAATTGATTTAATTGACATAAGAAGAATTGAAAAAACACTTGATAGATTTGGAAAAAGATTTATTGAGAGGATTTTTACTGATAATGAAGTNCAAAGATCAGAAAATAAATTAAAAAGAGTAGAGTCTTATGCAAAAAGATTTGCAGTTAAGGAAGCTTGNTCTAAAGCACTAGGTACTGGATTTCGAGGCGGTGTCTACTGGTCTGATATTGGTGTAATTAATAAAAAGACTGGTCAGCCAACAATAAAACTTTCAGGCGGAGCAAAGAAAAGACTTGATTTGCTAATTCCAGAAAATCATTCTGCTAATATTTTNGTTTCTATATCAGATGATTTTCCATGGGCTCAAGCTAATGTAATTATAGAAGCAATAAAAGTTGTATAATTTTATAGGTTTTTAAATGTCAAAAACATTAAAGAAAAAAGACAATCCTTTTATTTCATTTTTTTGGATATTAATAATTGCGCTTATTTTTCGAGCTTTTGCCTTTCAGAGTTATAATATTCCTTCTGGCTCTATGTTAAAAAACCTTTTTGTTGGTGATTATATTTTTGTATCTAAGTTTGCATATGGCTATTCNAAGAATTCACTTCCATTTAGCCTCCCAATAATCCCGGGAAGAATATTCTCATCTTCACCAAAAAGAGGNGATGTNGTTGTTTTTAAACTTCCTAGTGACGGAAGAACTGATTATATAAAAAGAGTTATTGGNCTTCCAGGCGACAGAATTCAAATTATTNATGGAATGGTTTTTGTAAATAATAATAAGCTTGGATATAAAAAAATTGGAACCTTTAATGATAATAATTTAATTAATCGTAAGAATAGATCCCTTGGCTGTAGAAATGAAGACCTTGATATTATTCTAGAAACCCTTCCTANCGGAATTTCCTATGANGTATTAGACTCAAATACACAATCCTATGCCGACAATACAGGCNTATATAACGTTCCAGAGAATCATTTCTTTATGATGGGTGATAATCGTGATAACTCTCAGGATAGTAGGTATCTTAAATCTGTAGGCTTTGTTCCTTTTGATAATATTGTTGGGCGTGCAGAAATTATATTTTTTTCCTGGAATTGGAAAAAAATTTCTAAACCTAACTGTAGTACCTCCATTGAGTGGAGTCGAATTTTTCAAAGGATTAAATGAAGTTTAAAAAACAAATACCAGACCTAATTAAGTTAGAAAACTTAATAGGATATTCTTTTAATGATAAGGATATTTTAACTCAATCGCTTACTCATCCTAGCTCTGAAAATAGTAAATTTTCAAATATGGAAAGGCTAGAGTTTTTGGGTGATAGNGTTCTAGGTTTAATAATTGCTGAAAAAATATTTATAAAATTTAACTCACGAAAAGAAGGCGAGCTTTCAAGCTATTTTAACTATTTAGTCCAAAGAAGTACTTGTGTGATAATTGCTAGAAAGATAAATTTAGATAATTTTATTATTTTTGGTAAGTCCGAGTTTTCTAGTGATGGATTAAAGGATTCTATTCTGTCCAATATTTTAGAGTCTTTGATCGGAGCTATTTTTATTGATTCAGGTTATGATAACGCCAAAATAGTAGTTTCAACTTTGTGGGATGACTTAATTAACGATGAAAAAATTGATCTAAATATTTCAAACCCTAAAAGTGAACTGCAAGAGACTGTTCTTTCATCAAAAAAAGATCTTCCTGTATACAAATTATTATCTGTTTCAGGAAAAGACCATAAACCAGAATTTACTATTATGCTCTCAGTTGTTGGTTATGAATCTGTATTGGCGATAGGAAATTCTAAACAGGAAGCCGAAAAAAATGCTGCAATGGAAATGTTAAAATGTATGAAATGATATGAGTAAAAAAAATATAGTCATAGGTATCGTGGGTCCAACAAATTCTGGAAAATCTACGCTTTTAAATAATATAATTGGCGAAAAGTTGTCAATAGTCACTCATAAGGCTCAAACAACTCGCTCTGGTTTAAGGGGNCTTAAAGTAATTGACGATACGCAAATGGTTTTTATTGACACCCCAGGTATATTTAATGCAAAAACTAAATTTGAAAAAGCTATGCTGGAAAATGCATTTGGTATTTTGGATGATGTTGATTTAGTTTATCTCTTAATTGATTGTAAAAAATCATTCGATAGTTTGGATGATATTTTTGTTGAAAAAATAAATAAAATTAANCACAAGACATTCTTATTATTNAATAAGATTGATTTAATTCATCGGTCTCAACTTCTTGAAATAGTAAAAAAATATAATGANTTTATTAAATTCAAAGAAACTTTTTTAATTTCAGCAATTAGTGGAGATGGTGTTAAAAATCTATTAGAGATTTCTAATAAAGAATCCTCTCTAGGGCCTTGGCTGTACCCTGAAGATCAGATAGCTGACACGTCTATGTCACTTATAGCCTCGGAGATAACAAGAGAAAAAGTTTTCCTATTTGTTCACGAAGAAGTTCCATACCTTTCTACAGTTGAAACAGATTCCTGGAAGTCTAGCAAAAATAATTCNGTGACTGTTGAGCAAACAATTTTTGTTGGAAGAAAAAATCATGTAGGCATCGTCTTGGGTAAGGGTGGTAAAATGATAAAAACTATTGGTATAGCAGCGAGAATAGATCTAGAAAAAATTTTAGAACAAAAGGTTAATTTAAAAATTAACGTAAAATTTAAAAAGAATTGGGCTGACAAAGAAGAACATTATGAAAATATAGGGCTAAGTTTTTNAGATAAAAAAGAGAATTAGAATGAACATAACCGATGAAGGTATCGCTATAAGCATTAAGAAATTCTCTGACAGNACAAATCTAATGAAAATCTTAACCAAGGGTAACGGTGTCTANTCAGGATTAATAAGNTTAAAAAAAAATCAAGGCAATACTGGAGTAAATATTCCAGGAAATACCTTATCTGTTAATTGGAGAGCAAGACTTTCTGAGCACCTTGGTTTTTTTAATACAGAATTAATTAAGTCAAGAACATCAAGCTATCTAAATAGCTCCATGGATTTAGAGGTCTTAAATTCAATTTGTTCTTTATTGGACATATTTCCTGAAAGAGAAGAATGCATCGATTTATATTTATCAATCGAAGAGTTACTTGATAGCTTGGGTAATAATGTTTTATGGCCACTCCTTTATATTAAATTTGAATTATTATTTATTGAAAAGATGGGGTATGGACTTGATTTCTCTTCATGTGNTGTAAATGGGTCTAGAGAGGATTTAAATTGGGTTTCTCCTAAATCTGGAAGAGTTGTCAGCTCCTCCGGGGCAAAAGGATGGGAGGATAGATTGCTAAGGTTGCCGAATTTTTTAGATCAAAATCAAACTACTGAAATAACAAAAAATGATATATTGGACGGATTTAAACTTACTGAANATTTTTTAATTAAAAGAGTGTATTCACAACATGTGAAGAATCTTTCATCATCACGAAAAAGATTATTAGATTATCTTAATGAAGATGCCTTTGTTATTTAGGAATAATGGATAAAAATGAAACTTATTGATCAATATGAAGACATTGAACTTGTTGATGCTCTGGAGGAGAGGTATTTAGCTTATGCTTTAACTACTATTATGGATAGAGCCTTACCGGATTCACGTGATGGTCTTAAACCAGTTCACAGAAGATTACTCTATGCTATGTATCAGCTTAATCTAAAACCCACTTCTTCATTTAAAAAATCCGCAAGAGTTGTAGGCGATGTTATGGGGCGTTTTCATCCTCATGGAGATCAAGCAATTTATGATACTCTTGTTCGACTAGCCCAGGATTTTTCTGTAAGGTGGCCTTTAATTGACGGTCAAGGTAATTTTGGTAACATTGATGGCGATAATGCAGCCGCCATGCGCTATACTGAAGCAAGACTTACTGATGTTTCTCAGTTATTACTAGAGGGGATAGAGGAGGAGGCAGTTGAATTTCGATCTACTTATGACGAGGTTGATAAAGAGCCAATTGTTCTACCTTCAAATTTTCCTAANTTATTAGCAAATGGATCCTCTGGGATTGCGGTTGGAATGGCAACTTCTATTCCTCCTCANAATGTTGAAGAATTATGCAATGCATCACTTCATCTAATAAAACATAGAAATGCTAGCTATGAAAAGTTATTAGAGTATATACCTGGTCCTGATTTCCCAACGGGTGGAGAGATATTTGANATTAAAGAGAATATTCTCGAGACTTATAAAACTGGAAGAGGGGGTTTTAAAATAAGATCGAGATGGAGTGTGGAGAACGAAAAGCGTGGTTTATGGAAAATAGTTATAACCGAAATACCTTATCAGGTCAGTAAAGGTAAATTAATTGAAAAAATAGCCCAATTGGTAATAGATAAGAAGTTACCTATGCTTGATGATGTTCGTGATGAGTCAGCTGAAGATATTAGACTTATCTTGATACCTAAAAATAAAGAAATCAGCCCTGAAAGCCTAATGGATAGTTTGTTTGTTTTATCTGATTTAGAGACTAGATTTTCTGTAAATTTAAATGCCTTAAGTAATAATATACCAATTGTTCACGGCCTAAGAGATCTCTTATTATCTTGGTTAGATCATCGTAAAGAAGTTCTGCTCAATATATCAAATTTTCGCCTAGATAAAATCGAAGAAAGACTTGAGGTATTGGCTGGCTTATTGATCGCTTATCTAAATATGGATGAGGTAATTAAAATTATACGCGAGGAGGATAATCCAAAAAACGAGCTTATTAAAAGTTTTGATTTATCAGATTTTCAAGCAGAGTCTATTCTAAATATGCGCTTAAGATCACTTAGAAAGCTTGAAGAAATTAAGATTAAAAATGAATTTGAAGAACTTAATATCAATAAAAAAGATCTGATATCACTTATAAACTCCAATGATGAGCAATGGCTTGTTATTTCAGATGAGATTAAGGTCCTCAAAAAGAAATATTCAAAAGATATTTCAAGCCTAGGAAAACGAAGAACTAAAATTAATCTCATTACAGAGGATATAGTCTATAAGAATGATTATATCGCACCAATTGAACCTGTTTCTATTGTTTTATCCTCTGAGGGCTGGATTAGGTCCTTAAAAGGCAAGGTTGATGATTTGGGGGAACTTAAATTTAAAGACGAGGATTCCTTATCTATTAAATTTGATGCAAATAGTAATGATAAGATAATTATATTCTGCTCAAATGGTAAGTCCTATTCATTAGATGTTTCTGACTTACCATCAGGGCGAGGTCACGGATCACCTCTAAAGATTCTCTTTGAAATAGAGGAAGAGCATAATGTTGTTAATATTTTTCCTTATAAAAAAGGGGAGAGGCTTATTCTTTCCTCTTCCTCAGGTAATGGCTTTATAGTTAATCAAGAAGATATGATATCCAATCGAAAATCTGGAAAATTAATATTAAATATTAAAGATAATGAAAAGGCTTCTATTTGTAAAAAAGTTTTAGGTTCACACATGGCCATTATTGGTGAAAATAAAAAAATGCTTATATTTCCTATTAACGATCTCCCTCTAATGACTAGAGGCAAAGGTGTTCGGCTACAAAAATACAAAGAAGTAGATGTTTTATTTTTGCAAACTTTTAATCCCGAGGAAGGTCTTATTATCCAGGATTCGTCAGGAAGAAATAGAGTTTTTAACGATATTGATGATTGGATTGGAAAAAGAGCTCAAGCTGGACGTTTAGTTCCAAAAGGTTTTCCTAGGATAGTTAATTGATAATACCTGGAAGCCATGTTGCAATTATTGGGAATAATGAAAGCAATAAAAGCATAAATATCTGAATAAATATAAATGGTATAACCCCTTTATAAATATCTATAGTCTTAATGGTGTCTGGAGCAACGCCTCTTAAGTAAAATAGAGCAAACCCAAAGGGTGGAGTTAAAAAGCTTGTTTGTAAGTTGATAGCCATCATTACGCCAAGCCAGATAGGGTCAATACCCATCTTAAATAGAATTGGGGCCACTAAAGGAACAACAACAAAAGTAATTTCTATAAAATCTAAAAAGAAACCCAGTATAAACATTGTAATCATTACAGCTATTACAGCACCAACTACGCCACCAGGTATAGACAAAAGAAGNTCCTCAATGGTTTCATCCCCTCCTAAGCCTCTAAAAACTAAACTAAAAAATGTTGCTCCTATGAGTATAATAAAGACCATTGAAGTTATCTTTGTTGTTGAGTAAGCAGTTTCAGATAAAATTTTATTATTAAATAAATTTTTAAGGCATTTAATAATTGAAAAAGAAAATATAGACAGAAGTATTAGTGAAATAATTATTGCAAATGAATTTAGTGAGGTTACATCTACTCTATTAATCCTTAAGTCTAAAAATATTGATGATAAAATAAGAATTATAAAAATTGAAGCTGAGATTATTGGCCATATTTTTTCACTAGAGGTTTTATATGTTGCCAAAAGAATGGAGCCAATAGCACCTACAGAAGCTGCTTCAGTAGGTGTTGCAAATCCAGTAAGAATTGAGCCTAGCACTGATATAATTAAGAAAAGGGGTGGGAATAAAATAAATAAAATATTTGTTCTTTCCTGGTCATCATATTCATCATTATTAACAGGAGGAATTGAAAGAGGGTCAATAAATGATTTTATTATCTGGTAGGCAATATAAAAACAAACCAAAAGAAGTCCAGGTATTAGCGCACCAGCAAACAAATCACCTACTGAGAGAGTCTCAGGAGAAAAGACTCCCATATCTAATTGAGACTTTTGATAAGCATTAGAAAGAACATCTCCTAGTAAAACGAGAACTATTGATGGGGGAATTATTTGTCCTAATGTTCCTGCTGCCGCAACTGTTCCGGTTGCTAATTTTGGATCGTACCCTTTTTTTAACATTGTTGGTAAGGACAGAAGGCCCATTGTAACTACAGTTGCACCTACAATACCGGTAGATGCAGCTAATAATGCTCCAACAATTGAAACTGAAATACCAAGGCCTCCTCTAACCTTACGAAATACCTTATCCATATTCTCAAGTAACTCTTCTGCTACTTTAGATTTTTCCAGCATTGTCCCCATAAATACAAACAAAGGAACGGCCATCAAAATTTCATTTGTCATTGTTCCAAAAATTCTTTGAGGTATTGCTTTCATAAATTGCATTGGAAAAACATTATGATAATCACCAATATAAGCAAAAATAATTGCCGATCCAGCTAAGGAAAAGGCAACAGGGTATCCAAGTATTAAAATTATACATGCAAAAGCAAACATAAGAAGATCTAAGTGATCAATCATTTTCTTTCCTTATTAATGATACTGAACTTCTAATAATTATAGAAAAAGATTGTAATAATAATAATATAGGGAAAATTATTAATACCGTTTTTAGAATAAAAACTGCATTTAGACCGCTTGTTTCTGGGGATCCTTCTAGTATTTTCCATGATCTTCTTACGTATGGTAAGCTTGTTGAAAACGTTAATAGGCAGAATGGGATTAAAAATATTAAAGAGCCAAAGATATTAATCAGAGATTTATATTTTTGAGATGCTTCTCGATAAATTAAATCAACCCTAACATGCTCATCCTTCAACAATGTATAGCCAGCTGCAAGTGTAAATAATGATCCGTGAAGATAAATAAGTAACTCTTGTAGCTTAAGAAATCCAATGCCATAAATATACCGGGACATTACAATTGCTAATTGAACAATAACCATTAAAATTATGAACCAAGAGATATTTTTACCAACAAATTCATTAATTTTATCAAATAATGAAGAAATTTTAATTAAAAAAAACATTTAATCCTTTTTATTTGAATTAATTGATCTGGCTTTCATATAGGCCTGCTCAGATTTGCTTGACCACTCATTAAGTCTTTTCATTGAATCTTTAAATGAATAAAAAATTCTTTTCGATATCTCTGTTCTGGTTGATACCTCCTCAACCACACCTTCGGATATAATTTTTAATTCGCTCATTATTTCATCTGAAAATGTTCTCATTTGGACATTATGTTTATTTATTAGTGTGCCCAAGGCTATAGCATTATGATGATTAAATTCAGCTAAAGTGTAAGTATTTTCATATGCTAATACTTGTCTCACAATTGCCTTTTGAGATATTGAAAAAGAATTCCAGGTATCTAAATTAATTCCTGTTGCCAGTCCTGCACCTGGTTCATGGAAGCCTGGCCAATAGTAATATTTGGCTGCTTGATAAAAGGCTAGAGACAAGTCATTCCATGGACCTACCCATTCGGTTGCATCTATTGCCCCAGACTTAAGACTTGAAAATATTTCTCCACCTGGAATAGCAACCGCTGCGGCGCCAACCTTTCTAAGTACCTCACCTCCTAANCCAGGCATTCTTATCTTAAGACCATTTAGGTCATCNAATGATTTTATTTCTTTGTTAAACCATCCTCCCATTTGAACACCAGTATTAGCAGATTGAAAAGATATTAAGTTAAAGTCACTTGCAAGTTCATTCCACAGCTCTTGACCTCCACCATGATCAATCCAGGCATTTAGTTCATTAGCAGTCATTCCAAATGGAACTGCAGTAAAGAAATTAAAGCCAATATTTTTCCCCTGCCAGTAATATTCAGCTCCATTATACATATCAGCAAGACCGCTTGAAGCTGCATCAAATGCGCCAAAAGCAGGTACTAATTCTCCAGCTGAATATACCTTGATATTTAAGCCTCCGTCAGTGGCCTCATTAATTCTTCTTGCAATTCTTTCGGGAGAAGTTCCTAGTCCAGGTAAATTTTTTGGCCAAGTTGTTACCATATTTAGCCTTCGAATATTCTTTGAGATAGCGGGTGTTGGAATAGTACTAGCCAATAAAATACTTGACCCACCACCCAAAAGAAAGTCACGCCTTCCAAATTTTTTAGTTTTTTTTGTCATACTTTATCCTAAATTTTTACTTTAAATTAAATAATCTTTCCAAGTATTATTGATTAATATTTCAGATGAATTGAATTTACTCTTATAGTCCATCTTTTCACATCCTTCCACCCAGTATCCAAGATATACATATTTTTTNTTTATTTTTTTAGCTAAATTAAAGTGATCCAAAATCATATANTTACCAATAGAAAATTTTAAANATTCCTTGCTGTAAAAGGAGTAGACCATAGAGACTGAATTATCTAAAAAATCTGAAATAACGCAAGCAACTAATTCTTGATTAAGGTAATACTCATAAATGTGAGTATTTATTCCAGGAGCATCAAGCATTTTTTTGTAGTCTCTATAATTCATTTCATTCATTTCACTTTCTTGATGCTTAAACTCTAAATATTTCTTAAATAATTTAAATTGCTCTAATGATGTTTTTGTACTTAGTTTTTTTTTATAAATATTTTGATTTTTATTGAGAATTCTTTTTTGGCTTTTACTTGGTTTAAAATTTACACAATTTATTCTTAAAGACTTGCATAAATTACACTTATCACAGACTTGATTATACAGGATATTATGGCTTCTTCTAAAGCCATGTTTTATAAGAGTTTCATATTGGTGAGAATTTTGAGGATCATCTATTATTGTAAATATTTTCTTTTCTTTTTTATTGCTAATATAAGAGCAGGGCTCTTCATTTGATAAATAAAAATTATGATCATATTTATTAATTACATCATTCATCTTAACCCTAAAAATTTAAATAATTAATCATGAAAGTATAAGATAACCATAAAATTATTATCAGGGGTACGCCAGAGATTAGAAAATCTTTAAAGTTATATTGGCCGGGTCCCATAACCATAAGATTTGTTTGATACCCAATTGGTGTTGCAAATGAACAATTTGCTGCAAAAATTATACAATAAATAAAAGGCTCTGGTTCCATATTTAGCTCTAGAGCCAAGCTAATAGCTATTGGAGCAAAGAGAACCGCTGTTGCATTATTGCTGATAAAATTTGTTATAATGGCAACTATTATAAATAGTATTGATAGAACTGAGGTTATAGAAAGCCCACTTGTAAACATCGTTATAGTCTCAGAAATAAATATCGCTCCACCAGTTTCCTGAAGAGCTATAGACAACATTATGGTTGATGCAACAAGAAGATATACTCTTAGATCAAGAGCTGAAACAGCATCTTTTATTGTAACAACTTTGAAAATTAGCATAAGCGTTGCACCCATAACCGCAGCAGCCGCTATATTAAAAATTCCTGTAGAAGCTAAAAAAATAGTTAATAAAAAAATTAATCTTGCTCTTATAGCAAATCTTTTTGATGGAAGATAAATTGCAGACCACTCAATAGGAAATATATCTTTTATTCCCCTTAGGGACTTCAAAGATTTATCTGAGCCTTTGAGAAGAAGTGTATTTCCTGCACTTAATTTTAAATATCTAAGAGAGCTTCTCTCAAGATTTTTATCTCTTTGTATTCCTATAACCTTGCAATTTGACTCATACTCAAAATTAGTTTGGCTTAATGTTCTTCCAATTAAAAATGATCCTGGGGTAATAGCAGCCTCTATCATCATTTCAGTTTTTGAAGAAAATTCTTTTGTATTAATGCTTTTAAAAATAGGATCATTTCTTTTTAGTGAATCTGTCAATGCTCCCTTTGTCATTGATATTGTTAATTCATCTCCATTTTTAATTGTTAAGTCATGAAAAGGGGGAAATAATTCTTCATTATCGCGAGTAATTAGCCTAATGGTGTGTTCTTTTAAATCCGGCAATAGTCCAGAAAGAAAAGTTTTTCCCAATAATGGATGGTCACGATCAATTTTTACCTGAATAATAAACTGTTTACCATCTTCATTTTTTTCATTTTCTCCTTCATTATTTTTTACTCTAAGAGTTTTTAATATGGATGGAAGTATAAATGTTGCATAAAGAAATCCAATAAGGGCTAAGAAACCACCTTGTAATGCAAAATCAAAAAATCCTATTTCCTTGCCGATACTTGAAAAAACAGAGCCAGATACAAGTAAATTTGTTGATGACCCTATTAGAGTTGTCATCCCTCCCAGAATACAAACATAAGAAAGGGGTATAAGGGTTAATCTTGCAGGCCTATCAAGTTGTTTACACAATGATAGAATTATTGGAATAAACATAANTATTATTGGCGTATTATTTAATAAGGCACTTAAAACAAAGACTAAAAACATTATAAATAAAAATTTCACTTGAGTATTTTTTGATTTATCACCGGATACCCATACCGCTATCCCCTCTAGGGCCCCTGTAATTAATAGTCCGTGACCAATTACCAATAGGCTCATTAGCGCCAATAACGATGGGTTTGCAAAACCTTTTAAAATTACCTCTAGTGATAAAGGTATGCCAGATGATACTCCTAAAAAAGGGCTATTCTGAAAAATAATCACTAGTAAGCTAATTATTCCAACTGATGTTATTTCAATTGGTATTTTATCAATTGAGAAGAAAA
>JGI24540J26637_10000111_pt1 | contig 28818 bp, 19 predicted proteins | sample NorSeaMetagenome_FD_26637 | JGI IMG/M metagenome (IMG submission 26637)
GTACATAGAGCTGTAACTACATCATTACTATATGCTCCATGGGTTCTATATTTATTATCATTTTACATTATAAATTTTTTAATTTAATTTAAAATTGATTATAAAATTAAATTAAATAAAATTATTATGTATATATTATATAATGTTTTTTAAACATATTGAGAAATATATAAACAAATTTGATAAAAATATTTATCTAAAAATACCTACTGGTATTGATATATATAGTTTTAATAAAGATTTTAAAAAAAGAGTAATTTATAAACTCAGTAAATACGAACATTATATTCTTATAGAACCAAAATTTATAATTAATAAACCAATGAAGAATAAAAGGAAACCATTTTATTAAAAATCTATATATATATATATATATAAATTTTTAACTTAAAGAAATTTTCCTCAAAAATAGGTTTTTTTTCCTTCTGACGTTATTACATAACAAATTTATATCCTTTTTAAAAGTGTGTTTTTTTTAAATTCTATATTTGTAAATATTTTTTCATTTTGGACAAAAAAAATGTCCATTTTTAATATATGGAGAGCTTTTATAGAATTTGAAAAAACCACAGGCATTATTAATTACACCGTAACGATTTAAAATAGTATTATATTATATATATATAATATATAATGACGAATAAAATTAAAGAAAAAAAAGAATTTAATTGCGAAATTTGTGACTTTAAAAGCTTTAAAATTTCAAATTATAATATTCATTTACAAACAAATAAACATAAGAATACGCTTGATAATAAAAATGAATTACAAGAAAAAACAAAATATATATGCGAATGTGGAAAAAAATATAAATACAGACAAGGATTATGGAATCATAAACAATATTGTAAAAATCAAAAAAAAGAAGAAATAACTGAAAAAGAAGTTATTAAAGAGAATATATATACATTAAAAAATATAAATACTTATTTAACTAATGTAATGATAGATCACGCAATAATAAAAGAGTTATTGAAAGAAACCTCGAAAACACAAAAAAAAATATTAGCGCATTTAAAAATTACGGCATGATTACATTTTTAAAGAAAAGTATAAAAAAAGAATTTAAGGATTTTTTATATTGCTTTATATAAGCAATGTCTAGCAACCTAAAAAATCCCAAAAATCCCGAATTTATAATAAAAAAAAACATATGCAAATGTTGTGACTATTCTACGACTAGTAATAAAGATTTCAAGAAACATTTGGGAACTGCAAAACATAAAAAGATGGAGGACGCAACGCGTTGCGAGGATTTTAGCAACAATTCGCAACATGAAAATCCCACAAATATGATATTTACGTGTGTAAATTGCGAGAGACAATTTAAATCCAGGTCGGGATTATGGAGACATAAAAAAAATTGTAATATAGCAGANATATGTGAAGAAATAGTTGAACAAAAGCCAGACAAAGAATTAGAATTAAAAGATATGTTTTTGACGGTTGTTAATGAAAATAAAGAATTACGCGGTATGATGGTAGAGCAACAAAAAACTATAATGGAACAAAGTAAACAAATGACAGAAATAATACCAAAAATAGGAAATAATAATTCAACAACAAATAACAATACAATAAATAATAATCAGAGATTAAGTATAAATGTATTTTTAAACGAGAAATGCAAAGATGCAATAAATATGAGTGATTTTATCAAGTCAATATCAGTATCATTAGAACAATTAGATTTTACCAAAACACAAGGATTAGAGAAAGGAATAAGTCAAGTAATAATGGATAATATGAATAAATTAAGTTTGTACGAGAGACCAATGCACTGTACCGATATGAAACGAGAAACAATTTACATAAAAGATAATGATAAATGGGAAAAAGATAAAGATAAATCAATATTGAAACAGGCGATACGAAAGACATCAAATAAAAATTATACAGCACTATCAAATTGGACAAAAGATAACCCCGATTTTATGGCCAACGACGATAAACAAATGTTTTACGCGAGAGCGATGTCAACGATAGGAAAACCGATAGACGGCGTAAATGATAAAATAGTAAAAAAGATTTGTTCAAATACTTATCTGAAAGAATCTTTGGATAATGAAAATTAATACACAATTAATTGATGTTAATATGGGTTCGATAATATTTGACCCGGCGGTATGATATATAGTATTAAATTAAGGATTTAATTTTTTGAAATCTTTATATGAGATTTTTTTTTCAGAATTAACCGGTTTTTTTGGTACTTTTTTTTTACGGTCATTAGCGTCTAACATAACCTGGTTTTTCATAGCACTATCAATATATAATTCTTTTAAATGAGTCCCAACAAGATATGATCCTTCATGTTGGTCTAATTCACCATCTTCTATTTGTTTTAAAACATTTAAAAATTTATCCATAATGACAAGATCGAGTGTACCTATTTTAATTTTATTATATATATCAGTATAATTATTGAAAATAAATTGACACTGGTTTATACAAATATTATCAAATTCGTTAGGATTAGATTTAGCAAGACGGGAATATTTGTTTTTTAAAAAAACAAGCTGTTTAATATCTTGCCGCAATAGATTGCTTTGTTTATTTGTACGAATTGTTTCTGTAACATCTTGAGTTTCATTGGCGCTTATCATATTTTGAAGATCCAGTTTTTGTTGATTATCCAGAAGAGACATATATATATATAGAGAAAAATATATTTTATATTTAAATAATTAAAAATATATTTTATATTTCATATTTTATATTTTATATTTTATATGTTACATTTAAGTAAATAAAAAATCTTTTATAAAAGATTATAATAATAATAATATATAAATGTTTAATCTAAAAAAAAGTTTAGTTTGTATTTTAAATCATAAAAATTATAAATATATTATTTTTGTATTAATAACTTTAATATTGAGTTTTTTATTATATGGAAATTATAATTTCGTAGAAGGGTTAACTTTACAAGAAATGGGTAACAAATTAGAAGACGATAAAAATAAGGGAAACGACCGAAAAAATTTACAAAAAAAACAACAACAAAAGTATGAAAACGAAAATATAAATAGATCAAACATAGCAGAGAAAGAGCTTAAAACTATTGCAAAACCAAAAAAAGTTGTAGAAGGATTTTTTGAAGGTATGAATAATTGTTCATCTAATCATAGTAATCTGGGATTGAAAGGTAATAAATCAAACCTAATGGTAAACTCACAATGTGAAAACATTAGAAATTTAAAACATAAAAATAAATAACCAAGACATGAGTTAGATAATTAATAATTTAATTATATATTTATAATTAAATTATTAATTTATAATAGGTATATAATTTAATATGACTAGTACATTTGGAGATTTAGGAAGCGCCGTATTAATAATATTTTTATTTTCTATTTTACATTTTATTTTAGCGGTTAGTATTGGAATATCAAACATAAAAAAAAACTGGGAACATTATAAATGTAATCCGTCAGTTATGCCATTTGCGCAAGTATTTGGACATGATACACGTACTAATTTCAACGAATGTATAAAAAATCAACAAACCGGCTTTATGAGTGTATTTTTAGAACCAATATATCAATCATTAAGTTATTTCGCAGAAAATGGAGCAATATTTACTGATCTCTTTGAAAAATTAAAAATATCTGGAAACGAACAAGATAGTAGTATGGGAAATTTTGTAGAAGATGCAAAGGGTAGGTTACATAATATGGCAGATGGTTCAAATCAAGTTTTTATTGGTATAGGAGACACATTTAGTAATTTAGCATCCACAATAACGGTATTATTTTATACAATTCAATCGGCATTAGTAATGGGTGAAACAGCATTCGATGAATTACCCGGAACGATGATTAAAATTGCAACTTTAGATTTTGGAGCAATATAATAAATTATAAATAATTTATAAATATATATTAATATGGAAGAACCAAACGGGGCTATATTACAATATGAAATTAAAAGTTATTTTGAAAAAATGTCATATCACGAAAAATACAACGTTGATATATGGTTTACGATATTAGCAATTTTATTTGTGGTATATTTTATGATTTATTTATATATTAAGTCAAGTGTCAATTTAGAAAAAATTAATTGGGAAAAAAATAAATGTAATCCGTTTTACATGCCATTAGCGGGTTCAATAAATAATCACGGCGATGGATACACTAAACAAAATTTAATAAACTGTTTAAATGATCTAACTTCGAATATTGCACATGATATATTGACACCTATAAATGCAACGTTTAATATATTTAATCAAATGTTTGCATCGCTTGCTTCATTATTTACAGATTTTCAATCGTTCATAATGATACTATATAACATGTTAGTAAGTTTATTTAGGGAATTAATGTTAAGGCTGCAAAAAATAATTCAAGAAAACGGAATTATCTTTGCTAAGATAAATAATTTTACAGAATCATTATTGGGATTCATTACTGTACTTTATTATCAAATAATAATTATTGTAGATTCTTTTAAATTAATTTTTCCAATGATAGGAATGTCATTTTTAATAGGCGTAATACTCCCCACGTTAATAGCCGTAGCAACAACNGCGNTCTATTTGACGGTAACAACATTTATAGCAGTAACAATGTCACCAATATTTTGTATCGGATGCTGGGCATGGGCACCAGTAATAGCAATGATACCTATCTTTATATTTTTGGTTATGTATCTAATTTTTATTTTTATATTATACGGAATTTTTATGCAAGCAACAAGTGATATATTAGAAAGAACACTTGCTCCATTAAAGGAAGACAACCCTGAATATAAGTGAAAAATGCAAAATATAAAGAAACTTTAAAGAAAGATACAAATGAAATATATATATATTGTTACGGTTTAACACATAACAAATATTTTTATTATGTAAAATGGTAATAAATTATATTAATATAAAATTCGATATGATATAAGGTAATAAAAAAATTTAGAAAGTTTTTGTTTCTTTTCGCAAACTAAAATTAAATTAAAAATAAAATTCAAATTAATTAAATATCGATCTGCTTAATTATTTTTATATTTAATTATCTTAATGAGTTTAATTAATAAACCAGAAGTTAGTAGATTGTTTCGCGTATATCGTGTATATTTTTTAAAAAGTGCATTTATTATATCCCTATTATCTATAATATTTAATGAATTAATAATTAAGCTGGTAAAATCATATAACCCCGGTAAGTTTTTTCAAAAGAAACAGGTTGAAAAGGAAAATTATAACAATTTACATTTATATAAATATGATACCGGTAATAGTATAAATACAATGTTTAAAAAAAACAAATATAATTTAGGCAGGTATCCAAATGTAGAAATTAAAGCTGGAGAAGAAATTTTTAAACATAATAAATTTCTACCCGAATGCTGCATGTATTATTCAGATTATTCAAATGATAAAGGGTGTCCTTGTATAACTCCTGAACAGCAAAATTATTTACAAAGAAGAGGTTTAAATCGATCAAGCGAATCATTCATACATGAACGTGATCTAAAAAATATATTCTTTTCTCCGTCGAATACGCTAAAAGGAAATAAAGAAGAAATATTTTTGTCAAACAATATATATATAAAAAAAGATCCAGAACCACTAAGCGTGGGGGATAAAAATAAAGTATTATCAATATTAAATATGCAAGAAAGATAACTTTATCATATATTTTAATTATTTAAAGATAATTATTAATTGTACATGCCAAACGGAACATCGTTTTTATCGGATTTTTTTAATAAAATATCTATAATATCGTGTTTAAGATTAAATGGAAATTCAACTTTTTTATCAATAATAAGAGAAGTTTTAAATATATTTTCATCGGGTTTCATTAATCTATATAAATTTAATTTAGTATAAATAATTTCTAGGCATCTCTTGAGATTTCTAACACCTGCTTCTTTTTCGGTAAAATCATTAACAATATATTCAATTATAGAATCGGTAAATATAATATCGGTCATTTTGAACTTGGATAGTTCACATATTTTAGGCAGTAAGTATTTTTTGCAAATAATAAGTTTATCTTTGTTTTTATATCCAGATGTTTCAATTTTATACATTCTATCTTTAAGAATAGGATTAACCTTAGATTCATCGTTATAACTAAATATGAAAAGGGCTTTTGACATGTCCAAACTTATTTCTGACATATATTTATCGGTAAAAGAACTATTTTGTGTAGAATCAGTGAGATGCGTTAAAACACCCGCTATTTCTTCACCTTTTGGCGAGTCACTAATTTTATCAAGTTCATCAAATAAAATTACTGGATTCATACAACCGGTCTGAATAAGTATATCAATAATTTTACCATATTTACTACCTTCATATGTGTAGTCATGACCGTCTATGAACCCGCTATCACCACACCCACCAAGAGCAACTAAAGAGAACGGTCTATTTAATATTTTGCTAATACCATCTTTAATAAGAGTTGTTTTACCCGTGCCCATTGGTCCTTTAATAGCAATAGCACTCGCAATAGCATTTGGATTAACCAACCATAAACCGATTAGTTGCATAATTTGCATTTTTGCATCATCCAAACCATATACAACACTATCAAGTATGTTTTTGGCATTAAGCATGAAGTCGTGACATTTATCAACACCATCTGCAAATGTAACAGTTAAATTATTATATTTATTAAATGGTATTTTAATAAATGCATCAACCCACGATTTGATTTTATAATATTCGCTATTACCAACCCCACCTGCCATTTCACGTAACATATTGATTTTTCTTAATGCACACGCTTTATACACGTCAGGTATATCTATATTGATTAAATGAATAATATACGGGGTTTCAACCGATGTTAGAGTTTTAATAGATTTTAATTTTTCTATAGCATTAACTTGATCAAGTAATGACATGTGAGTTTTAAAATATTTTGACTCATTATCTTGTTCTGTTAAAATTTTAGAGAAATTTTTATAATTTATTTTAGAATCAGTTTTACTATTTGTTAGTATGATATTATTATCCTTTAATTCTGGGTTATCGGATTCAGTGTTTTTTGAATTATGCATTTCCCGATTTGCCAAATTAACTAATTCTTTAATAATATTATTTGATTTAGAATCAACGAGTTTTTTACTTAATCTATTAAATTTTTGATTATTAATAACATCTTTAGCATCGTCTTGATCGTCGTCGTCTTCATCTTCGTCTTCATCTTCGTCTTCGTCTTCGTCTTCCTCTTCGTCGTCTTCATCGTCTTCATCTTCGTCTTCGTCTTCGTCTTCGTCTTCGTCTTCATCTTCGTCTTCATCTTCGTCTTCATCTTCATCTTCGTCTTCGTCTTCTTGGTAGTATTTATCAATTGGTAATTTTTTTTCATAATTATATATATTATTTTTCCCAGGCTTCATATTTAAAATAATGTTAATATTTTTGCTATTATCATTATCTAATAGATTTTTAAATTGGTGAAGTTTATTACTAGTATAATTCCCAGATTTATTATAAGTATAATATTCTTGATTTAATTTATAAATATTATTTAATAATTTTTTTTTTGGTGAATTAAATAAGCGTTGTCGTTTAATTTTATTTATATTTGATCTACTGTAATTAGATGGAAATATTTTATTTAAAAATTGATAATAATGCAATTTATCTTTAGCTAAAACGTTTTTTATATCGTATTCATTATTTTGCATATCAACTGATAGAGAAGATGTATCACTGAGATCATCGCCATTACTATCGTCGCTATCAGTATTACTGTCATTATCGCTATAAGAATCACACGAAGAATTGTCAGAATTAATACTAGAATCATTTTCCAAAAGACATTTGCGCTTTAATGCACCGCTAGTAATACGAGTATTATATTTATGATTAAACACAGACATAGATGGTATAATATATATAATAAAAAATATTAATAAATCAATTTTAAAAGAAAAAATAAAAAAATAAAAACAAAAAATAATAATTTTTTATTAATATAAAAATTGAAATGAATTTAAATATATATTATGTATAATAGTAGTATGACTAGTCATGAAACCAAAAAACCATCAAAAATTATCGGTATTCAATTTAGTCTATTAAGTCCACACGAAATACAAAAAGGGTCAGTGGCTGAAATAGTAAATAGAGATACTTATATAAATAATAAACCAGTGTTGGGTGGGTTATTTGATCCACGCATGGGTATATTAGAGCCTGGATTTATTTGTCCGACAGATGGATTAGATTATATTCAAACGCCAGGATATTTTGGCCACATAAATTTAGCAAGACCAGTATTTTATATACAATATTTAACAACATTAATGAAAATTCTAAGATGCGTATGTATTAAATGTAGTAAATTATTAATAGATAAGGAGAAATATATGTATTTATTAAATAATAACAATGATGAACGATGGAATAAAGTATTTGCATTGGCAAGTAAAAAGAAGAGATGTGGTGAATGTTCACATAATGGTTGTGGTTGTTTACAGCCAAAATTAAAGAAAGAAGGATTGGCAACATTAGTAGCAGAATGGAATGAAAAAGAAGAAGAAATTAAAAACTATGAATTTTCAAAAGACGATGGAAAATTATATTTAAAATTAATACCAGAATTAGTAATTAAAATTCTTAGAAAAATTTCAGATGAAGATGTGAATTTCATGGGGTTTAGTCCAATATGGTCTCGTCCGGAATGGATGGTTTGCCAAACGATGGCTGTTCCGCCGCCGGCAGTCCGCCCTTCAGTAAAACATGATTCGCAACAAAGAAGTGAGGACGATTTAACACATATAATTGTAAATATAATAAAAGCAAATAAGACTCTTCAAGAAAAGATAGAACAAAATGCAAATTCAAATGTAATAGATGATTGGTCAACGGTATTGCAATATTATGTAGCGACGCTTATTGATAATAAGATACCTGGCGTAGCTGCGGTAGCACAACGGTCGGGAAGACCATTAAAAGCGATTAAAGATAGATTAAATGGTAAAGGCGGACGAGTAAGGGGAAATTTAATGGGTAAGCGTGTAGATTTTAGTGCGCGTTCAGTAATTACCCCGGATCCGAATTTATCAATTAGCGAATTGGGTATTCCATTAAAAATAGCAAAAAATTTAACAAAACCAGTAACCGTGAATAAGAGAAATAAAAACTATTTGATGAAATTTATATTAAACGGTCCCGATGTATATCCAGGTGCAAAGATTTATGAAAAGAAAAATGGAGATTGCATAAGTTTAAGATATGTCGATAGAGAATCAATAAAATTAGAAGAAGGAGATAAAGTACATCGCCATATAATGAACGGTGATGCGGTGTTATTTAATCGTCAACCGACATTACATCGTATGTCGATGATGTGTCATATAGCGCATGTTATGATGAAAGGTGATACATTTAGAATGAATGTAGCCGATACAAAACCATATAATGCCGATTTTGACGGAGATGAAATGAATTTGCATATGCCACAAGATGAAGAATCAGAAGTAGAATTAAGATTATTGGCGACAGTAAAAAACAATATAATAAGTCCGGCAAACAATAAATCAATTGTGGGTATTTTTCAAGATTCATTATTAAGCAGTTATTTATTTACTAGGCAAAATATTAAATTTGACTCGCGCACGGCAATGAATTTATTAATGCACTGTAAAAAGATAGATTTAAATTCGATAGATTTTTCAAAAAGTGAAATTTCTAGTTTTGAAATTTTAACACAAATCCTTCCAAATTTTAGTTTAAAATATAAAACACGAAGATTTAATGACGAGGAAGATTATGCAACATCAAATAATGTATTAGAAATAAATAATGGAGTAATAGTTCGCGGTCATATTGAAAAAGGTATATTGGGCGATACAACGCGCGGATTATTACAGAGAATTTATAATGATTTTGGTGTAGACGCATCACAAGACTTTGTGGATAACTTACAAGACATAGTAACCGAATATATGAAAATCCACGGATATAGCGTGGGCATTAGTGATTTAATAGCAGACAAAGATACTATTGACAAGATTGTAGAAGTAATTACAAAAAAGAAGATGGAAGTGAAATCATTGATAGACGAAACTCATTTGGGTATATTTGATAATAAAACGGGTAAATCGAACGTAGAAGAGTTTGAAACACGTGTAAATAATATACTGAACAAGGCTTCTTTTGAAGCTGGTAAATTGGGAAGAACAAATTTAAATCCAAATAATAGATTTGTAACGATGGTAAATGCTGGGTCAAAAGGAAGTGATTTAAATATTTCACAGATGATATCTTGTCTAGGACAACAAAACGTAGATGGAAAACGAATTCCGTATGGGTTTGATGATAGAACATTACCGCATTTTACAAAATATAACGATACACCGGAAGCGCGCGGATTTGTTGAGAGTTCATTTATTGGAGGATTAAGACCGGATGAATTATTCTTTCATGCTATGGGTGGTCGAGTTGGTTTAATTGACACGGCAGTAAAAACGTCGGCGACGGGGTATATTCAGCGTCGTTTAATTAAAAGTTTAGAAGATTTAGTAATAGGATATGACATGACAGTAAGAAATAATAAAGGAAAAATTATTCAATATAGTTATGGAGACGATGGCTTTGATCCTGTAAAAGTAGAATCGCAGGGATTAGGGTTTATAACAATGTCAATCGAAGAAATTTATGGACATTATCAGATGCCAACTGATAAAACAAAAGATTCGGTATATACAACACTATACACTAAGCAAGCATATACGAGATTTAAAAAGCAAAAAACAGAGATGGATAAAAAATGTAAAGTATATATTGATTATATAATTGATTCGCGAAAACACATAGTAGAAAAAGTATTAAAAAATATATTTAAAGGAAGCGTCAATTTACCGGTTTCATTTTTAAATATAATAAATAATATGGCGGGAAATCAAGAAGAAAATGTAATAATTGATATAACTCCACTGGAGGTATTTGAAATGATTGAAAGTAATTTTGAAAAATTAAATAAAATTCATTATTGCATTCCTGGAGAATTATTCAAAGTATTATATTATTATTATTTGAGCCCAAAAGTATTATTAATGCATAAAAAATTAACAAAAAAAACAATTGAAGTTTTATTATTAAATATAAATACTTGTTATAAAAAATCTATAATTTGTCCCGGCGAAATGGTGGGTATGATAGCCGCACAAAGTATTGGTGAGCCGACTACACAATTAACTTTAAATACGTTCCATTTTGCTGGTGTAGCATCGAAATCAAATGTAACTCGTGGAGTTCCAAGAATCGAGGAGATATTATCTTTATCTGAAAATCCCAAAAATCCGTCATGCACAATTTATTTAAATGACAACGATAAATACGATCAAAATAAATCTAAATCACATATCAATAGTTTAGAATATACAAAATTAAGAGAAATAGTAGACAGTTGTGAAATATGTTTTGATCCAGATGATTTAAATACACTTATTAATGAGGACGAAGAATTAATGAATGAGTATAAAGAATTTGAAGAATTATTAGATGAATGTAATTCGAAATTAGATGACTCAAAAGAAAAATCAAAATGGATAATTAGATTCAGTATGAATAAGATAGAAATGTTAGACAAAAATATAACAATGGAGGATCTACATTTTGCATTAAGTAATTCATACAATAATATATCATGCATGTATAATGATTATAATTCGGATAAAGTAATTTTTAGAATCAGAGTGAATAAAAACATTCAAGCCGCAAAGAAAAAGAAAGCAAAAAATATTCCAGAAACACTAGATCAATCAGATGAAATTTATTTATTAAAGAATTTACAAGATGAATTATTGGATAGTTTAGTATTAAGAGGTATAAAGAATATAAAAAAAGTATTATTAAGAAAAATTACAGATAACTTTGAAGAAATAGATTTAAAATATATTAAAAAAGAATTATGGGTATTAGATACTGTTGGAACAAATCTATTGGACATATTGGCGCTGGATTTCATAGATGCTACAAAAACCATTAGTAATGACATTATCGAAATATATCATGTATTAGGTATTGAAGCAGCCAGACAAGCAATATTTGATGAATTTTCAGAGGCGATTGAGTTTGACGGTGCATATATCAATTATCACCATTTAACAATGTTAGCAGATAGAATGTGTTGTAATGATAAAATGGTATCAATTTTCAGACATGGCATAAATAATGATGATATTGGGCCGCTAGCGAAAGCATCGTTTGAAGAAACCCCAGAAATGTTTTTGAAAGCAGCCAGACATGGTGAATTAGATATAATGCGAGGCGTTTCTGCGAATATAATGTGCGGACAAGAAGGGTATTATGGAACAAACAGTTTTAAACTTTTAGTAGATATGGATAAAATGGCAGAAATCAAACCACAACAAGAGACGGACGGAGATAACGAGGAAGAAGAAGAAGAAGAAGATTTATTCAAAGAGTTGGATGAAAATAATGAGCACGGCGAATGTTCATCTAATAATTTAAAAATAGAATCTATGGTTTCAAATATAAAGTCTATTAATTTGGGTAATAACGATGATTACGATATAGATTTTTAATAATTAATTTATTTTATAAATTTTATAAATTTTATATTTTTTTATTAAAATATAAAATTTAAATATTTTGTCCAATTTTAAAGTTTCAAGGGTGTAAAATGTTTCGAAAAAATACTATGGTTTTTGTATCAATTATTGAAATTAATATTTATTTTTTTTAGCTAATTTGTTATTTTTTGGAACTATTTTATTTATATTATATTTTATAAAGTATTCCAATATTCTATCTTGATAATTTTCTACACCCAATAATATATCCTGTTTAAATGATAGTTTATCATTATCAATTAAATTTTCAGCAATATCAATAGTAATTGTATTAGTATTTGTATTTAAATTATCCGGAACAAAATATAATAATTTATAATTTTTTAAGTTTCTATTATACTGACTAGGTATTTTGATAAAGTAATAATTATTGTTTTTTTGAGTATTTTTATTTAAAATAATAAAAGTGTTATCATCAATAGATAAATTAATAATACTATTACAGATAACTATAATTGGTAAATCAAATTTTTTTGCTATTAAATAAATATCAAGGTAACCAACTAAAAAGTCAGAACTGTTAATTACATTAGAGATTAATTCTTTAAATTCGTCTGTTTTTAAAAACGGAGATGTGTTTAATTTATCCATCAACTTTTGCATTTCGGCGTGATTATTCAATTTAGTATTCTTGAGTTTTGGATTAATTTCTTTCATTAAATAAATTAATGATTCTGTATATTCGTGATTAAAATATTCTTCGATTAGAATATTTTTTAGCTGATTTACAGAAAGATTTAATATGTTAGTTTTGCCCGAACTAGAATATGAATGTTTTAAAATAAATAATAATAATTCAAACGAACAAATTTTGTTTTTATTAATGTGAAAGAATAATTCTGATATTTTATTTGTAAATAATGAACGCAAACCAACCTCTTTTACCGCGTTATTGCTATGTTCACATTGAACGTCTTTAATATAATCATTTATAGATAGTTCCGTTTTTTCTTGAGGGGCTATATCTTCATCTGCATCGGGTATATCTTCGTCTGTAAATTTATGGATATTTTGTTTATATTTTTTTTCTAGCATTTTAATTTGTTCGACTTTTTCTTTTGGTAATTTTAATACGACTTTTTCGTTATTTTGTATTGTATCTATTTCAAAATCATTATATTGGACATTTATTTTAGAAGTATCGATTTTATTTACTTTATTATTATAATCAATGTTATTAGTATCAAAAGTATTATAATTTGAAAACGGATCTTTAAATTGAAAATTATTAGTTATTATTTCTTTTACTAATGTAGATTCCATTAATATAATTTCGTCGTCTTTTATATTATATTTGATATTATTAAATGAAATAACATTAGCCGGATTAAATAATATAAGTTTAGTTTTATTATAACGAGTAAATTCATCAGAAAGTTTAGTGAAATATATATCATAATTATTATCATTAGTAATTAAATTCAACTTGGGAATTATTAAATTACAGATATTTGTAGAATTATTAATCATACAGAATTCAGTATCGCAATTACCATTGTTATTACATATAGAAAAATTCTTAATGTTATTTAATATATTTTTATCATATTTAGCGAAAGATATATAATTTTTTGCTAGTGATTCTAATTCTTCGCGAATAATTTTTAATTTATCAAAATATATGAGAGAATTATTTTTAATAATATCCTGTATTTTAATATTATATTTATAATTCTTATATTCCAATAAAAGTTTTAAAATAGTGTTTCTGAAAGTATTATAAAATCCCGATTCTAATTTAATATTATTAATCATTTCTTTTCTTTCATTGTCTATATTAAATTTAGTTTGTATAGTTATATCTGCAAATAAATAATTTTTATCAGAAAGTTCTTCTAAATCATCTTTTACATATATTTCGGGTCTAGATATCATGACGAATTGATTTGAGTTAGTTAATATACCTATTACCATTCCATTTTCCATTATTTTATATAACGGATCGCATGGTATTATTTGATTAGTTGATTTATATAATTTATGTAAAAAATCTTTAGTTAACTTATAATCCGCAAAATACTCTTTATTTAATTCGTCGATAAATTTAATTGGAATTTCATAATCATCATATAATTTAGATGGATAACACGGAACGTATCTATATCCATCATAATCTTTATGATTACTAATAATAACAGCAATAACTTTATTTTCATAATCCATTACTTGAAAATTAATTTCATGTCCCAATTTATTTAATATATTAATTATATTTTCTAATGAAATATTTTTATTAAATTCTACTTTTTTACTACTATTATCTTCCATACAAGTATTATTAATATCTTCTCTAATAAAATTAAGAACTTTTTTAAATTCATATAATCTGGTTTCGTTCGATTTAATTGTAAAAGAAAATAACGGTGTTATTATATGACTCGTGTCTGATTTTATAATACTGTATATGGGTTCAAAATATTCATGTTTCATTAATAATATCAAACTTTTTTTATTATCGTCTACAAATTCATTTGAATAATTCTGCTTGGGACAAATAACTTTAACGTTATCGGTTAAATCGTGACTAGTAATATCTAATATAATTAAATTAATTCCATTTGGAAATAATAATGTGTTCGGTTTGCATATTATATCCCATAAATATGTGTAATCAATTACATAATTTTTACCTTTTAAATATGATTTGAAATTTTCAAAAGATATCAATATTCGTTTATATAAATTTATATGATTATAATTGGATTTGTCCAATTGATTATAAAATTTGCTTGTATTTTCAAGATTATTTATTTTAAATGCATCCATTGATTCTTGTGTAATATTTTTATCTAGAAATATTTCTACTAAGTTCCCATTATTATATGTTATAAAATTATCAATATTTAAAGATTCAACTATGATATTTATCATTTTATCAATACCTATAGATGTATTGGTTTTTAATATTTCTTTTGAATAAGCATCTGCAATACACGATATAAATGAATTGTTCTTGTCATTTTGTACGCCATATCTTAATAAACACGTATATTTAAATTTCAAATTATTATTGTTTGCAGGGTGAATACATTCGTCAGAATCAAATTGTAAAAATTTTTTAACATTTACTGGTAGATGCCCTGCTTTATATTGTTCAAGTGGAAATTTATCTGATCTTATAATATATTTAATATCTCCATGTTTTATTGTTTGTGTTTTAACATTACATACACGTTTACCAGTTTCTTCTGTTGTTGTTTTATTATTTTTTAATTTACTAAAGCAACACGGTAGACAAAATTCATTACCATTTTGGTCTTTAACAATATCTTTTAAAAACGCTGGTTCTCTATCTTTATTTTCAAATTTATAAATATTGCCCTTGCCCTTATTGTATAATGTACCGTGATTACCTGATTTTACTTCTGTATCCGTAAGTGTTTTATTATTTTCTAGATCCCAAAATTTAGGACATAAATAATAATGTTTTTCACTGGTATCGGTAGAGTATTCTAAAATATTTTTATTTGTATATTCTGGGTTATCCAATAAAACTTTTTGTTTTTCTTCTTCGTTTAGAATAACCGGTTGTCTTGCCGACTGACATAATCTAGAATAGCTTACATAATTTTTACCAGTATTTTCTTTTGCGAGATTAGGTTTATATGTTTTAACTTTGAATAACTCGGGTTGTATTTTTTCTAATCTATTTAAAATAGGATTGCCTCTGGTAGATTCTTTAAAGTTTTTAAATTTTTCGGTATTATCATTGTCTTGTATTGGTTTATCTTGTATTGATTTATCTTGTATTGGTTTATCTTGTATTGGTTTATCTTGTATTGGTTTATCTTGTTCATTGTTGTCATCGTCATCGTCATCGTCATCGTCATCGTCTTCGTCGCTGTCTATACTCTTTATTTTTTTCTGTGTTAAATCTATTAAGTTATTTGATTTGAAACTAATACTATCTTTATCCACGTAGTCATCTAATTTATCGTATTCATCATCGTCATCATTGTCGTCGTCGTCTTCATCGTCGGTATTATTAAATAATAAATTTAATAAATTGTCAGAATCTTCTTCGTCCCCAATAGAGCTGGTTGCATCAATAATATCGTCAATATCAACATGATGTTCACTATTTAAAATTTCACCAATATTTTTTTGAGTTAACTCATTGGGTATTTCAGTATTTACAATATCATCAAGAAATTGTTCGTTATTCTTGTTACTCGATTTACAGATTGATTTGATTAACTCAACATCATCATTAAATGACATTTTAAAAATAGAATCAATGTAAAGTTTAATATAGTAAATATATCTAATGTTGTCTATATTATCTATGGATATGTTGATTTCATTGTTGATATTATTATCGATTTTAAAAAGGAATCCGGGGGAATTTTTAATTTTTAATTTTCTATAATTAAAATTATTTTGAATGATATTGAGAGATTCAATGGTAGATTCAAATATTTTCACAGCTTCTTCGTAAGATGCTAATTTAAAATTATCTTTTAATAGTTCAATGATTTTATTGGGAGATTCTTTTTGTTTAATAAGTTCGGTAATAAAAGCATCATATGCAGACATTTCATTATAATTAGAAACTCTTTTATAACGATAAATTTTTTCTTTAGTCTTATCGCTGATTATGTTAAAAAAGAAATATAAACAATTTTTAATATTATTTAAAAGTTTAATACTCAACTTTGAGTTAATTTTAATAATATAATTAAGATTAATAACTTCAACATTATCGTCCATCAACGTATTAAAAGGTCTTGTTAAATTTGAATTATTATTAATGTATGTTTTAATAATATCAATAACAGGATTCACGTTTTCCTGAATAATAGAATTGATTTCTTTTATATTAATATTATTTACTACATCAAGTTTGATATTAATAGTTCCATAAATATCTATTTCTAGTAAAAATAATTTAATGTTGTTTTTTGCGAATGCATCGTTGTTTAAAATAACCATAGAAATGGTATTACTTCTTCCCATAATTTTAGAATATTTAATAATAATATCTTTTGAAAGAAATGGTATTTTAGCGTTTTGTTTATTTTTTTTGTTGCAATATAACCTATAAATATTTTCGTGTTTTTTGCCCGGGTTATATTTAATAAAGGGTATATTCGCATTACTATTAATAATTTTAAATAAAGATTCTAATGTCAAGGATACGTTGATATTTGAATATATATTTAAACTGATATTTTTTATAGCATTAGTGCTATAATTAATTTCCGGATAGTTTTTAGAATTGTTATGAATATAATATAATGTATTAACGAACGTATTTTTACTATTAAATACGTCGTTTTTTATGTGTTTTGTAGTTTTATCTAAAAAATCTTTTTTATTTTCAATGAAAAGTTGATAAGTATTGAGATGATTAGAAGCAATTAGAGGAAAATATAATTTTATAGTAATATCTTCTTCTAATGGGGGCGATAGTTGTTTAGAATAATTTAATACATCATTAAACAGGCAAACAAATAATGTATTATTGACAATATTATATTCAAATAGTAAGTTATTGTTGTTGGTATTTAATGACGTATTAATGATAGAACGAATAAAATTTGAATATTTATTAACATGAAATGGGTTAGTAGTATATAAATGAGGTAATTTATTATTGATGTTTTGACCAATGGGGGTAAGTATATTAATTTCGTCTAATATAATAGAATTAATATCATCATAATTGTAAAAATTTTGTTCTATATTTTTATTTGCTTCTAAGAGTTTATTATAGAATTCAATTTGTTCATTTATATTCAATAAATATTGTTTCATATTTTCATTCGTAATTTTATTAGAATTGTTATCCGATAATATGTTATATAATTCAGATGGATTATATTTTTTATTTATTAATCCATACATATAAAGTTCTTCATAACTGATTTGTTTGGAAATATCAATTGAATTATTATAATATTTTAAAAATTTGAATTTAATAATTTCTAATGTATCATCATAATAAATATTTTCATCAATAAAATAAATAGATACATTAAAATCTTGTATATATTTCATATCTAAATCGCTAAAATCGTCTTTAAATGTAGTATAAAATAATTCAGAATTAATAAAATGTTTTGAATTTTGATATTCTGACTGTAATTCATGAATTGGTTTATCCAAACTATTAGAAAGATACTTATTTTTTATAAACAAGTATAAATTTGTTAAATTATTATTATTATTAATATAAATTTTAAATATATTTGACATGTATATAAATACAAGCATATAATTTTATATAATAATGTTCGTAAATATGATTGTTGCATATAGTAATAATAATGGTATTGGTTTAAACAATGCATTACCATGGAAGATTTCAAGTGATTTAAAAAAATTTAAAAATTTAACCGTTGGTAATAAAAATAATGCGATTATTATGGGAAAAAATACATGGCTAAGTTTAAATAAGTCGCTGCCAATGAGAGACAATTTAATATTAACAACTACATTAGAAGTAGATAGTAAAGACTCCGATAATAATATAGCTAAATCTTTTAAAAATGAGTTTTTATTAAAAGAGTTTTTAAAAAATAAACAGTATGATGAATTATGGGTTATCGGCGGAGAGAATATATATGATTTATTTTTAAATAAAACAAATATATTTAATGTTAATAAAATTCATATAACATATATAGACGAGGAATTTAATTGCGATCGATTTTTTCCGCAATTAGACCAAGAAAAATTTAGTTTTACTAGTAAATCTATGCATTTGCCTATAAATGAAGGCCGTACAATATACGATATAATATATACTAAAAATTAATAATCATAATAAGGATTATCACTAATATTCATTCCGCAATATCTAGCTGGTTCTTTTTTATAATTAATGGGATTGTAAACATTAATTTCTTTAGCTTCGGTTATTATAAATTTGAAATTTTCCCAAAATTCGTCCCCATGACCAATCGATTTTGTGGCAATATGACTAACTTCGTGTAACGCCACATACATGAGGGTATTATCGTCTATAATTCGGCCTTTACTGTTTTTTTCAGTATCTAAACAAAATGCTAATTTCTCTCCTTTATTTTCACTGTATGCCGTGTATTCACTGGTTGGTAAAGTTTCGTAAATTTTTTGCGGATTATATCCTTTTACTAAACGTTTTACATTGTCTTTTTTAGGATATTTTTCTCCTAAATGTTTAACAAGTTTATTTAATTTATTATTAACATTTGCCAATTTATCCGCGGCCAATTCAAGTTTCGCCCTATCGCGGACACAATATGTATTACCGTTTACACCTGAAATGATACATCTTAAATTAAATGAGTCGGATGTTGTATATATTTTGTAAGCAATAATAATAATAAATATAACTAAAATACCATTAAATATCTTGTTATTCATATATATAAAATATTATAATAATAAAGTATAATATTTTGTTATTTTGTTATTTAAGCACCGGTTCCAATTTCTAATGATTTTCTTAGTTTATCATCTTCGATCGTTGATATGTTCCACGGACAGTTGGTATTGCTGCGGGGGTTAGGTGGCTCGGACCTTAATTGTAAATTGGCATTTCTTAAAGATGAACCCTGGGTATTAATTCCAACCACTTGCTGTGGATTTAATAAATTAATATTTTGTAAATCACCGACGGGGTTCATAGATGCCCATGAACTATTGGAATCGGCTGGTAATAGATCTGCTGGGTTAGCAACCGGTTTATTCATCCCCTCGGAACGAGTTAGAGAGTTAGATGCGGGTTGCGCCGCACCATTATATGGTGCGTATGCAGTTTGTCCCGATGCGCCCACAACTTTACCCGGTGCTTTATTGGCATTTCCCCTATTGGGCGCGACGGCAGCATTGGGACTGGCCATAGATGCCATTCCTGACTGGAATATATTTTTATTATTAGAATATTGACATAAAGCAAATACCAAAAATACTAAACCAACAATTCCTAAAACATGTTCGTTTTTGAAGTCTTTAAAGAATTTCTTGAAAGCAACCATTTATATAAAATAAATAATAAAATAAATTTTATAATTATTTTATTATTTATAAAGTTTTGAATATAATTAGAATTTTATTCGTTAAAATTTAAAAAATTTTCATCATCGTCACTACTTTCATTATCAAATTTATCTAAATTAAATTTATTTTTTATTTTTTTTGCTTCTAAGAATGCTAGAATTGCGTTTTTTCTAATTTCTCTTGCTTTTAGTTTTGCTGTGTTATAAATTTCTAAATAGATTTCTTGATGTGATTTTAAATCAATTACATTTTCTTCATTATTTGGTATATCTAATATGTTAACAGTTTCTAAATCTTTATTCATTAAATATTTCAATTCACTGTTTTTTGATTCTCTTCTTTCTTCTAAAGCAGAAGAAGCCTCGGATTGAATATTATCAGAATTATCTACGATTTTTTCTTCGATTTTATCATTATTATTATAATTATTATTCTCATTAGCATTATCATTAGCATTATCATTAGCATTATCATTAGCATTATCATTAGCCTTATTATTAGCATTATCATTAGCATTATCATTAGCATTATCATGTACGATTTTTTCTTCGATTTTATTATTATTAGCATTATCACTATCACTATCACTATCGTTTAAAACGATATTATTGTTATCATTTAAAACTTCATTATCATTATCATTATCGTTATCATTACCATTATCATTGCCATTATCATTATCGTTATCATTATTGGTATTAATATTTTTAGAATTTATAGAAGTCAACGATTTTTTTTTATCGGTTTTTATTAAAAGTTGTTTTTCAAATTCATCCGATGGTAAAATAACCATGATTTGAGTTAAAAAAATCTCGATGCTAAAGTTTTTACTCGAGAACTTAATATTATTAATATTAACTAAAGGAATAAATTCACAAGTATTATCAAAATCTTCAATTGATATTTTATTTTCATTTTCATCATAAATATTTAATTTATCTAATTTAATGTGGGTTTTAACTAGAAAATTCTTTCCGTGCTTATATGGTTTCATAGTAGATAATATTAAATCGTCAATATCGGTTTTTTCCATATTATTAGACTCATAAAACCATAATTCTCTATTATTGTAAATTTTATTTGTGCAAAATTTTTCTAAATTTTCAAAAAAATCCATAACATTTTTTTGAGACATACAAAAATTTAATTCAGTATATGTTTTAGAAGAATTTTTAGTAATACCATTTTTAGTTGTACATTTAGGAAATTGTATATATAAATTTTTGTTAGTAATTCCATGACTTATTTTACTAATATAGTTATTGTTATTAGCAAGTGTAGGATTACCTAAATTTAAAATATCAAAGTTAAATATTTCATTTAAATCAAATACACTATTACTCATTTAATAAATAAAATATAAAAATGTAAATAAAATAACACGCAAAAAATAATTAAATAAATTATACATATTAATTTAAAGATAATGAAAAATAATTTGATATATGAACAATGTTTAAAAACATTAAATTCAAAAGAATTTAAAGATGAATTCAAAAATTTCTTAAAACCAATATTAGAATATATTTTTAACGAAATATCTATTTATTTATTTTTTTTTATTTTTTTTATATTGGTAAGTTTTCTATTACATTTAGGAGTTTTAATTTTATTAATTCGTTACAATAATAAAATGAAAAATTTATAAACTTTTCTTTGTATATTATATAAAATGACATTAGATATTATGAATTTAGATGTTCAGAGAGGTGGACGCCGCACGAGAAGAAGGAGTAATACTCGCGGAGGATCATTAATAGCAGATGTTAGTGTACCGGCGTCTTTATTTTTATTGCAAAAATATTTAAAAGGAAGAAAATCGCGCAAAGCCAGCAAAGCCAGCAAAGCCAGCAAAGCCAGAAGAGGTAGCAAAGCTAGAAGAGGTAGCAAAGCCAGAAGAGGTAGCAAAAAATAAATATAAATAAATATTTAATATATAAATAAATATTTAATATTTAATATTAAATATTAAATATTAAATTATATAGTTTAATGAGTTTAGAAGAAAATATCAAAAAATGGGTTGTTATAGACAACCAGCATAAAAAATTAAATGAACAGATTAAAGATGTTAGAGAAATAAAAAATAATTTAACACATAATATTATAGAAAAATTTGCAGATAAAAATTTAAAATCACCAGTAATTAAAATAAGCGATGGCAAATTAAGTTTAATAGAAACACAACAAGCTAATGTAATAAGCTTTAAATTTTTATTAGATTGTTTTAATGAATATTTCGATGATGAAAAGCAAGCTTTAAAAGTATTAAATTTTGTAAAAGCAAAAAGAACATTTACAAATACATCGTCTATAAAAAGAGTTTATAATAAAGAATAAAATATCTATATAAATAGTATTTGCATAATATAATAATATATGTTTAAATTATTGAGTGAATTAAATATTGATAAAAAAGATTACAAAAATTTAGCACTTTTACCAGGATTTAATATCAATTATACTAATATGTTGAGCGAAAAATTTGATGGTTCAGATATAATACATGACGAAATGATAATAAAATTAATCACTTCTATCAATGAAAGTAAAAATAATTCAACTAGAAAAAAAAAAAAAAATCTTCCCAAAATATCTTCCAAAAAAGTAAATACCAAAAAGTAAATACCAAAAAAGTAAATACTAAAAGTTAACTAGAAGCATTTATATATATTATAACATTATTTATATAAATGTATATATATATTTTATAACAATGGATAATTCATTGCATTTACAGAAACGAATACGTGAAATAAAAAATCTAGAAAAACATCAAAAAAAAACAAATGATTATATATTTGAAAACTCATCAAGTGATTTAAATTTAATAACACATATAAAAAAAAAACATCGTGGATCAGGTGGTAAATTTTTAAAAGTAAAATATACAGCACCTAAAATTTGGAGACCTTTTACAGAAGAAATTATATCTAGCGCTGTTAATAATACACAATATAATCAAACAATAATAGATTCGATATTAAATGGAAATACCCGAGAAACAGTAGAAGCATCTAATATCAATACATCTATTACGCCACCGACATCTTCAAGTGAGTTTATAATTAATACGTCAATAGATACCATTAATTACGATTCATTAAATGAAACTACAAAAGATGATATTACTAAAAATCTAACTGATTATTTAATAAATATAATGAGATTTAATCCAGGTTCATTTATTATAATATTATCACGCGGGTCATTAAAAATTCAAATTAAATTAGTTGTTACTGGCAATATAACAGGTATTAAATTAAAAAATGAATCGCATATTTTTTTAAACCAACATGATAGATATATAGAATATGGTACAGAAGTAATTATCGATGGTATTATAAATACAAGTGGTAAATATTTATATATTACTTATTTACTAAACGATACACCTATATCTTATATAGACACTTCTATTGCAGAAACATATACAATAAAATACGACATTGTAATAAGAAATCAAATATTGGATACGGTAAATAGAATAGTTATTGTAGTTGACAATATACCACCAGTAATTACACTATTAGGGGAATCAATGATGACGATAAATCAAAATATATATTTCGGTGATATTGATATGGGTATAAATATTACAGATAACGGCGGAGACAGAAATATAGATTTAAGAGTAATCACACGTGTAATTAAGAATGAAAATCAAGATACGGTAGATTATGCGACATTTACAGAAATACGAGGTACATATTATATATCTTATTTTGTAGAAGATATATGTGGAAACGTGGCTACAAATACCAGAACAGTAAATGTAGTAGATAATATATCACCAGTAATAGTATTTAACCAACCTACTAATTTTGATTTATATCAAAATGATTTATATATATCTAATGATCCAGGTATAGAATCTGTTTTGGATATTGGGGGTGATTTATCAATAACAACCGGCAACGTCATAATAACTGTTACTAATTCTGACGATATACAAGTAGAAATAAATAATTTTACAGAAATAGTGGGAATATATAAATTGACATATTCTATTGTAGATGATGTAGGTAATATTGGGACCGCGATAAGAGAAATTAATGTTATTGATAATATAGCACCCATTATATTATTGATAGGTTCGAGTAATTATACTATAAATCAAGGTGAAAATTTTAATGATCCCGGTGTAACAATTACTGATACTGGTGGCGATTCAGATATATCAACTTCCAATATAAACATTGAAATAAAAGATCCTTTAAATAATACTTTAAACTATTCATATCCATTAAATCATGCATTACAAGCAATCACAGCGGGTATTTATACTATAACATATAAAGCAACTGATAATGCAAATAATGAAACGCGCGTAATTAGAACTATAAATGTACAAGATAGAACTAATCCAATTATAAATTTAAATTATTCATTAATAACTTCAAACACTCCAATCTCGTTAAATCAAGGAGAAGATTTTACTAATGGAGATCCTGGTATTTTAAATGTAACAGATATTGGGGGAGACCCAAATATATCTACTAGAACTATTAATAAAACTGTAGTAGATAGTAATAATATTAGTCAATCAATATCATCATTTACTCAAATATCTGGACGCTACATCGTGACATATAGTGTAACAGATAGTGCTAATAATGTAGGCTTGGCATACAGAACTGTTGATATTATTGATAATATACCACCTGTAATCACATTAAATGGAGACTTAAATCCACAAATAAGACGTTATGAAACATTCACTGATCCGGGTATATCAGATGTAACTGATACTGGTGGAGATGGTAGCATATCTGTAAGTTTTGTTACAAAAAATTTAATTGAAGTAACAAATTATTTAGTAAAAGTAGATACTAAATCAAGTAATCATATTGATTATGGGAATGGTTCATTGTCGTGTTATGTATTAAATGATATTGAAACACCAACATTAACATTTTCTATTGGCGAAACATATAGATTTATACAAGAAGATACTACAAATTCAGGACATCCAATTAAATTTTATTTAGATAAACAAAAAAACACGTTATATGAAACAAATGTAACATATAATTTATCGCCTGGAAGTACAGGTAGTTATACTGAAATTCAAGTTGATTCAAATACGCCAAATATAATTTATTATCAATGTGGAAGTCATAGTTTAATGGGGGGTAAAATATTGGTAAAAGATGAATCGTTTGAGTTATCTAATTTTTTTAATAGACTTGGTTTATATGAATTAATATATTCCGTAAATGATAGTAAACTGAATGAAGGAACAATATCGAGAAACATATATATATATGATAATACCTCGCCAAATATTTCACTCTCAGGTGGAAGTTTAACATTGATGCAAGGGGATATTTTAATTGATCATGATCCAGGTATTGATAAAATAATTGATACACATGGGGATAAAAACGGTGATTTAATTATCGATCATGCCGCGGTAATTCTTGAAATTACTAATTCATTAAATCAAGTGATAACATATGATGCAGTAACACTTACAGGTGATACATATACATTTACTTATACAATTACGGACGAAGCCGGTAATATAGGCTCGGCTATTAGATCAGTAACTGTACTCAATAATACTCCACCAATAATTACTTTGACTGAACCAACAAATATGACAATCAATCAATATTCTTCATATATTGATCCCGGTATAACAAGTATAATAGATGATGTGGACGGTACAATGTCTATTAATAGTTACACAAAAGATATAATAGAAGTTAAAAACTATACAGTGATACTTCAAACTCCTTCTTCTTCTGTATTTTTAATTAATGGGTTGGAAGCACCAATTTTAACATTTAAAATAGGAGAAACGTATAAATTTATACAAGAACATAGTAGCAATTCTGGACACCCTGTTAAATTTTACTTAGACGAAGCAAAAGCGCAAGAATATAATGGTGGTGTAACCATTGTTTCTTCGCCTGGTACTATAGGTAGTTATTCGCAAATTCAAGTCGGGTTGTCTACACCAAGTATAATTTATTATCAATGTGAAAATCACAATAATATGGGTGGAAAAATTATTGTGAATAATACGACTTTCAATCTAACAGATTTTGTTACCAGATTAGGGCAATATTCAATATCGTATACTGCAACCGATATAGCTAATAACGAGGGAACAGTATATAGAACCGTAAAAATAATAAAAAACGACAATTTGCTATCTACTGACCCAGAAATTACATTAACAGGATCAACAGAATTTACGTTAAATCTCAGCGATACATTTAATGACCCTGGCATCCGATCAATTCAAACCAACGGTAGTGATACTATTAGTAGTTACGATATTTCACCAACAGTAACAGATAGTGAAAATAATGTTATTGATATATCAACATTTACACAAACACCCGGTACATATACATTAACATATACTGTAAGTGATTCGGGCGGAAATACACAATCAACAACTAGAACAATAACAATTAATCAATCAATAGCAACACCTGCACCGCCACAAGAAGAACCACCCACTCCAAACACAATAACTAAGGTTGATACATATATACCACCAACCGGAAGGGATGATCGGATGGCTCAGCCCGATGCAGTGTCAGTTAGTAGAGACGGCACACGTGTGGCAGTAGGTTCATGGGCATACGGTACAAATCCCCCAAACAGCGACGGAGTCACACACGATCAAAGAGGTATAGTTAATGTATTTGAATGGAATGGTAGTTCGTGGACAAAAATAGGAAATTCTATAATCGGCGAGGATCCTTTTGAAAAATTAGGACATGCAGTTGCTATGAATTCAAATGGAACACGATTAATATTAGGTGGTTTAGGTCTAAAGCAGGATCCGAATGGTGCATCTCAGGTTTACGAAACTGGATGGGCACAAGCATATGAGTTAACTGGTAATACGTGGGTAAAAATGGGACAATTTATAAATGGTATTTTAAAGTACGATGAGTTTTCTAGTTCGGTGGATATCAATGATGATGGTACAATAATAGCAATTGGTGCTAAAAAACATCGTTCCATCGGTAACGCGCCGCTCCGCATGGGTCAAATTCGTATATTTAAATATAATTCTACTACAAAATTATGGTTTCAATTAGGACAAGATATTGATGGCGACAACAACGACACCGAGACCGGGACTGCACTAGCATTAAATCATGACGGTACATGGCTTGCTTCAGGCGAACCTTTAGGCGACAGAAGCGACCCCGGTGCCGGGTGGTCCGCACGAGGACAGGTTCGTGTTTTTCAATTAGATCCAACTGTTTCACCTGACAATTGGGAAACTCATAATCCACAATGGATACAGAGAGGCAGTAAATTTACCTTCGATCCCGAGACAGGCGCCGGCGGCACCTATAGTGCTCTCGTTGGGTCTAGTGTATCGTTAAGTAATCATAATGGCGCTGGTTTACGTCTAGCATATGGTAGTCCCAAGTTTTGGCCTGAAACAGATGGAAGTAAAGTACACTGTGGCGCAGTGTATGTATATGAATGGAATGGTAGTTCTTGGGCTCAAGTTGGTTCTAAAATAACCGGTGACTATCAGGAGAATCAAATAGGAAAACGGGTATCTATAACGAAGGATGGTAATCGCATAGCTACTCTATCGGGGAAATTTCAATGGGGAACAACAAGTACAGGTGGGTATATGTACATATATGACTGGGACGGAACACAGTGGGTAAATCAAATAGATACTGGTTATAATTATACGCTATCTTTAAATGTTCTTACTTATATGTATAGCCATTCTTTATCTATGAGTGCAAACGGTAAAGTTGTTATGGTCGGAGAGAGCGAGTATTATGCTGAGAGATTTGCAAATACGGGTATTCCAGTAGACGGGCGCGTAGCGAGATATGATATAGATATTGGAATTTATGAACCGCCAATAATTACGCTATTGGGAGAAACAGAAATAGAATTAGAAGAAAATGCTGTTTTTGTTGATCCAGGAACAACTGTTTCATATTCATCCGGGAATCCGGCGACTATTACACCAACTATACTAGACGCTAATTATAATACACAAGTTTTATCATCTTTCACTGAAACGCCGGGTGTATATAATCTAACTTATACCGCATTTGATAGTGATGGTAATAGAGGATATGTTAGTCGAAAAGTTACAGTTACAGCTATAGCAAAATCCACCGAACTTACATTTTTAAATAGTGTTAATAATGCGAGCGGATTGCATGGCCAGCCTAGTATTGTTGCACAAGGCGTCTTTTCTACCATGGCCAATATATCTAGTAACGGAGATAGAATTTATATTTACAATTGGATTGA
>JGI24540J26637_10000112_pt1 | contig 28798 bp, 20 predicted proteins | sample NorSeaMetagenome_FD_26637 | JGI IMG/M metagenome (IMG submission 26637)
CTTTGAATGATGTTGAGATTGCTATCTCTGTTGATCTATTGTTAATATGAGGTAGAAAATTATTACCGAAGAAAATATAATTTAGAAAAATTAAAACAAAAAATGCCAACATTAAATTTTAATTCGGGAAATAATATCATTATCCCAACCGAAAATAAGATTACGTATCGGGGCTTAGAGGGCAATGATACATATATTATTTCTAAAGCAACTGAAAAAAATGGTAAGATTGATATCATAGATACTCAAGGCGCCAATACCATACAAATTGTTGATGGAATAACTATAAGCTCTTCGGTATTCAACTCCAATGCTGTGAGATTAGTTCTTTCGAACGGAACACAAATTACCATTAATGGAGCAGACAAATTTATTTTTGAAGCTGGTGGTAACTTAACATCGGCAACTTTGGGATCAAGCCGCTCATATTTAAAGTTTGCTGAAGCTATGGGAGCATATAACGCCTCATTTCAGACCGACCAAGGCAATATGAATATCATAATAAATAATTCATACGATATGAGATTAATAAAAAACGATATACTGAAAATAATAAATCTTAATAATTATTTTGATGGAGAGAATTTAAAATATACCATTAGTAATTCCGAATATCCCAATGAATATAATTACCTGGAACCATTTATTTCCGATCAGATTTCTCTTTCTGGAGAACAGTTGAAAGCACAAGGAGGTGCTGGTGAAGAAATTTATCAAGCCACAATTAAGATTAAAGCTGAAAATCAAGACACAGGTACTTTCTCTGAAAAAGAATTCACTTTTCGTCTAACTGATGATGATTATATTAAACAAAGCTCCTCGTTAATCTTATCCTCATCGGACTCTGAAACTAAAGTTTCTCTATCTGAAGATATTTTGGGTGACAGGCTTCTTGAGCTATCACCCTTTAAAATTGACGAAGGATCGGCAAAAATTACTTCAGTCTCAATTGGAGGGTCCGAAACTCTAATTTCTTATTTTTTAACTGACCCTTGGTTTCAGAATGGTTGGGTAGACTATTTTTATGTTAATAAAAATGTTCTTAAATTTGCAGAGAATTCCTATTATGACTTTGAAACAGACGAATATAAATTATTTTTTGGACCAGACAACATATATGGAAGCGAATGGCAATTTCATGATCTTACAACATCAAATGTGAGAGATAACGAATTCAGTATTACCTTTGAATACTTTACTGATGGNGAATACAAGACTCATAAGGTTACNATTGATTCTTTCACCAATACTCCNAGTGGNCCTATAGACGCCATTCCAGATGGGGATAGAATAAAAAAAATTACTGAGACNAGTGATAATAATATCAATTCTTTACTTTCAAGTGATTGGCAATGGGCAGGTGAAAATAATTCTGAGATTACAGAAATTACCTTTGCTTTTCCACCTTCAACCGATACCGATAATGTTCTGCCCTGGGTATCTAATCCTTCTAAAACTTTTTGGGAACTGGCTGATTCACGTGACACATATATTGAAAACGAAGACTTTAAGGACGGTGTTCGAAGCGTCCTGAGCATGACGGAAGAAATGTTCAACGTTAAGTTTACCGAATTAAACGAGGATAATTACAAGGAAGCCGACTTACGTTATATCCTTTTTGAGACTTCAGATAGTACTGCTAACTCACAAGCTTGGCATCCGGCATCTGAAAATCACTCTTATATCTATCTCCTAACATCTTATGGAGGAAAATATGATGATTATTCTGCCGGAAGTGTTTCTTATGGAACTATACTGCACGAAACAGGCACGCGCTAAATCTCGCTCATCCATTTGATGGAACAAAAATTGAGAGCTCACAAAATACAACCCTTTTCTCGGTTATGGCTTATGATGCATTCTGGTTAAGAACAACCGATACTTATGGAATTGCTACAGGAAACGGAAGTAGTCTCTATAAAGGTAATGTAGCAGATTACGAAAACTATTTAAGCTATAGCTCCTGGGATCTTCACGATATAGCCGCATTGGGACATATGTATGGGTACCGAACAAATTACAAAAGTGAAGATACGATTTATACTTTTTCACCTTCTGTAAATATATATAAAACAATCCATGATATGGCAGGAAATGACACAATAAATTTGTCAAACTATACAGATAATACAACTATTTCGCTTATTCCTGGTGGTGTGTCCGAAATTGGCTCCAACAAACTGTTTTGGGCAGGCGATAATCAGCAATCAGGGGATTACTTTGTGTTAAGTTTTAAAACTGATATTGAAAACTATATTGGCTCTAGTGGTAATGATGACGTGACTTTGAACACTTTGGTGATCAATGATATCAGTACTGGTATAGGTGATGATGTTGTAAGAGATGGAATGCCTTCTGATATTATTAAAACTCAAGCAGGCGATGATAGTGTTTATGTTACCATCTCAGAATTAACAGAAATTAATAGTTCAATAGCTATTGATGGAGGCCCTGGTTATGACTGGTTAATTATTGAGAGACCAACTGAAACATCATCATCTCTCGATTTTAATTTAGCAGATATATCTAGTCATTTTGATAACTTTGAAGGCTTTGATTTCACCAATACAGAAAAAAATAAAATAACCGTCATTAAAGATGATTTTATTTCAGGCCTTAAAATTAAAGGTGATGAGAATGATGAAATTACCCTTCCTGAGAATGCTTNACAAACCAACTCTGATGATTTGTATCTTTATTATACTTTGAATGATGTTGAGATTGNTATCTCTNTTGATTTACAACTTATTTAAGAAAAATTAATACCTTCTCATCATTAAAAATATCCCTATATTAAAATAAGAGGGAACAATGACACAGCTATCATATAAATCCGCTAACCAACTAGCACAAATGATTCTAAATAATGAGATAAGTAGTTCTGAACTTTTAGAATATTTTATTAAAAGGGTTGAAAAATATAACCCATCAATTAATGCAATTATTATCAAAAATTATGATGAAGCAAGGAAACAGTCTCGCCTACTAGATGAAAANCTTAAAAAGGGTGAGATACTTGGCGCTCTGCATGGCGTCCCGATGACGGTTAAGGAATCGTATGGATTAAAAAATACCCCTACAACCTATGGAAGAAGCGATCTTAAGGATAACATTGTTAGCGAAGACGCTCTCTCCATCCAAAGATTAAAAGGTTCTGGAGCAGTCATTTTTGGAAAGACTAATGTTCCATTAAACCTTGCAGATTTTCAAAGTTATAATGATGTATATGGAACTACCAATAACCCTTGGGATCTTACAAAAGTCCCAGGTGGATCCTCAGGCGGTTCTGCGGCTGCATTGGCGGCTGGCTTAACAGGATTTGAGACTGGCTCGGATATTGGAGGATCAATACGAAATCCTGCTCATTATTGTGGTGTATTTGGTCACAAACCAACATGGGGCCTTCTACCTCCTCGCGGTCATGCCCTTCCAGGCGTTGTTGCTCAATCCGATCTCACAGTAATTGGACCTATGGCGAGAAGCGCTCATGATCTTGAGACAGGTGTTTTAATAATGGGAGGTCCAGATGAAATACAAAGTGCTGGGCTAAAAATGGATCTAGAGAGGTCAGAAAAAAAGAGCCTAAAGGAATATAAGATTGCTTCATGGGTTAATGAGGATATTGCCCCAGTGAATCAAGAAGTACAAAATAGAATTTTAAAAGTATCTAAAACAATATCCGATGCAGGCGGTAAGGTTGATTTTGAGGCACGTCCAGACTTTNATTTATTNGAAGCAATGAATACCTATCAATCCCTTCTCCTTCCGACTATGTCATCACGCGCAGGTGATGATGAATACAACCTTTTAAAAGAGAGAGTTGAGAAGCTTGACCCAACTGATAATAGTGAATCTGCTAATACTCTTAGAAAACAAATATCGTCCTTAAGAGATTACAATAGAGCAAATAACGATCGGACTCACCTAAGATGGAAATGGCATGAATTTTTTAAAGAATATGATGCCATTATAACACCCGTAATGGCGACTGAAGCTTTTGACCATAATCATGCAAATTATGGTGAGCGAACTATTATGGTTGATAATGATGAACGCCCTTATTTTGAACAAGTATTCTGGGCAGGAATTGCAATATGCAGCTACCTTCCATCAACTGTTATACCTACAGGTCTAACAGAAGAAGGTCTTCCTATTGGGATACAAATAATTGGACCAGAATATGGTGACTTAAAAACAATTGGTCTGGCTAAGCTTTTAGAAGAAGAAGGCTATCGCTTTACCCCTCCTCCAAACTATCCTGATTAAATGAAATCTATTTTAATTGAAGACTACGGTTTTTATTCCGTTAAGCATAATACGTCTTTCAGAGTATAGCCTTACAGCTCTTAGAAGAACGGACGACTCAATGTCGTATCCACTTTGCTGCATACTTTCTGGAGAGGTACTATGATCTACGCGACGAATATCTTGTTCGATGATTGGTCCCTCATCTAAATCATCAGTCACGAAATGTGCTGTCGCACCAATGATTTTAACTCCTCTTTCGTGTGCTTGATGGTATGGCTTAGCGCCCTTAAAGCCAGGGAGAAAAGANTGATGAATATTAATACAGTTAGAAGTAAGGCCGTTAAGAAATTCTGGAGATAGGATTTGCATATACCTTGCTAAAATCACAAGCTCTGCATCATTATCTTTAATTATATTTTTAAAAAGGTTTTCCTGGTTATTTTTAGTTTCTGCTGTCACAGGAAGGTGATGATAAGGAATTTTATTCCACTCTGAAAAACCTCTAGCATCATCATGGTTAGAAANAATAGCTTTAATATCAATGGGGAGTGCATCAATTTCCCATCGATGAATAATATCATTAAGACAATGACTATATTTACTGACTGCAATTACTGTCGTACATGGAACTTCAGCGTTATAAAAATTACANTCAATATTAAATTCACTTAAATCCTTTAAAAACCTACTTTCAAAATCCTCTAAATCAAAAGCTTTTGAATCATTTTTTTGAAAAGCAATTCGATTAAAAAACTTTTTTGTATCATGCGCACTAAAGGATGAGACCTCTGTCATAAAGGCATCGTTAGTTGATANGAATTGAGTCACAGCTGCTAGAATTCCAGGTTTATCTGGACAACTAAATTGCAATATTACTTTNTCTGCTTTCATTTTCAAACTCACTATTTACTGAAGGCCAAAAGCTCTTCCAATAAACCAAAATGTTCCCAAGGCGATTAAAACAATTGCCACAATATTAAATAAATAATCTTTATACTTAACTAATGATGATTTCCCTAGCATGTAAAGGAATACTATCGCAAGTAGAACTACTAAAATCTGACCAAATTCAACACCTAAATTAAAACCTAACAAGGCTGTTACAGTTTTATCTTTTGGTAGACCAAGGTCTAGAAGAACGCTTGCAAAACCAAAGCCGTGAATTAATCCAAATATTAATGTTAAGCCGGGATTATAATATTCCGCATCACCCCTTGTTCTCACAAGTCTGGAATAACTATACATAAATATAATAAGTCCAAGCCATGTTAGAGGTGAGATTATACCTCCGAGTATAATTGAGAGGACTGCAAGAATAATCAGTAATCCTGTCGATCCAACAGAAAAACTATTCTGATCCTTATCCTCTAAAATTAATGACTCGCCTGCTACAAGTAAAATAGTAAAGCCAATCAAAGCCTCTATCGCTATTGTAGATGGCTGAATAAGTCCCAGTGCTGCGAGAGCAAGTGTAATTGAGTGACCAACAGTAAACCCAGTAATAGTTAAAAGAATTTTCCTTGGCCTTATTGTGACAAGTAAAAGAGCTATCAGAAAAGCCAAATGATCATAACCTGATAAAATATGCTCAAAGCCTAGCTTGATGTAATCTAAAAAAATTTCAATCGAACCTCTTTGATTTTTCCCAGATAAAAGAGAGAATTTGGCCTCTTGTTGGGTAGAAGTAAAAATTGTCTCTTGCCAATCATTAGAGTCAATTCGAATACGGGCAAAATGAATATGTCCAGCTGAGGCAGAAAAGAAGGAGCTATTTTCAATCCGCATAATTCCTTTATCCTCAAGACAGTCAAATTTTAACAGAGATTTTAAAGAGCTATCAGACGATAATTTTGTTGGAATATCAGAATCTAGAATGCAATTCTTATCATTTATAAACACCCTTATATTCTTCTTTAGATGTTCAGTGAGTTGTTCATTAAGGTTATTTGAATATCCATCAAGAACAGGTAAGAGTGTGACTTGTCGAGAAGTTACTGAAAAAACAGCTGTTATATTTCCATCTTCAACAGTCCAATTAGAAAAGGATTGGCTTATTTGATGAGCCTTAAGACCAAAAGAACTAAAAATCAAAACAAAGAAGGTGATAGCAAATTTTAATTTATTCATTGAACTTCTCGCCATAAACAACATTGTATCTATCTCTCAACCAATTAAGATAATTAATTAAGGCGTCTTCATCAGATCTTCTTATATACTCTGCTTTAACTTTTTCCTTCATTTCATCAAAGGGAAGAGGCTCACCTTTTTTTGAATCAACAAGATAAAGAAAATGATATCCATCATTAGTTTCTATTTCACTAGTAATTTGGCCATCCTTTAAATTAAAAGCATTCTTAACTAAAATAGGGTCCAGATAATCTAAAAGTTTTCGTTCAGGTAGATACGTATCTGGAATTTCAGGTAAAAATGAATCTCCCTTTAGTGATGCAACCTTATCGAAATCGTCGCCATTAATTAGCATTTCTCTAACAACATCTAACCTATCCTCATCAATAATAGGATCACCGAGTTTTATAAAGAGCTTTTTTAATCGTAACTCCTTCGAGGGTAAAAAAAAGGCTAGATTTTCGTTATAGAAGCTTAGCAAATCATCTTTTTTGATAAGAAAATCGTTATTTTCAGACAGAATACTATCAATCATAGAATTAACTATAATTTTTCTAACAGGGCTTGAATTTTGAGGTAAATTTAGCTCGATACCTCTTTGCAGTAGTAGCTGTTCGTCAATCAAGCGATCTAAAACTAACTTTACTTGCTTGGGCGTAATAGAGTTATCTTTATTCATAGATAAAGCTTTTAAAGCGAGATCTAGGTCAGACTGTAGAATAGGATGATCATTTACCAATGCAACAACATTGGTTTTAGTTTTATCCATCGTCTGATTATCAAGTATTCCTAAAAAAATAAAAATTAGGCCAAGAAAAATACCTAAGAGAAGAGATATATTCTTATTCATCTCTATTCTCAGTTTTTAGAAATATAAATAGGAGAAGACCAAGCTCTGTGCTCTTCCCTTGATAAACATTGGTCGCTGGAATCAACTCTATAATCTCCCCAGCAAGGGTTTACATCAATACAATTACCTTCGCTATCAAATGTACATCTAAGTGCGTCGCCATTTATCGTTTCTGTTGGTTCCTGAATAGCCCTAACATAATAAATAGACTTTCGACCTTGCTCGATAAAATCTGGATCTTCGAAATTAACTTCACAGCCATTTTCACCATCACACGGCAGAACCATCCAAGGGTCTTGAATTAGGTCATCCACATTCTCATCCTTATTTTCTTGGGGTGTAATCTTTACGACTTCAATACGAGTAATTTTTAGTCTCTCTGATGAAGGATTATAACACTCACCTCCACACAAAGTATCAATTTTTTCAGCTGGCAGTCCGTCAAGAGCATAATCTTCACACCCATCTTTTTGCTTAAAAGCTCCTACCGCCTTAACATTAAATTTTGGATTTTCTGAAGTTTTGATACTTGATCCCATTGGGTTTAATTCAGCTCCAGAAATTTCATCAAACCATAAAAGCATACGTGGTCCTGATGTTCCATAAATTTCTTTTCGATCCATAGCATCCCAAATAGCATTTCTATTTCTGCCCTCAGAATGAACAGCTGCGAGTCCACCTTGTGTCCAAAAGCTTTGTTGGCGCTCAAGTTCTGTTAGCTGAAAACCTGCATTTGACGCCATTAATTCATCCCTTGTAATTTCATTAATACTTGAAGATGCTGGGTCATTGTTTGGTAAAAGAAAACCTCTGTAGAACTCACTTCTCGCCCCCGCCGCCTCTGTAGTTAACTTCCTGTCAATAGGTTTGTAGCCTGTTCCGGGACGTGCTCTATGATTATCGGAAGCTGCAATAAAACCCCAATTAAAATTTTGAGGTTCTTCATCATCAAAGTTTGTAATAGCTAAGCCATATTGAACAGAAGTAGTAGGGTTATGATTAAAGGCTGGTAAAAAACAATCTTGGCATTGACCAGAATTTAAATAATCTTCGGATGCCTCGCCCGGTACCGCTATATGAAATCCTACACCTAACCTCGATGTTACTTTTCTTGCTCTTTCCGCCCTTAAAGAGCATTCAGCCTTATCTAAACCCTCATTCAAACATCGAGATTCAATAATTTGGCCCGCCCTCCAACAAGAAGGAAGGAAATTTTCAGTAGGCTCAGGGCATACAGGATTTTCAATTTCACCAATTACTTGCCGATACGACCTATATTCTTCAGAGTTTCCATGTCCAGACATTACTTCAATAATAGGAAAAGATTCTGGTCGCATTTCTTTTTTAAGCTGTTTATCCCATGACGTGGTTGGAGGTGTATAAAATCCCCACGTTGATCCATGAGGAATTATAAGCGGATCAAGAGATTGCTCTTCAAGACGTCGCACTAACTCTCCAGGGTCTTTTGCTTGCTCAAAACAGTCTAGAGGAAGTTCATCAGATGACACATCAGCATCACAGCTGGGAACTTCTCGAGCTTCCTTTAAAAANGCTTGAAGATTTGCATAATCTTGATAATTTTTAATATCTAGAAAACCTAATAATTGAAAATTATTAGATGCACTATTTCTCAAAGCGTTAACTGCTATTCCAGAGGCGGCTATAGGTCTTTTTGCAACTTTATTATCTTCGAGGTCCTTAAATATAACATTCTTATGACCATAGTGTTCTGAAGGAAGCGCACCTACTTGCGTCCACTCAAANCCTATAAATGAAATAACATCTGTACTTTCTTCTTTATCTGAAGCGAATGAGCATTGACGAATAAGCTCTTTAGTAGCCTTCCATTTTCTTGGAGTTGATGCCTCGGCATGATCGGTACTAGCCCAAAAATCAATTCCAGANCAATAACGTGCATAATCACATGCATCAGCCATTGGTGCAGACCCAGAACCATTAAGCATTGGTAGTGTCCACATAAACGCATCAGTAGAGAATGTGGTGTGAACATGCAAATCACCAAAAAGAATTTGTTTTGGTTCTTTAACTCCAATCTCTTTGGAAGAATTAATTTGTATGTCTGCTCTTTCAGATATAATCCCTTGAGGAATTATTTTTCCTTGGATAGATCCAGTTTCTTCTAGTTGACCTATCCAGCCATAATAAATACCGCCAGAAAAATAAATGGCGCCAGCAATAATTAATAGGGTAAATAAAGATAATAGCTTTTTCATTAATTAAATCCTCCCAAGATCTAAGTTAAAAATCCTTGTATTTTAGCAGCCTCTTGCCTAACTTTTTCTGGACCACCAAGTATTTGTCGATTTAGTCCTATTCTTTTAAACCAATAATGAATACCTAGTAAATCTGTAAAACCCATTCCTCCAAAAACTTGCGTAGATACTCTCGCAATATCTTGTCCAACCTCAGATAAATGAGCTTTAGTGTGGCAAGATAAAAGACTGGCTTCTTCACTAATATTATCTTGAGCATAAGCGGCATACCATAGCAAGGAGCGACAAGGCTCTAGATCTGCAGCCATTTCTGCACACATATGTTTAACAGCTTGGAATGATCCGATTGTTCTGTTGAATTGCTTTCGTTCCAGAGAGTATTCAACAGCTTTATCAATCATATTCGAGCTAGCGCCGAAAATATCTGCTGCTAAAAGAACACGCCCGACATCAATAGTTTTTTGAATCGCTTTTTTTCCTCCAGGAATTATTTCAGCATCTACAGATTCAAAAATTATTTCTACAACTGGTCGAGTTGAATCTATNGTTGGAATTTCACTAATTGTTACGCCAGGATTTTTAGTATCAACGAGAATAAGATCATCACCAGCAACAGTTATAATAATTCTCGGATTCAACTCACCATCGATTCCAAAAATACTAGTTCCCGAAACCTTTGAGCCTTTTAATTCTAATCCAGCATTACTTCTTTTACCCACAGCTTCTGTAAGGGCAACGCATGCTGTTATTTCGCCTGAAGCAATTAAAGGAAGCCATTTTTCTGATAAAATATTTCCTTTTTCAAATAANAGTGCTGTTGGAGCCATTACAGAATTTCCAATCCAAGGTGTAGGAACTGCATACCGTCCAAACTCTTCTGCAATTAAGGATGCCTCTAAAACTCCTAAACCAGAACCACCATATTCTTCTGGAATTAAAAGACCAGGGAGTCCCATTTCAACAACTAACTTTCTAAGGCTTTCCCTAATACCTTCATCGCCTTTAGAGTGATTTCGAAGAAGATCAATATCGGTATTATCAGCAAGCATTTTTTTTACACTATCGGATAAAATCTCTTGTTCTTCAGATAATGCGAATTCCATTATTTTTTTCCTTCGAGCATAGGTTTTGGCTCTCTAGGCATTCCTAACCCTGCCTCACTTATAATATTTTTTTGAATTTGGGCGGTTCCTCCACCAATGATAAGTCCAAGATCAAACATAAACTTCCATTGCCATTTACCTGAGCCATGATCGTGATTGCTTCTTCCGTAAATTGTACCTAACTCACCAAGCAGATCAATTGCAAATCCCGCAAGGTCATGGTTGAGCTGACAACCATTTAATTTAACAATTAATTTTGCCATTTTAGCATCTAATTTTTTATGGGATGCTGTTAGAAGNCTTAAGCTATTAAACGACATACTTAATACTCTGGCTTGNAGCCTCATAAGACGATCCANATATACTGGATTATTTATGAGCTTTTCTCCATTAACCGTTTCTTCCTGCATTAAGTCTATGATTTCTTTTAATCGTGACGCTGATTGATTAGGGTCACCTAACATACCTCTTTCATGAGTTAGGGTTGCATTAGCAACGTACCAACCCTCACCTCTTTTCCCGACAATTTGAGATTTTGGAACTCTGACATCAGTAAAAAATACTTCATTAAATTCTGCATGCCCAGTCATTGTCATCAAAGGTCTTACCTCAATACCAGGTGTTTTCATGTCTATGAGTAAGTAAGAAATACCTTTATGTTTTGGTGCATCTGGTTCTGTTCTTACAAGGCAAAACATCATATCAGAAATTTGAGCACCAGAAGTCCAAATTTTTTGGCCATTTATAACAAAATCATCACCATCATCAATAGCTTTTGTTTGCAGTGATGCTAAATCAGATCCTGATCCAGGCTCAGAATATCCCTGGCACCAAATAATCTCACCGCTTATCGTTTTAGAAATCCATGAAACCTTTTGTTCATCATTTCCTAACTCTAAAAGAGTCGGTACAAGCATTGATATACCTTGGTTTGCCATTCCCATGGGAATACTTGATTGACTAAATTCTTCTGCAATAATTCTGGACTTTAAAACATCAGATTCAGCTCCAAAACCTCCATATTTCTTAGGTATTGTTCTTGCCGCATATCCATTATTGATTAATTTTTTTTGCCACTCAAGCTCNTGTTTATTTGGCCTAAGAGGTGTTCTAGCTTTTCCAGCCATATGCAAATTTTTATTGAGAAAAGAAGCTACANCTTNTCTAAAAGATTTATATTCTGGTCCTGCATTTANATCCATTTTTTAGCCTTTTTATTTTTATACTTATTTTAAATTTTAATACCAATTTAAATAAACTAAAAGTTAAATCATAATATAGAAGATGTTAAAATATCGCACCTAAATATTTAAGTTTTAATTTACAAATCCCTGATATGTGAGTAAGAGTTAGTTCAAGAATAAGAAAAATAGTGTGATATACATTAAGCTAATGATTAAAGTAAAAGCTAAATGAAAAGTACTTCTAAAGATTTAAATAACGTTATAGGTAAATAAATGAAAAAATTAATATTAACGATTCTAGTCTTCCTCGGGTTCAATCAAGGCAATAGCTATGCTGAAACTTTCCCCGCTGGAACAAGTGCATTTTCTTTCAGCTTTGAATCTATTGATGGAACTAAAATGGACCTTTCACAATATAAAGGAAAGGCCCTTCTGGTTGTAAATACGGCCTCTTTATGTGGTTTTACTGGTCAATATGAAGGCTTACAAAGCTTGTGGGAAGAATACAAAGATAAAGGTTTAGTTGTTATAGGCGTTCCATCTAATAACTTTCAAGGTCAAGAGCCTGGAAGTGATGAGGAGATTAAAGATTTTTGCGAAACAACATTTGGTATTGATTTTCCTATGACAACAAAAGTTAATGTTACTGGTGATGATGTTCATCCATTTTATGTTTGGGCGAACTCTCAATCAGGACAGGCACCTAAATGGAATTTTTACAAATATTTAATTGCACCTGATGGGTCCTATCATAATATATTTTCAATGATGACAAAACCAAATGCTGGAAAAGTCATTAAAGCTATAGAAAAAATTCTTCCAGCTAATTAAGATGAAGAAACAAAGTTTTCTTTTGATACTCATAGCAATGCTATCCCTTAGTAGTGCCCATGCTCATATTGAAGTTAGCAATTATTGGGCTCGATTAGTTCCAAACGGAATGGGTGCTTTATATTTAGAGATTAAAAATTCTCATACAGAACCAGATGTTTTAATTCGAGCAGCATCTCCAAATGCAAAATCATTAATGATTCATGAAACCCAAAGAAAGGATAATATTACGTCTATGAAGCACCTTATGAAAGGTATAGACATTCCTGCAAATGGAAGTTTATCCTTAAAGCCGGGTAGTTATCATATTATGATAGCTGGATTAGACAAAAATCTAAAACTAGGTGACAAAATTGAAGTTTCACTTGAGTTTAAGAAAAGCGAAAAAATTACNTTNCAACCAATACTCAAAATAAAACCTCCGACTTACACCCAATAAAAAAGGCTGCACAAATACAGCCTTTTAAAGTAANAATTATTTATCTTGGAGTTAAGAGGCTGCGTTATAGCCCAATATAGCTTTTATTTCTAAAAATTCCTCAAAGCCAAGCTCTCCCCACTCTCTTCCATTTCCAGATTTTTTATAACCTCCAAATGGGGCTGAAAAATCAGGTCCTGCGCCATTAACATGAACATTACCAGAGCGAATCTTTTCAGCGACTTTCTGAGCTCTCTCTTGGCTGCCAGAAACATAACCTGATAATCCATACTCAGTATCGTTAGCTATAGAAATTGCTTCATCTTCATCTTTATATGGAAGAATTGAAATCACAGGGCCAAAAATCTCTTCACGAGCAATGGTCATATCATTGCTAACATCGGAAAAAACAGTTGGTTTAACAAAATAACCTGCATTAAGGCCTTCTGGTTTTCCAGGTCCTCCGGCTACTAAAGTTGCGCCCTCTTCTATACCTTTTTCAATAAGGGCTTGAATTTTATTAAACTGAACCTCACTTACTACAGGACCCATTCCACCAGGGGCTACATCAGCTGGGTTTCCAACAATAGTTGCTTCAGCAGTTGCTTTGGCAATTGCTACAGCCTCATCTTGTCTGTCAGCAGGCACAAGCATTCTTGTTGGAGCGTTGCATGATTGACCAGAGTTAGTAAAAACACTTCCAACTCCACCAGAAACTGACTTATTGAAATCAGCATCATCAAGAATAATATTAGCTGATTTTCCACCTAATTCTTGAGCCACTCTTTTAACAGTGTCTGCTGAGGCTTTAGCAACAGCAATACCGGCTCGTGTAGAACCAGTAAAGGACATCATATCTATATCGGGATGAGAAGACATAGCTTCGCCAACATTCATTCCATCACCGTTCACTAAATTAAAAACTCCCGCAGGAACACCGGCCTCATGAAGAACCTCAGTAAATATGACCGCATTTAAGGGAGATATTTCCGAAGGTTTTAAAACCATAGTACATCCNGCTGCTAAAGCTGGAGCAACTTTGCAAGCTATTTGATTAATCGGCCAATTCCAAGGTGTAATAAACCCACACACTCCAACTGGTTCCTTACGTAACCTTGTAGTTCCCTTATCTTCTTCAAAATTATAGTTTTTAAGTACTCCCATAAATGTAGCAAAATGCCCTGCTCCAGTTGCGGCTTGAGCAGCTTTTGAGAGCCATAAAGGGGCGCCCATTTCGGATGAAATAGTTTCTGCAATTTCATCATATCTAGTTTGGTAGACTTCAAGAATTTTAGCCATTAGAGCTAATCTCTCTTCCTTAGATGTTTGAGAGAAGCTTTCAAAAGCATTCTTTGCTGCAGCAACTGCTTTATCAACATCCTCACTATTACCCATGGCTATTTTACCAATAGATTCTTCTGTAGCTGGATTAATAACATCTAGATGTTGAGGGTTAACAGGGTCAACCCATTCACCATTAATATAAAACTGAACACATTCTTTCATTTAATTGTCCTCCAATTGAAAATATAATTTATTACAACACGGTAATAATAAAGCAACAATACCTTTTACATGTAAAGAATAAATTATTATAACAATATAATATTAAAAATAAAAAAAGCGGGGAATAAAAATGGCTAAACCTTATCCAAAAGAAGATCACCTTACTGGAAATTTTGCACCTTTAAGAATGGAAAATAATATTGGAGATTTAATTGTTGATGGCAATGTCCCATCTGGCTTAAACGGTACCTTCTATAGAAATGGTCCTGATCCAAAATTTCCTCCAAGGGGTGATAAGTCGCATTGGTTTGGTGGCGACGGTATGGTTCATGCATTTCATATAAATGATGGAAAAATATCATATCTCAATCGCTGGATGCGAACAGTAAAATGGACAAAAGAAGATGAAGCTGGCAAAGCACTATTTCCCAGTGGAATGGACCCAACAGATACCGATCCTTCAGTGCAAGGTCTTTCAACTGATGGATTAGCAAATACTTCTATTATCTCTCATGCAGGAAAACTTTTAGCTCTTGAAGAGGCTCACGCTCCTTTTGAATTTGATCCTCATACTCTTGAGTCATTTGGATCACATACATTTGATGGAAAGTTAGAAGGCCCGGTTACTGCTCACCCAAAAATTGACCCTATAACTGGTGAATTATTATTTTTTGGTTATATGGCTGATGGATTTTTTAGTGATAAAATTAGATTTACAGCTGTTTCCAAAGAAGGAAAGATTACTAAATCTGAACTTATTAAAGCACCGTTCCCTTCAATGGTTCATGATTTTTATGCTACTGAAAATTATATTATAATACCCGTTTTTCCTCTAACAGGTGACTTTGAAAGAGTTATCAATGGTGGGCCAGCTTTTGCTTGGGAGCCTGAAAAGGGTACACATATATGCATTCTTCCACGACATGGAACAGCCGCAGATGCAGTCTGGATTGAATCCGATCCATCATTTGTTTTCCACTATATGAATGCTTATGAAGAAAATGGCTCGATTGTAAGTGATTGCATGGAGTTTGAACTCCCGCCTTTATTCCCTTATGCAGATGGAACTATGCCGAAACAATCTGGTGTAGAGGCTATACACACAAGATGGGAGATTGATATTAATAAACGTAAACTCTCAAAAACTTCTCTGGATACAATTACAGGAGAATTTCCAAGGTTTGATGAGAGATTTGCATTACAAAAATACTCTAATGGTTATTATGCAGGAAATATTGGTAAACATCCTAAGGGAATGTCTTTAAATTCAATTATTCATTATGATTATAAAACTGCTGAAAGAACATCATATACCACCGATGAAGGTGGTGCAGTTGGTGAGCCGGTTTTTGCTCCAAAATCCAAAAATAGTCCTGATGGAGAGGGTTGGTTAATTACCACAGAATACAATGCAAAAGAAAATCGATCTAACCTTATTATATTAGATGCAAAAAATGTTAGTGCTGGCCCTGTTGCATCAGCTCAACTTCCACATAGAATTCCATATGGATTTCATGCGTGGTATGAAAACCGTTCATAAAGACCATTTATGAATTTTAAAAATAAATTTTTTGTATACCTTTTGGTATTAATTTTATTTCCTTTTGAAGTTTTTTCACAAGAAAGTAATAAAATTGTATATGACCAAATTTATTTTCAAAAATTTAATATAACAAATGCTGCAGATGCTATTAAAAGAATTCCTGGTGTAGAAAGCTTAAGCTCAGGTAATTCTTCACAAAATTATGAACCAGGTAGTGATAATAAAAAAAGAGGTTTTGGATCATCGGGAACTCAAATTTTAATTAATGGAGAAAGGCAATCTTCAAAAAGTAATAGTATTATAAAGACCTTAGAACGTATCAAGGCCGAATCATTAATTAGAATAGAAGTAATAAGAGGTTCAGAGGCAGGACTCGATGTTCGTTCTGACGGAATAATTGTAAATATTATCATTGATAGCAGTTCATCAAAAGGTTCTGGAACATGGAGTTCTGCTTTAGGTTTTTTAACATCAGGCAGTAGTAATTGGAGGGGGAGTGGATCTTGGGCAACCAAAATAAAAAAAACTGATATTGTTTTAGGACTAGAAAGAGTTGGTGACTTAAATAGTAGAAAATATAATGAATTCACTGTCGATCAATCACAATCACTGCTTTATTATAGATTACGTGAGACAATTGAATATCAAGCAAGTAATAGAGTAAGCNTAGATTTAAATTCAAAAATTAATGATAAAAATACATTAAGAATTAATGCATTGGTCTGGTTTGATGGAAAGGAAAATGGACCACAGATTCAAGAATATTTTTCACCGGCTGATGTCGAAAACGAGATATTTTATGAAAAAATTAATTGGGATAGAAAAGAAAGTAACGATGGATGGGAATTCGGAGGTGATTGGGAGCATCAATTTAATAAAACCAACTCATTTAAATTAAGAGCTGTCTTTACAAGAGAAAATGAGGAGCAAGAAGATATCTCATTATTAAATGATACTATAAATTTTTATAATAATAGCACTGAAACAAACGATAGAAGTGAAAGTGAAAGAATAATTCGATTAAGTTTCAATAAACAACGTAGCAAAGGCGGTTATATTGAGTATGGATTTGAAAGTGCATACAATGAATTAGATAGAACTTTTAATTTGATTTATTTCGATAGCAGTTCCAATGAAACAGACTCAGGTTTATTAAATACTTCTGGNACAGTTGAGGAGGATAGGTATGAAGCATTCCTATCTTATAANTTTCCTTTTACAAAAAAAATTAGAACTGAATTAGCTTTAAATTATGAATGGTCAGAAATAAGCCAGTCAGGTGATGTAACTCTCTCAAGAGAATTTAAGTATTGGAAGCCAAGGGTAGATCTTAAATGGGATTATAAAAAAAATAGACAAATTAGATTGAGTTTAGAAAGAAGTGTTGGTCAGATTAATTTTGATGATTTTATTTCTAGTTATGATCAATTTGAAGAAACTATTAGAGCAGGAAATCCTGATTTAGAACCTGAAACAGCTTGGGAATTAAAACTAGAACATGAGTGGCGACTACCCAATGATGGAGGGGTTATAACTTTAAAAGGTCTNGCAAGTGAANTAGATGGACCAGTTGATAGATTACCTATAGATGGTTTTGCTGGAATAGGAAATTTAGGGTCTGGTGAAAGAANCCAAGCAAGAATTGATGGNAGTATTAGAATAAATAAACTTCTTGAAGGAGGGGTTTTTAGATTCATGGGCTATCTCCAGAGTACAGAGGTTGTTGATCCTGTTACTAATATTAAAAGAGATTTTTCATGGTTTAAAAGGTGGGAAACTATGATTGGNATAAGGCAAGATATTCCAGGAGGTAAATACAGCTGGGGTATGACTTATAGACATCAATCACAATTTAATATTTATGATCCTTATTTATTAGGTAGATTTGCACAAGACCCAACTTTAGGATTTGGTTTTACTGCTAAAATTAACCCTCAATTAAATTTAAACTTCATGGCAAAAAATATTTTCGGTACAAACTTTGGTTTTGGNAGAAAGCAAATTTATAATGGATTTAAATCCGATAATGATCTTCTTATTCAAGAAAATTTTGATGTAAATGAACACAGTTTTTTTAAAATTGAACTTGAAGGGGCNTTCTAAAGTTAGCCATTATGGCTTGGAAGTTCAACATTTTCATCATACTCAACAACCTTNTTAAGTCTTTTATCAAAAATGGCTATCCCCAAACAAACAAACATTAAAACAATAGCAAGATAATAAGGTGANTTTGGATTCCATATAAATAACTGCATACCNGTTAATGGATTAATAAGAAATCCAGCAGCATAAGAGCTGACAAGAATTCCTGCCGCAGCACCTTGTTCATCCCTTCCAACAGCTAAAGATAATCCTGTAAATAATCCTGGTCCCATTAAAGCACCTCCGACGCCATAAACAGCCATAGCAATGCCGGTTAAATAAAGGTTACCAGATGATACAATCAAAAATAAAGATATGATTGTTGCAATAGAGCCCAATCTTAACAAAAGAGCAGGTGTTGGTGAAATTCTTCTAATTATACCCAACTGCACTATTAATGTCGCAATACCAGTGAAGATTAACATAGCTCCCGTATAGACTGAAGCCTCGGTATTAGAATAGTTAAATTTATCCTGAAGGTATAATGAAAGAATTTGCATCACAACAGCACTAGTTTGACTAATGCAAAGACCCATCAATGCGAAAGCAATTACCCTTGAATCAAATGGTGTTAATCTTGCTTCATGGACTTTTGCTGGTCGTATCGGTTTCGTTTTTTCTGGAAGATAAATAAAAATTAGAAGAGCAATAAAAGCAGTTATGCCTCCAAATAAAAAATACGGAACTAATGGGCCTAGCATTACTGCTGCCGAGGCTAATCCCGGCCCAACTATACCGCTTATAGCAAATGCTGAACCCATAACAGCCATAACACCTGAGCGCTCTCTTTCTGTTGTTCTATCTGCAACATAAGCCATAGACGCAGAGTGAGCTCCAGAGCCAAAGAAGCCGTAGCAGCCACGAGTTAAAATTAACAGTATGAATAAAGTACTTAAATTCAACACACCTAATTCGTTCAATCTAAATTCAACACCCATTAGAATAGTAGTTATTGCATAAATAATTAAGCCAAGAATAATTATAGATTTTCTTCCTAAATAATCGCTTCGTTTACCCCAATAAGGGCTCATTAACATCCACCCAAGGGCTGATAGTGAAAAAATAAAGCCTACCTGAACTTCTGATAAACCAAGTCCTCTGGCGTAGGGGGGTAATACAGCTATAAAAAGTGTCTGTCCTGTTCCAATAGCAAACATCCCAAGGAATAAAACGCGGAAACCTAGTTTTCTCTCTTGGGGTGTGGTTTTAATGGAGGTGTTCATTATGATTGCTAAGTAGCGTTACTTCCCATAGCACCATCAGCAAGTCTGCCACCATCGACATTTAAATCAGATCCAGTTAAATATTCAGTAGTACATAAGAATAAAATAGCATCAGCCATATTTTTTGGAAAACCAACTTCTCTTAAAGGTGTTTCTAGCTCAAAGAATTTCTTTAAATCTTCGTTCCCTTCATCTCCTCCGCCAACCATTGGGGTCCAAACGACTCCTGGGTGAAGAGCATTAATTTTAATATTTCTACCTGCTACTTCTAAAGCAGCAGCCTTTGTCATTGATGTAACAGCCCCTTTGGATGCACAGTAACCAGCTGCATCCGGAAGACCCATCTGACCCATTAAAGACGAAATATTAACAATAGCGCCTCCATCATTCATATCCTTTAAGCAATGCTTCATACCAAGCCAAGTACCATCAATATTAACAGAACAAATTTTATTAAAATCATCTAGTGACGTTTCTAAAATAGGTTTTAAAAAAAACTGACCAGCGTTATTCACCAAAATATCGATTGGTCCAAACTTTTTTTTAGTCTTCTGAACAACCTCAATCCAATTATCCTCATCAGAAACTTCATGTTGAATAAACATACTCTTAGGGCTGAACTGAGAAATCATATCACCAGTTTCTTTTCCGGCATCCTTGTTGCGCCCGGTAAAAACTACGGCTGCACCTTCTCTAGCCAGAAGAATAGCAGTCTCTCTTCCTATACCGGATGTAGCGCCTGTAACTATTGCAACTTTATTATCTAATCTTCCCATATTAATTTACCTTGCACTCATTCCGCCATCAATTGTTAATTCTGCACCAGTTATAAAAACAGATTCATCTGAAACTAAGAAAAGAATAGTTTTTGCTATTTCATGTGATGTTGCTTTTCTTTTAAGAGGTATATTCGATTTGATATATTGATCTTTATCAATACTATTTGAAATTTCACTCATATCTGTATCCGTTAATCCTGGGTGTATAGAATTTACTCTAATTTTTTCAGGCCCTAATTCACATGCTCCTGATTTTGCAAGAAGTCTGACCCCGCCTTTTGCTGCACAATACGCTGTGGCATTAGCAGCACCAACTTTTCCTAAGACTGAAGATATCATAACAATAGATCCACCCTCACCGTGCACCCTTATAGCTTTTGTGGCATATTTTAGACCAAGAAAAGATCCAGTTAGATTTTGATTAATAACACCCTTAAACTCCTTAAGATTACCATTTTCCATTGATTGCCAAAGAAAACTTCCTGCGTTATTTACCACACTATCAACACGCCCAAATTCCGAAATCGTTCCATTAATTACATTGTCCCAGTCATTTTCCGAGGTTACATCTTGATAGATATATTTTGCAGAACCGCCGTTATCTGTAATATTTTTTTCCACAGATAAGCCTTCTTCTTTTGTTCTGCATGTTAAGACTACATTAGCTCCTTCGGATGCCAGTAGTTTGGAAGCCTCCGCTCCAATACCTCTACCGCCACCGGTTATAATAATGTTTTTACCTTTGAGATTTTGCATAAATTTTCCAAGAATATTTAATTCTTATAGTACAAAAATAAAGGATGAAANACTAGTATCTCATCCNTTATTAATTTTATTTCTTATTACCAAGAATTCCTTAGCTCAAGCATCCAAGTTTGTGGATCNCCCCACCCTTGAAACCTAACTGAAGGAAGAGAGTGTGTTCTGTACTCCTCGTCAGAAAGATTTCTTCCTACAAGAGCTATAGACCAATTATCTGAATCATATGTGATGGTCGCATCAATTAACTCATAACCTTGCTCTAAATCTGGAGCTGATGATGTTGTTAAATTTTGATCATCATAACCTCGATAAGTTATATTTGTATTCAAGGAATCACCATTACTCAACTCATGTTCATACAAGACTGTGAAGGAGAAACTTGTTTCTGGAACACGTGCCAATATAGGAACAATTCCAGATTCAAATAAATCAATTATTTGCCCACTAGCAACAGGAGCACCATTTACTCCAACACGCCCAGATTCAACTGAGGCTTGGTTTATAGATGGATCTAAGAAACCTAAATTCAATTTAATGCTTAATCCTTCAACGGGAGGAAGCCAGTACAAGGTTAATTCTGCACCTGATATTTCTGTCTCTTGATAATTATTTATATATGTATCAGTTTGACTAAGAGCTCCTGGAGTACTTAAGACAGCCTGAGCTTGAAATCCTTCTGTTGTAGTTTTAAAAATGGCACCATTAATTTGTAAAGTATCATTCATAAAAGAATTCTTAGCTCCAATTTCAAACATCTCAGTCAATTCTGGATCAAAATTACCATAATCACATCCCTCACAAGCATGGGCCTGTTGTGTAACTGGAAATCCTTGAGCATTTAAAGATGCAACTCTTGAAGCAGTTAAAGTCTCCGACTGAGCTTGCCTCATAGAATAGCCACCAGACCGAAAGCCTCTAGCAAATCTAATATAAAATAAATTATCGTCTGTTGCTTGCCAATCAATAGTAGCTTCTCCCATATAATCATCCCAAGAATCAGACTTGGTTACTCTAGGATTTTGAATAGGAGCATCAGTCCAGGCTGCAGTTCCGTAAATTGGATCAACATCTGTTCCTAACATTGCGTTATATTGAGTATGAAATATTTTCTTTTCATCGACATATCGAAAACCACCAGAAACCGAAACTGTGTCAGTTACATCATAACGAGCTAAAGCAAATATTGCTGTAGATTCAGTATCCTGACCGGAGGTTTGTAACGCTCCTCCCGGGCCAGATGCTGCACCAGTATGTTGTTGTAGAAAGATAGAATCTTTCCATAAATAAATTCCACTGGTTATATTAAGTTTATCCGTAATCTGAGAATTCAATCGAATTTCTTGAGAAATTTGAGAATAATGTTGGTTCCGTGCTGTATGTAATTTACCACCAAGAACAGCAGGATTTCCTTGTCCACCAAATAGACCGGGGGTTGCATCAAAATCTTGTAAAACATTATCATGAACTTCCAAATATGCTGTTGTGGCTGTTAGTTCACCGAGAGCTGTTTTAGTTTTAACTTCAAAACTAAGCCTAGCCATATCCATATCAGACTGCTCGGGAAAGTTTAAATTCACAACGTGAGGAGGAAGGGCTTGAGTTTGAGAAAATAACCCTTCTGTTCCTCTAAAGGGAGCAAATGGAAAAAGGCCTATCGCAGGAACACCCGCTCCACTAAGCTCAGTTGCCGTCACAGAACCAGGTGTACAACCATTTCCAGGGGCGCCTTGCAAGCCAAATGCTGCACCAAAGTTAGGTAAACATCCTGAACCAAAAGGATTACCAGAGTATGAGACAGGAGCTGTATCACCACGATCATAGTACCAGTCGCCAACAATATATATTTCAGTATCTTCTCCGGCATCGATTAAAAATCTTGCACTTGCCGCAGCAACATCAAGTGTTCCTGAATCTTCACCAGTAAATAAATTTGAATAATACCCTTCATGCCCAAGCTTTCTAAAGTTCCAACGTGATGTTACTTTATCAGAAAAAGGAATATTCAATATGATACCTACTTCATGATGATCATAATCACCCATGGAAATTTCAGTATCAAATTCAAAATCATTAGATGGTTTATTTCGCTCAACTATTAAGTTACCGCATGAAGTATTTTTTCCATAAACAACCCCTTGTGGGCCAGAATTGACCTGAACTTTAGACCAATCAAAAGCATCTAAAAGTGTGCCCGTATTAGTTCCCATAAATAAGCCGTCGACTATCAGGCCTACTGGAGGATTTTGTGTTTTTTCAACNTCAGCATAACCGCAACCGCGAACAAAAATCGCACCCTGATTCCCAGAAGCAGAGTTAATACCAATTTGAAGGTTTGGAGCAAGGCTATCCATATCTCTCATAGTTGTTGGACGAAAATCATCTAAAGCTTTTTCATCAACCGCATATACAGCTATGGGAACTTGTTGAATATTTTCTTCAACCTTTCTCGAAGTAACAATTATTTGATCAATTTGTCTCTGTGAGGTCGTTACTTTTTTTGAAACCTCAACAGATTCATCAGCAGAAACATTTGCTGTTAAACTTAAAATAAATAGTAATGAAAAGATAAATATATTAGTAAAAAAGTTTCTCATTATGACCCCCCTTCATATTAAAAAATGATTTTATACTCTTTAATGATTTTTATTGTTTGTTATTAAAGATATAGCCTCTCAATTAAGAAACTTTTAGTCAATAATATTTTTAANAAAAGAAAGTAATTGTTGNTTTTTTACAACTTAATAAGCCTTGAACTTTTAATAACAAATACACTAATATAAGATANGATAANTTTAGGGAGATAGTCATGAGTGAAGCGATTAAACCGATAGATGGAGACCTTAAAGATATAAATATCTTTGATCCTGAGCTTATGAAATGNCCTCATGCACTTTATAAAAAGCTAAGAGATGAATCTCCTGTATATCAAGATCCTGCAACTGGAATTTTTCAGGTTTCAAAGCTAGAACTGATTTGTGAAGCAGCAAGAAANCCTAAAGTATTTTCGAATGATTTTGGTGCNCTGCAAAAAGATGGTGGATCTGATGATTATCCTCAAGAAGCTGCAGATATTATGATGAAAGAAGGCTATCCATCAGTCAATACAATGCTAACAGCTGATCCGCCTCGTCACACAAGATATAGAAGCTTAGTGAATAAAGCATTTTCTCCAAAACTAGTGCAAGGCATGGTTCCTGCTATCCAAAGAAAGACTAACGATATAATAGACAAATTTATTCACACTGGTAAATGCGACGTTGCTGCCGATATAGCTCAACAACTCCCAATTAAAGTTATTGCCGAAGCCCTTGGTGTATCTTCCGATTATTATGAGGACTTTAAGGTTTGGTCCAAGGCCTTTACCGATCAATTATCAGGCACTAGCACACCAGAAGAACATATAGAGATTGCAAAAAAGCTTGTTCAATTTCAGCAGTTTTTCGCTAATCAGCTNGATGAAAAGGGTAAAAACCCAGCTGATGATATTATTTCCGACCTTGCAACAATTGACTTTGAAGATGAGCATGGGGTAACTCGGAAGCTCGAAACTGCGGAGCAACTCTCTATTATTCAGCAACTACTTGTTGCCGGAAACGCTACTACAGCCCATTCAATAACTGAGGCAATAAAACTTCTTATTGAGCACCCTGAACAAATGGAATTAGTTGTTAATGATCACAGTTTGATACCCAATATGATTGAAGAATCTCTTAGACTATTAACTCCAACAAATAATATGTGGAGAGTAGTTACAGAAGATACTGAGTTAGGTGGTGTTTCAATCCCTAAGGGATCTTCACTTCTGTTACGTTATGGATCAGGAAATAGAGATGAAGAAGTTTTTGAAAATCCAGATACTTTCGATGTTACTAGAAAAAATTCAAAACGCCATGTTGCTTTTGGACAAGGAATTCATGTTTGTGTTGGAATGAATCTATCAAGAAAGGAAATGTATACAGCGTTTCCAATCATAATAGACCGATTAAAAAATATGAGGTTTGCAGAAGGTAATGACTTTAATTACAGTCCAAATGTCTTGTTAAGAGGNTTAGATAGTCTTCATATAGAGTTTGATAAAGCCTANTCTACTTCTCAATAATTTTATACTGGGATATTCTTTTTTCTAATTCCATCTTTAGATTCTCTTTTCTTTTCTTTTCTTTTACTTTAGCGAAAACCAATTCTTTTGATTCTTCATAATTTTTTTGTATCTNTTTAGATAGTGANACAACTTTAATTAGATGATACCCAAACGGTGATTCAATGGGTCCCTGCCATTTTTCATCTGGTGATAGCCTGAATATTGCGTTTGCTGTGTTTTCGCTAAAGTGACCCGAAATAAAAGAATTATTTTTTTGAGAATAGTTTTTTTGATAAGGAAACATAGAAACCTTACTTGAAAGAAAATTTTTAAAAAATACCATGTCTTGACTTTGACTATATTGAATTAAACTATCAAGAATATTGTCATGATTTTTACGAAAAAAAATATGAGAAAATGTTATTCTAGGGTCTTCGATATATAAATATTTATTTTCATTATAAAAAGTTATTAAATCTTCGTTACTAATATCATCGTCTAGTAAATTATTGATGACTGTTTGCTCACCTAATTGAGCTAAGCGACTTAAAATTAATGGATCAACCTTATCTAGACCCCAGGCTAATGCCTCCCTTTTAAGAATCTCTCTTTTTATATACTCACTTCTCATNGACAATATTTGAATATCCGTAAGATCAGTAAACTCTATAAAAATAGGATCTTCAAGATTACGGTTAGAAATATAAAAGTTTTCTAAAATATTATTACTTATAATAATAGACCTATAGTCATCATTATCTTTAGCCAAAAGGCTAAAAAAAATCACGCCAATACCTACAAAGATACCGCATAGGGTAAGGATTTTTTTATCAATAACCATGTAAGTTAATTATATAATTCCAGCATTCTTTTATTTAGGACTATACCAAATAGCAGAAGTATAGGCTCTTTCTTGATGTGTTTTTTGAATATAGTACGGAAGGTCAATATCAAAAACTACACTGTCATAAGTTGTCCAACGAGGTGTTGGTATTTCTAAAACTCTAACATAATAAAAAGCTTCTTCCTTTGAGTTAAAGTCTGGATCAGTCCANTGTGATACAAATTGNGGCTCNCCTATACTATTTTGATATGTAGCAGTATTAACATCAACAGTATTAGATCCAGCATCATCAGAAAGTGCAACATCATATACTTTTTCAGATGAGGTTCCGTCTCTATTTGTCCAACCTTTAACAATCTGAACTCTTTCAAGGTTAGCGCCATTAGGATCTTTAGCAGCCATTATTAAAAAAGATGGAGCTTTATTTTTTCCATTAGATGAAAGATCTGAACCCATAGGAACACCTTTTTCATAACCTACTTCAACAAAATTTGGATTAAGAGAATCTTGTATATCAAAGTCCCACCCTCCAAAGAAACGAACCGCTATTCTTGGTCCAGTTGTTGAGTAAGTTTCCTTTCTTTTGAAAGCATCAAAAATTTCCTCACGCGTATTTTCTCTTGCCCAAACTGCTGCATACCCAGAAGCTGCGATCTGCCAGTTTTTCCATAATGCACCACCACTGTCTGAAGTATCGTCTACTCTATCACAACCACCGGCCATACACTCGTCCATTCGACCTGGACCAGGCTCAGAATCAAGAAACTTTCCAAAAAAATTATCTTCATCAGATGCCGCTAAGGCAGTATGATTATCTGAACTTCCGATTACACCAAACTTAAACGGGTTAACGCCAATCTTCTTTTTATATTCTAACCCTCTTTTTAAGGCTGAACGTACATAGCTACCAATATAACGATCGGACTCACTGTCTTTATAACGATAACATTTATAATTATTGTCTGATGAACACTCGCCTTTATCACTTATTTTTTCTAAACGGCTTGTTTCACTTCTACCTATGTTACCTTCCCACGTTTCATAATCAGCAAANTCATCATCAGGCGAGAGGACTGGGTGTGTCTCACTATCNCCTTTAACCTGNGTTGCCTCTACAAGGGGTTCCCAACGATTTCTCATATTTGCATAGNTCTTGTCTAATGGAGCACCGAAAGAATCCTCTGTTGGAAACATTGCGCCGCCACTTATATTGCTATTATGAGAGACAGAAATAGCTTCACCTCCAGTTGATTCATTATAATCCCTTAGAAACGACCATAAATCCTCGGGATTATCACTGTCCATTGACGAAAATGGAATAATTTTTTGAACAGTTTCTGCATCATCTTTAAAAATAACTACACGGTGAAGATTGTCACCATTTTTCATAGCAGTCCATTCATAACCAGAAAAAGCAGTAAATACTCCTGGCTGATTAAAGCTATCAGCATTTTCAGTTATTTCTTTCCAAATAGGTATGTATAAATCTTTTTCAAAATTTTCATCAGAGTTACCTAGTAGTGTATTAACAAATTCTGTGAATAATCTTGGGTCATCGTTCTCCATATACGTTGCCCACCTTTTACCAAGAGGTGTTGCAATAATAGCCGGGTCCTTTATTTCTAGCTTGTAAAACATTCCTAGAAAAGTTGCATGGTCTGATACCATAAGAAAATCCAGCGGGACTCTTAATTTAGCCCTCATACCAATTTCAGAAGTTACTTCCTCGCCACGAGCAAAACGGAATGCATCGCTTGGAGATAAATTAGGATTTCCAACTGTGTAGGCATCGGCAGATAGATTTGTATGAAGATGCGTATCACCCCATAAAAGCTTGAGAGGATAATCTTTATCGACACCCGGAGAATACTCTACTGCATTTACAGAATTGAATAAAAAAATAAAAAGACAAGAAAATAGAACAACAGTTTTACGAAGAATTATCATTACATGATCCCCAATATGATCCCAAAATTAATACATGTATATTATAATTATAGTATAAAATTTATAAAAAAAAAGCGACCACTAAATGTGACCGCTTTAATTTAATTTATTGGTATTTTAGCTTAGTAAGAAGCTGCAAATGTTATACCAAGAGTAGCTGGTTCATTCCAATAACCTCTAGAGGTAAGACCAGCAACAGTTCTCCATCTTTGCTCTCTCTCATCAGTAAGGTTTCTACCCCAAACAGTCACACTATAATTATCTATAGTATAACCAATAGTTGCATTAATATTTTCAATGCTATCAACACTACCTAGTGGGTTATTACTTGGATCAGTCTCAAGCTCATCCCTAAAGCGATAAGAAATCCTTCCCTTAAGCTCACCATCACCAATTTGGGTGGTGTATGATGTTGTAATACCAAATGTATTTTCAGGGGTATTACGAGGAATTAAACCTGAATTATCTGTAATGTTTTGATCACCATTGATATCTGCAAGGTAATCTTTATATTCCGCTTCGAGATAACCATATGTCACCATAAGGTCCCAAGCTTCAGATACTTGATACATTAACTCTAATTCAAGACCAGTCATTTCCATGGAAGCTGCGTTACGAACAACTGTTGCAACATTGGCTAGATTGACAGGAATAAGAATAGATTCTTGCTTATCATCGTACTCAGATTTAAACACAGCGCCATTAAAGATCATTCTTCCATCCATTAATGTACTTTTCCAACCAAACTCATAGTTTTTAACAAATTCAGGATCATAACCAGGGAAGATGTCATAATTTGCCTGACGAGCAAAAAACCCTCCACTTTTAAAGCCTTCACTATATGACCCATAATACATTAAATCATCATTAGGCTGATAGCGTAGACCAAGTTTTGGAGTAGTTTCATCCCATTTAGCTTTAAAGTTTGTAGGATTAAAAATACCAGGCCAAGTTTCTCCCCTTAATGGATAATAAC
>JGI24540J26637_10000113_pt1 | contig 28764 bp, 30 predicted proteins | sample NorSeaMetagenome_FD_26637 | JGI IMG/M metagenome (IMG submission 26637)
TTTTATGATGGAAATGTTGCTCCAGTTGGTAATACATTGAAATCAAGTATAATGAATTCAGCTGTTTTAGTTGGTTGTAGGAAAATTTGTCCTACTAGCTCATTTCTATCTACAACATCTGGTGTATTATTACTTGCATCCATTACTACTTTAAATGCATATAATCCTTGTCTTTGTTGTACTGATTCTAAGTATGGATTAACTTGGCTTAAGAAACTATTTCTTGTAGCGATTGTATTTTGTTCAAATACTAAGTTATCTGATACTTGTACTATAAAGCTTTTTAATGCTATTAATAATCTTCTAACATTTACTCTATCTAAAGCACTTGCTTTTTTCTGTAATGTTTTCTGACCAAATACTACAACTCCACTTCCTGGGAATGTTGCAATTGGATTAACATTTGCTTCATATAATGTGTCTCTGTTTCCAGATGTTAATTTTCTTTCAGCTCTAACTACACTACCTAAAGCTCCTCTAATTAGACCTGCTGGCGCGAACCATGGATCTGAAGAAGCATCTGTAAATGCATATACACCTGGTATAAATGTTGAAGCTGGGGACCAAACTATTTGTCCTGTTCCTCCATCAACTGATTGAACCCAAGGCCAATAAGCAGCTGCATATGAAGTATCATATGATGAAGCTTGTGATGTTACTGTTCCTATTGTTGATCCTGTTGGTACTAAATCAATTACAGCTATACAGTCAGTTCTATTTTGAGCTTGTGAAACTACTAAATTAGTTTGTGCAGAGTGTAATGATTTAATTAATCCTGGTGCAGTTAATACATTAAATTGGTAAGCATCTTTATTACCTAATAATTTAATTGATTGTGTATAATCATTTGGTCCAATACCTTGTATATTTGTTGCTGATATATTTTCGTTAAATAAGGCACTACCATAATCATTTTTTCCTGTTGCTTTTGCAAATGAACCAGATCCTATTTTTGGTAAACTTCCTGTAAATGCTACTTTTGCCGTTCCATTATTATCAAAATATTGTGGAGTTGGTAAAAATACATCTGATACTCTTACGTAAGCACTTCTGTTTGGATAATTTCCGTTTTCTTTAACATAATAATCTGTTCCATCTACATCTACTGTAAAGAAAATATCACCTATCATTTTAGATATGTAATTTTCTGCTGTTGGGTCTAAAGATAAATTATTATATGTTTCTAATACTGCTTTCTGGTTTGTAGTATCATTACCACGTCTAATTAATAATGAAAATTGTCCAGATGAACCATTAGATCCTGCGATTTCCCATCTTAAATTATTTGTAGAACCTAAATCTAATGTACCACCAGCTGAATCTGCAGCTTGATAGGAATTCATTATTTCACCTTGTGATAAAGTATCTAATTTAAATGATGTTCTAGTACCAGTACTTGCATCAATACTTAGGTTAGCTTCTTGTGAAGTAGCACTACCTGAAGTGTTTGCTGCTGTGAATGAACCAGAGACAACTCTAGTTACTAATAATGATTCACCACCTTGTTCAAAATAATTTCTTGCTGATACTGTGTTTAGGTATGTGTAATATTGAGATCCGCTTTCTATTGCGCCCCCAAAAATAGCTTCATATTGAGAATATGATGAAACCGGTGTTGGAATGCCAACTGGTCCTTGAATTGCTGGTCCAATTACTGCGCCACCATAAGTAACGGGTCTAGAACCAATAAAAGATTGATCATTTTCTCGTGCTAATACACCTGGAGATATTAATGTTTCTGCCATTGTCTTATATTATATTTAATATTGTTTTATTATAAATATTAGAAATTATTTCAAAAAACTATTCTGCTGGTGTAAATTCCCCTTTTTCTAGGTCAATATTACCATCACCATAATTCTTTTGCAATTCTTGAGCAAATTTATTTTGTTCTAGTTGCAAATTTTGAAACTTTTCTAATTCACTTTCTTCTTGTCTCTCTAAAGCATCCATTCTTAATGTAATAGATCCTAATGCTACAACGATTTCATTATTTTTTAATTGAAAATCTTTTAATTGTTTAACTTCTTCTTCCGATAACTTTTTACTTGACATAATTTGTAATTTTTAATTTATTATAAATATTAATTAATTTGTTTAAAATTAATCTCTTCTTCTACCATCTGATGTAGGATCTTGAATTGGTCTATTTGCCGTTTCTATATTACTAACTGCTTCTGTAGTTATTGTAACTTTAGCTTTTGAATTATATTTTTTTACAGAAGCTAAATCCTTTTGTATTGTATCAGGGATAATATACCCACGTAATCTAATGCCAAAAGTACCCTTAACCAACCTATCTTGATTAACTGTTAATTCAGTTGCTGTTGTAAATGAATCTATAAAAGCTCTAAATTGAAATCTTTCAGGATTACCCCAATATGCATCAGAAGCGTATTCACATGCTTCAATTACTTTATTTAATTGTTCCATGTAATAAGTTTGTATTAAACAACTGTATTCTAAGGTTACATAATCAGGTTGTGCTACAACATCAAAAGTTTCTATAGGTTTTCTATTATTTAAAACACCAAATGGGCTATAAAAGTTTTTAGCACTATAATGTTTAGAAAAAGTACCATATAAATTGGGTTGATTAGCATCTAATTTATTTGCTACTGTTCTATCTTTTGCTATAGAATCTCTTTTAATTACAATAATAGGTAACATAATAGCACCTTTTTTATCTCTATAATACCCATCACGTTGGAATGATTTCCATCTTTCAGGAGCACCATATATTATAGGTACTTCTCTTCTATCGCCATTTTGATAAACAAAAGGTTTAATGATATTTTCAAAATAAAAAAATACAGCTTCATCTAAATCTTTAATACCAACAGAAAATTGTTTTGTATTATCGTCTTTAAAACTTAATTTTGTAGATCTATTAAATTCAATTCCAGTTTCAGAATAGTTAGATGCTGGGTTTACTAATTCATCTGCTGAGTTAGGGTTTCCAACAGCACCTCTATCTTCAATGCCTTTAAAGACATCTTGTTTCTCAATGCTTAATTTTCTTTGAGTTTTTGGTATAGGTTTTCTAGGTGTTGCCATTAAAATCTTTCTATATAAGGTGAAATAGCTACTTTATCCGCTGGTATATAATATGTTGATACTAATATTGATAAATTTTCTCCAAATTCATCTAAATTAGGATTAAGTGGATTCGCAGTTCCATCTGAGTTATTATTTGGATAATCAGGATTTTTACCTCCCCAATATTGGTTAGCTACTGTACTTTGTACTCCATAATATGCTGTTTCATATAGTATAATATCTCCTACTCTAGGTACAATATCAGCATCTACTAAATCTGGTCTAAAGAAATAAAATTCTATATTTTGACCAAATTGTATACCTTCTTCATTTTCAGCATACTGTTGATTAGTTCTATTTATTAATACATCAAATAAGAAAGGCCCATCATAATATTTTTCTCCTGCTGCTTCACCATATATATTTACTTTAGTTTCTTCTAATTTAAATTGGTATACCGCTGCTTGTTGAGTAATAATATTACCTAATAACTCTCTATTTATATTATTGACTAGAGATACATCCCTTTGTCTTGTAAACATTGCCATATTATGCTATATAAATTGTGTAGGGTACTTGCTGTAATTCAATCATCTTAGATTCTGCTTCAGATGCCCTACGATTTAATAATGCTTGTCTTGATGTTTCATCAAAATAAGTTCTTAATCTATCAATTAAAGCTGCTTTTTCAGCTGTTGCTGCTGCTATTAAATCTCCTTGATTTAAATTAACTTCAGCATTTGGGATAGGAATACTTGAATATTTACCTCTTACATATCCTAACATTTCTTTTGATATTGCTAATGTATATTCAAAAACCCATTGTCTACCAATAGAATTAATTTGATCATAATTAGGATTAGAATAAGGAGTGTTAGATACATTAGTAACTTTATCTGGTCTTTGACTAATGCCTTGGTTTATTCTTTCGTTTCTTAAAATGTATTCAAACCATATTCTTCCTCCAGCACAAATTACATTTAAGTTTCTATTTTTAACTGTTAATGTTATATCTTGATCTACTACTCCTATGTTTCCATCAGCATCTAGATCTGTTTTTGAAATTGTTATTGTTTTATTTTCAATATACTTACTACCTGTAGCTACTACTGCAACTTTTGTTACATTACCTCCTGTAGCTGTTACTACAAATGATGCGCCTGATCCAGTTGTTGCTGAACCTGTTATAGCTGCTGTTATACCTGCTAACGTAGCTGTTGTAGCTGAAAATTCCATTGTTGAGCCAGATATCAATGAATTTCCTCTTAAAGCTTGTGTTCCTTGTGGTATAGGGAATATTCTTAATTTATCATTATGTATTTCAAATGAATAATTATTCATCCTAATCATTTCATTCATTTCAATTTGTTGAATTACTTGTAGATCATAATTTAAGGGAGCCATTAAATAACCCATTCCCATTCCAAATCCTCCAAATCCAACAATACCAGCTGCTACTGCTCCTCCAAATCCAAATCCATCATAAGGATCTAAATATCTTGCTGATGCTGGAAAAGGTGGTTGATAAAATACTCTTTTAACTTCAATGCCTGCATCATATGCTGATCCAGTGTAACCACTAGATGACATAAAAGTAGAAAAACTATAATCTTGAACACTAGCTGTAGTTGTAAATGATCCTGAGTACCAAGGTATATTACCTCCTGATCCTGCTTCGGATCCATACTGTTCTGTTAATCTTACTATTGGCTCAAAATTCGGTGTTATTAACGCGTGGTTTAAGTTTGAACCCGTGCTAGCACCTTCTAGAGATAATTGATTATCTCGTATTTTATACGCGTATAATTCATTACCATACGTGGTAATTGCCTCCTCAAATGCTGTATAAAAAGAACCTGATTGTAATTCAATATCCACTAAAGGATAGCCCATTCTTCTAGCACAGAAGTTAGCTACTTTGTCAGCATCTATTTGAAAGTCTGATTGAGCATCGTAAAACCCAAAAGCAGTATCACCAGACCCGCTTACAAACTTAGATGTTCCTGTCCATATTGGTATATTCATGTGTAAGTCGTTTTGTTATAAATATGAAAAAAAAAAGCCCGAACATAAGTTCGGGCTAATTTTATCCATTGTGAATTATTTTATAATCAAATGATTATAGAGTGTTTAATCCAGCAATATCAATCTTACCATAGAATTCTGGTCTTACCATTTTCTTAGCATATCTAGTAAGTAATCCTTTTCTTGGCACGAATGTGTCTGGATCATATACTAGTGGAGTCATGATTAACGGAATGTATGGAGCAAATACAGCACCACTTTCAAGGAACTGAGAACCTCTAAATCCTAATAGGACTACGTTTTCAGTCATGTAAGGGTTTTTGTATACTTTGTATCTACCATTTAAGGCACCTACTTTTTGTACACCGAATGCATAGCTCGCTTGTGCAGCATCACCATCTGAATCAGCAGCAAATCCTGGAATACTTTCTAAGATTGTTGCAACTGTTGGAGAAACTACCATAAAGTTAGCTCCACCTCTCAGTGTTCTTTGGTGAATAATGTTACTTAACTTTTGGATTTTAGTACCTAAAGTTTGGAACCACTGACCTTGTGAGTTATAAAACCCTAGGTTTGTAATTGTTCCTGCAGCATTACTTGCAATTGCTTGATTGTTAACTGCTGACCAAACTTCTCTGTTTGGAGCACCTTCAATTAACATACTTAAGATCTCTAAGTCAATTTCTAATGAAATGTACTCACTAAGAACTGAAGTTAATTCAGCTTCAGCATCTAATGCATGATATGCATTTAAATCCTGTGCGAATTCTGGAGTCCATACAGCTTTTAACTTTCTAGTTTTAGCAACGATTGCAGATGATTTCATCTGAATGTTGATTTCTGGAATAGTTTGTGCTGGACAGCAATTTGAACCAGTATTGTTGTTAAGCGCGTTTGGCTTACCATTTCCTGCTTCAAAGTCACCTCTATATCTATCAGTTGGTTGGATGTTGTAAACAACAGCAAACACGTCGTTAGCAGGTGCAGCTTCTACAGATGCACTTGATACGATAAATCTTACTGAAGATCCACCATCGTATCTTGTAAACGCTGATAATTGTATTCCAGCTCCCGCTTTATATACACCGTTTGAGTCACCAGCAGCTACAGAAGATCCTGAGAATAATTGCCAAGAGTCTACAGCTGTGTAGTCAGCAAATGCTAATGATGCAGTTGTGAAATCAATTGATAAATGTGCGTTTGTTCCTGCAGATGCAGAATAAGTAGCGTCATAGTTAAAATCTTGCCATGTTGCATTTGCAGCAGCAGAAGCTGAGATTAAAGATGAAGTACTTTGAATAGAGTAAGAAAATCTTCCTGCTCCGTATAATCCACCTGAAGCATTGTTACCAAATGGGTTAACGTCTCCGCCACCATCTCCATAAAGTGAATTTCCAGCCGTAAATGGCGATTTGTTATTTCCATATTGGAAATCTAGGAAGAATACTAGACCAGAAGGTAAGTTCATTGGTTGAACACTAACAAATTCCTTTGCAGCGATTTGACCAAATACTTTTCTTACTAATGGTAAAGCAACTCCTGCCCACTGTCCACCAATGTTTACAGCAGTTTGACTTGAGAAAGTTCCTGAGGAAGCAGCGCCTCCACCTGTTTGTGAACTCTCAACAACAAGTTGTTTAGCTTGGTTTTCAAGGATAATACCCATGTTATTTTTGTGGGCACCATCTAAACCTTCTAATAAACCTGTCTTTTCCCATTTACCAGCAAGTTTAGCTGCATCAGACTGTAAAGACTGATATGGGTTAGCGCTTTCTAAAAGAGTATTTAAGCTCATTTTTTTAAGTTTAATAGGTTAATAATAATTTTAAATTAATCCCGCAAGCTTACGCATACGGTTGTAAACGTCATTTGATTCAATGATAGGTTGTTTTTCAGCTTTAGGTTCAATACCTGTTGCTTTTGAAGCTGATCCTTTAATTTGATTTTCGTTAATTACTGATTTATCAATTAATCCAGTATTTAATGTTTCAAAAATAGTTTTAGCTTGAGCTACATCCTTAGCATTATCAAATGCTTTTAATACCTTAACTTTTTTACTTTCAGTTAAGTTTTTTGCTTTAAAGATTTTGTTAGTGTAAAGTAATTTTGCGTTTAATAAATTAACTTCGTTTAACTCAGTTTTTAAATCATTAACTTCCGCTATTGCAGTAGTTAATTCTTCTTTCATTTTACGCATTTTTTCAGTTTCAACTTCAGCTTTATTATCGTAATCACGATCGTCGCCTTCAGCTTTTTCCTTTTTTGTCATGTACTCTTTTTTCTCGTCTAACTCGTCTTTTTTAGCTTCGTCAATTTCTACGTCTACGTCTATTACGTCCTCAACATCTTCAATGTCAATGTCGTCTTCAACTTCAACTTCGTCCTCTACGAATTCATCGCCTGGCTCAATTTCGCCATCGATGACCATGTCTTTAATGACATCCTCGATAAAGCCTTTAAGGTCATCTTCAGACATATCTTCAAGATCAATTTCTTCATCTTCGATACCGTCTTCCATATCTTCCTTTTCGTCTTTTTCTCCATCAAGGTAACCTTCTTCTTCAGCGTCAGTACGAGCATCTTCTTTAACGTCTTCTTTGTCGTCAGCTTTTTTAGCTTCTTCCATTTTGTCGTCTTCGTCTTTTGCTTCGTCTAAATCACTTGATTCTGATTCATTAACATCTTTTTTCTCATCAGCTTTTAATTTAGCTAATTTTCTTTCGTTGTCTTTGATATCTCCTTCAAGATCTTTAATGTGGTCTCTATCATCTCTAATAGCACCCTCCATCTTTTTCTGTTCTTCTTTGTTACCTTTTTTAGAATCTTCGAGTTCAGCCAAAAGTTCGTCAAGATCAATTTCTTCATCGACCTTGTCTTCTACTTTTTCTGATACTTCTTCAACTGTCTCATCGATTTCTTCTTTTTCTTCCTTAACATCTTCTTCTTCCATTTCTGCTAGCTTTGCAGATAACATGGATTGTAGATGTGGTGTAAAAGATTCTTCTAGAGCAAGTTTAGCGTTCGCGATAGCTGTTTCCTTAACGGTTTTAGCATCAGCGATAGCTTCAGTTAGCAAATCTCTGTTTGTTGCCATAGTCCCAAAATTTAGTTTTGTGAAGTACGCTTATTCGTGAAGCGTAATAGTGAATTATTATATATATCGACACCGTATAAGGAACGGTGTATTACGGTTATACGTATATGAATATTTATTGAAATTACACTATTGGACAAGAACCTTTAGAACAAAGTATTTCTGTTACTATATGGTTTACTTTAGTATAATCGTGGAATTGTGTTTGTTTTCCTTCTTTTATAACCTCATGCATGTATGAACCTGGGTTTGAAGGTGTTGAAACGAAATCCCAACATAGTAATTCAAAGTCATTTTGTACTTCCATCATACCATTCCTTTGTTCTAATGAACCCATTCCTCTTGATGATACACCTACTGTAACACCATGCTTAATAAGTTCTTTTAGTATATTACCTGCGGGGGTTGGTAAAATTTCTATTTTACCCATTACATTATCTCCATCCCACCAATATTCAGATATTAAGTGAGATACATTTTTTAAGTTTACTACTGATGATTCAGGATGATCTAATTCTCCCATTGAACGTCTTTGTTCAATAAGTTCTTTATACTTATCCATTTCACGCTCCCATAAGTCTTTAGCATAATATCTACCATTACCGTTTTTTACTTCGGCAGTAGCTAATACTCCTTCTACAAGTAAATTACCAGCTTCTGAAACATTTTCTGTTAATTGTTGAGGGGATACCTTAAACGCATGCGTTTCAATTAGTAGTTTTTTCATTTAAAGATTTTATTTATTCAGCTGTTTCATCTACCATTTCTTTCTTTTGGTATTTTTTACCACAAGACTTTTCGTAGATCTTTTCCATTTTAGCTTTTCTTTTTTCTAAAAGCTTGATTTCTTTTTGCATAGCTTTCATCTTAGATTTATCAACTAGTTCTTTAAGATTTTCATCTTCATCTATTGATTCAACTCTTTCTATTTTTTCAGCAATATGATCAGTTAAATAATCCAATTGAGCTTCTAATTTTACATTTTCACCCTGTTTTCCTATTTCAGCTAATTTAGAATCAATTGATTCTTTTTTATTGATTCTTTTTTCATTTTTTTCTTTTTCTTATCTGCAAGAGCTTTTTCCATTGATTCATCCTTATCACCATCTCCATCTACATCTGGATAATCAGGTCTTGCTTCTTCTTCCATTCCAGCCGCTTCTTGAGATGCTTCAATAGCTTCTTGTCTAGCATCTTCTGCACTTTCATCCATTGGAAGATCTTTTTCTTTATTTTCTTCATTAACTACTTGACCATCATTTAAACCATGTTCTTCCATCATTTGAGTAAAATAATCACCCATTTGTTTAGCTATACTATTTGGGTTACCACTTGTAGCTACACCTCCAATACTATGTTCTTTAAGTACATCTTTAACTGATTCTTTAACTACTTGCATAGCATCAGGACTGTCTTTTAATTTTGCGCTATATCCACTACCGCCATATGTTTCACCATCATTTTCTTGTACTTTTGGTTCTTCATATCCTAAACCTTTAACACCAAATGCTCCATTTTTAACATAATATAAAGGATCACTTGCTAAATTTTTAATAGCTAATGCTTGTGCTTCATCTAATGTTAATTTTGGATCATTTTTAACTTCACAATAAACACCATTTTGCATTTCTTGTGCGTTAACATTATTAATATTATCTACTTTTGGAGAATAATCATAATTATGAGATTCTATATTTTCTACTTCATTAGAAACTTTATATGAACCAGCTAATTTATTATCCATTTCAAACTTTAATTTAGGTTCAGCTTTGATTTTATCTTCAGCTTCCTTAGTATTAGTTTTCATATCGTTATTAACGATTGGTTTTAATGAATCTGGTTTGCCATTTTCGTTTATATAGTCGAAATATTTCTCTTCCCAAGTTTGTTTTGGTTGAGCTTCTATTTTATTAATAGGTTGTAGATCAACATAATTTTCAGTTACTAATTTTTTAGTTAACTCATCATGTAATTCTTGTGGATTTTTCATAGTATTATTTTTCTAATAATGTTTTAATGTCTTTAATATAATCTTTAATTAAATCGGTTCCGTAAACAACAGAATAACTTTTAGGTTCATCCTGTCTATAATATTTAACCGTATCTATTTTTGCTTGTCTTAACGGTTTTATTAAATCTTTTAAACTATCTTCAATCTCATCAAAAGAATTAATTCTTTCATTTTGAAATTGTTCTAATTTATCTTCTTCCTCTTTAACTAATGTGTTTTTCATGTTATAAATATTGCTACTCTCCCCAAAGTTTACGAACTGGCATACTTGACCCTTTTTGTACGTAAGTACCTTGTTTATTTTTAGGAACTAATTTATATTTAAATTGTTTTGTATATGCATTATCAGTAACTCCATCTGGACCTGCTTTTGGGCCGGGGCCTAAATCTGCACCATCTCCTAAAGCTCCTTCATCCATATTACCAACCCCTGATACTGGGCCTCTTTCTCTGTAATAATCTTGTTGTCTTTTTGCTTCTACATCTCTTGAAGCTTCAATTGCTTTAATAGCATCTTTTAATATGTTAGATGATAGTAATGATATTCTTCCTTCAGCATTTGTTTTACCCATAGGAGTCATTCTGTCATCTTCATCATCTAAACCATATCTATCTGCTAAAACAGATATTGGACCTGAATTGTATCCTTGAACAGCTGTTACATTATTTCCATCTATTACAATATAATTATTTGAAGGTCTTCTTACATCTGGTTTGTCTAATGGATGTATAATAAATCTACCTCTATCTCTTCTTTCAACATACATTGTTTTTTCTAATTCATCAATATAGTCTTCAAATTCAACACCTCTATAATTTTCCTCTATTTCTTGTAATTTTGAAAAGTAATCTTTAGCTAATTGTTTATATTCTTCTTTTTCATCTGTCTCTAAGTATCTAAATGCTTTTTGGTAATTAAATTTTAAATCATCAAAATAATTTTTAGCACCTTTAGATTCTTCTATTTTTTTCTTTTTTTTCTTTTTCTTTTTTCTAAAAGCATATGGTGTTAAATAAGCACCAGCTGCTCCTGACATAGATATTTCATCTACATCATTTTCTGATATTCTAACTATTCTTTTATATTCGTCTGGGTATTCGTTTCTAAGGTGAGTTCTTAATTTATTTCTTACTTTACGAACATCTTCATAAATTTCTCTAAATTTATCATCATCTTTAGTTTTAACATAAACTCTTTTAGCTGTTGCTACCAATTCATCCATGTCATCAAATAACTTATCAAATCCAGGCAATTGAGTAATCTTCCAGCTAATAGCTCCAGTTTCATTATCTATATTAGTAATAGTAGATTTAGAATTACCATTATCACTAACAGTAACTTGACCCACTTCAAATTTAGATTTGGGGATACCTAATTCTTTTTCAGCATCTTCTGCGGATGCCTTTTTAGACATTTCTGTAAGTTTATATTTGTACGCCATTTGCTACTTGTATTTCTTTTACTAGTTCGTAATATTGTAACAAATCAACTAAATTATCATTATCTACTTTATCAGTTTTATTTAATTCAGTTAATAATTTAGCTACTTCTGTTATTTTAATTTTAGTAGCTGGGTCTTTTATTTGTTTAGATGTTTCAGATAAAATATTTTTTAATGTACTGACTTTTTTATTATAAAATTCTCTAAGGGATGGTTTTGAATCTATTGAATATATAAATTCTTTAAGTATTTCTTTTTGTTCTACACTTAAATTATCATATTTGTTATTAAATTTTTCAAGTAAAACTCTATATGTTAAAGTTCTTAAATCTTTATCATATCCAGAAAATTCTTCAATAATAGGTTCTTGTTTAACTAATTTTTCTTTTTTAGTTAAAAATTCTAATATAGTAATTTTATTATCATTTATTTGATCTAAATTTAACTTTTCACTGTGGAAACTTTCTATTAGAGTATAAATGGCAGCTATTTCTTTATAATTGTTTACTTTAGAACCAAAAAACTTTTCTAAATCATAATGCTTTTTAATTTCATTGATAATATTATATTTTTGTTTTTTTAAAATAGTTCTACTAAACTTTCTTGAATTTTCAAATAGTGTAGCAATTATTGTATTTGCTCTAGCTTCATTAACAACTTTTGACTTTAAAATAGATTCATATAACTTGTATTCACGTCCTAATTGAGTTTTTACAAAATTTTCTTTTAATATATCTATAGCAGGAGAGTCAACACCCTTTAAAGTATCTGCTGTTATTTGTCTTACTAGTAATTCGAATAATATACCAGTGTTTTTAAATTTTGAATGTTTTATTTTCATCAAAAATATATTTATTTATAAATATTAGCTTCTTAGTTGAGATTCATCAAGTAATGAGCTATCATCTTTATCTCCTTCAAAAACCATTTGTTTTTTCGGTAGATTCTTAAATAAATCTTTGTTTTTCATTAATGTAACTTTAGGACTTTCAAATTCTCTAATCTTTGGTCGTCCATCTCCATCATTTTTATCTGTATCTTTCATACGTTTAGTACCTAATGGATCCTTACCAAAATTATTATCTTGTTTACCCCTACTTGTTATTGAATCTTGGGGACGTCCTAATTTAGGATCATCTCCAGCATAGCCATCTGGTACATTTGCTGGGTCTGATTGCATTCTTCCCATACCATATAATGAAGCTAAATCATGAGGTGTACCGTATGATTTACCTGTTGATACTGGGTCATTACCTTCNGCCTTTATTTGGTCAATTCTAAATTGACGTTTAGCATCTTCTCTTACTAAATCTCTATATTCATCATATTGATCTTCACTAAAGTGATAAACATTATGATAAATCCAATCAGATGGAACTAAACCTTGTTCTATTAAACTACCTGCTAATTCTGATTTAGATTTAAGTAATTCTATTTTTTCTTGTTCAAATATAATTGATGGTGTTTGCATTGATAATTCAAAATTTGTCAATGACTCATCAGTATANCCTTGAGTGTATAGGTGAACTAATGCTATTTTATTTAATTCTGANAGAATAATTCTTTGTATTCTATCTATTGTACGAGCAAATCTAATATCCTCAGCTGCTAATGTAGCTTTACCTTCTGTTGATTCATCGTATCCTAAAAATGCTTTAGGTATTTTAAGTGCTGCAAATAATTTATCTCTTAAATATTCTACATCTTGAATACCATCATAGGATAAACCTGGTGTTGTATCAATTTTAGTAGCATTATCATTACCTCTAACTGGTATATAGAAATCTTCAAGCATGTTTTGCATATTGTACTTCAGGTTATATTCACCTGTTTTTTCATCCATCATAGGAGTACGTTTCATACTTGAAATAGTTTTTTGCATAAATGCTTCTACTTCATTTGGTGGAATTGCTCCAACATTTACATAAAATATTCTTTTTTCTGGTGCACGAGCAATTCTATGAATTAACATTGCATCTTCCATTAATGAATATTGTTTATACAATTTTCTAGCTGGTTCAATATATGATCTACCGTAAGGAAGATAATTAACATCTGCTACCATTCTAAAATGAGCCATCTCATAATTATCATAAGTAATACCTGAATTATCATCATTTGGATTACTGCCCTGGTTTGGAACATTATAATAACCATAAGAACTACCTGCAAATCCATCTGGATTCCATCTATATTTTACTTCTGCTGGGTTTTCAGGGTTTTGTCCTTCAACTCTTTCAATATGATATGCTGTATAAGGTATAACATTATATACACCAAACTTTTCAGCAATTTCTAACTTTAAGAAAAAATCACCATATTTACACATTTGTCTAACCCACATCCAAAGATTAAATTCTATATTTAATACATCATAAAATAAGTTATATAATATCTTTTGAACATCTTCACTAGAACTTCTAATTTGAAGTACTTCACCCATATCATTTTTAAGTGTAGATTCATCTGCTATAATGTCTAGAGCTGATGCTATAATAGCATCTTGATCCATTACATCATATTCAGAATATAAATGAGTTCTTAAATATTGATAATTTAAATTAAATTGGGCACCATATAATGATGTTGGTGCTGTTGAGTAAACTCTATTAAATCTATCTACTAAAGCATTAGTTTCATATTCTCCACTTGATTGAATATGTCCTGAATCTATAGTTTTAACTTGATTACCTCCTACATTTCTTATTACAACATCAGTTGAAAATAATCTTCTTAATCTATCGAATACACTTGTATTTGCCATGTTTGTATATAATTATTGTTATAAATATTGCTAAAATAGCCAATTAACGTCTTCTTTACCACCTGGTGTATCAACACTATACGGATTTTTAACATTATTGTTATTTCCGTAACTACCTTGGTAAGGGGTTCTATTAACTTGCATGTTATTTAAAGCTTGTTTTGTTATGTCTATTCCTCTTTGTCTAAATTTTAATGCCGTATCTCTAATATACATTCCTATACTAAAAGCCATTACTAAATCATCATTGTATCCTGATTGAGCTTCTGGTCTTCCATTACGCCATATAAATGTNTTCATTTCTTCTATCAATCTTTTAGATTGTATTGTTACTCCTTTATCACCAATATATTCTTGAAACTTACCTATTACCATAGGTCTAGTTCTTGTTGACATAGTAAATCCAGGAACCATTTTAGAATGATCTTGGTATTTATCAAAATACGAATTTACATTTGCTTGGTCACTCTTTTGTGAATAATAAAGGTTTTGATATTGTCTATCAATTACTGTTTGTATAGTAGCCCAACCAATATTAGCATTTTCTATTACTAACATTGCTTCATTATATTCTGTAGCTATTCCTACTAATAAATTTCCATATTCTTTAGTACCAATTTGTCCTTTATATTCAGCTACTTGAACATTATTTTCTGTGTCTATTACATGAAATGCAGAGTAATCTTTACCATCACCTCTAGATACATCAGCTACTACAACATAATTTCTAGTATAATCTGCTGGTTCCCAAACCCATAAATTTTGATCAGCACCTCTTCTTTCTAATGGTTCTTTTATATATGTTTTTTCGTAAAAATCTATTAATTCAGGATAAAATACAATATCACCTGAAGTGCTAAAATCACAATCACATTCTTGTGCCGCCATTCTAGGATCACCTAATAATTCATCCTGTCTTTTTCTCCATGTTTCATCTCTTTCTGGGTGGACAAACCAAGGTAATTTAATTGGAACAAAATCATTTTCACCTGCTTCTGCTCTAGTCCATGTTTGATGGAACCAATTACCTGTACCATATGGAGTACTTAAAGCAATACACCCACCACCTGTAGCTAATGTTTGTTGTGCTGATGCCCAAATTTCACCAATATTATCAATAAAAGCCGCCTCATCAATTAATAATAAAGATACCGCTTCTGATCTACCAGCATCACTTGAAGCAGAGGTTGCTTTAATTTGTGATCCATTTTTTAATCTTAAATTTAATTTATTGTTTTCAGCAGCATCTATTCTAAGCCATGAAGGTAAGTTTTCATACATAAACTTAACCTTTGTAACCATATTTTTAGCTGTTTCTTGTTTTGTTGCAATACAAAGTACATTTTTATCTTTGTGAAATGTCATTATCCATAAAGATAATCCAGCTGATAATGTAGATATACCTAATTGTCTAGATTTAAGAATAATTGAATATGGATTATCCCGTAATAACTTGAGTACTTTTTCTTGGAATGGAAACAAATTGAACTGTATGCGCCCCCTTTGTGGGTGCTGTATATAACAGTATTTACGCATAAAATGCACTGGATCTTTAGCGCATTTCAAATACTCTTGGCGTATTACTTTTTTTAATTCTTGACCCATATTATTTAGCTAATAACAAAACTAGTCCTCCAACTACTAAAGCACCTGAACCTAATTGGAATAATTTTGTTTTTGCTTTTTGTTTTTTTAAATCAGTTTGTAGTTTTAAAGACAGCTCTTGTGATAAAGCTAGTTGGTTTGTTCTAGTAAGCATTAAGGATTCAAAATTTATAACACTTTTGTTTAAATTTAATATAACACTATCTTTAAAAACTATTTTTGTTTCTAATAAGTTTAATTTATTACTTAATAAACTTAACTCTTGTTTTGCACCGTCACCAGTTATTAAATCTTTAATTACGAGTTTCGCTATTGGTTTTTTTAATTGAATCGATTTGTTTATATCGATCTGTGAAAAACCTTTCAAGCTCATCGTCATTAAAATAATCAACGGAATTAACTTTTTCATTTACTTTATATTTTAAAGTGACAATCTTTTTATCTTGTTGACCAATTTCTAGGTCTAATTTTACAATTTCTTGATTTAAAGTATCTATTTTAAATACTAAATCATCATTTATATGATGCAGTGAATCTACTTTTGCTTCTAAAGCATCAATTTTAATATTATAATCTTCAACATATCTTTCATCCCCTAAAAATACAAAATAAATTAATGTACTTAGTAGGATAAAAATTATACTATAAGTAATTAATCTTTCTTTAGACAACATCTTTTTCTAATTTTGCAACTAGTGATTCTAATTCTTTCTTTTGTGGTGTTTTAACTCTTAAAATATCTTTAATCTTTTCTTTTTCAGATTCATCTGCTTTACTATATTTTCTAGCTAATGATTTCATTTCAGTAGTAATATTTTTTAAGGCCTTAACTGCTAAATCTAATTTTTTATGTTTACCTCTGGCTCCTTTAGCTTGTTTAATTGCTTTAGCATCATCATCATCTTCATCAACATCCTCTTCAATACCTGCATCTTTTTTTAATTGAACTGTTTTTTCTAATTCTTTATTAAGATCCTGTTGGGATTTAACATCTTCAGGGGATGCTTCATTTACATTTTCTGAAAATGATTTCATCCATTTAGATAATATAGTCCTTGCTGTTTGTTTATCTAAACCAAATTGAGCTTGTAAATATGAGCCAGCACCAAACATATTTGTTACACCTGAATCTCTTAATTTATTTAGATAATCAAAATAATATTCTGCTGATTCATCATCTACAGATTCACTGAGAGTTGCTCTAACATTTTCTTTAATATATGATTTTAATTCGGATTTTTTCATTACAGTATATTTTTTATTATAAATATGTTAAGAATTAGTAAACTTTAATATTTGTTCAATTCGTTCCTCTGTACTACCTTTTATAGTTTCTACATTTTTCATCATATGCGCATACTTTCTAATAAAACTTGTAATAGTAAAATCAATAACGTCCCTATAATGTTCATCTGTTTCTCTTACTCCGTTATCTTCTATAGAAAGGCCATCAGAAGAAATGTAAAAAATATAATCATATTCTCTAATAAATTCTTTTGCATAATTTTCAAAAATTTCTTTATCATATTGATCAATTGACCTTGCATTCATTGTAAATGACATAACATCAATTATTGTTCTATCAGTAATAATATTATCATGCATTAGTTCAGCACAACGTTCAGCTAAAAATACTGTTTGACCTTTTAATGTTGAATCTGTATTTAATGGAATACCTAAATCACTTAAATATTTACTACGTTCAGTAGCAAAATTATAAGATTGAAATTCAGGTAATTTTTTTAATGCATTAACCAATGTTGTTTTACCTACACTCATTGTGCCACATAATCCTATTTTCATATTTTAATTTCTATGGTTTTGTCCTTTTGGTGCTGGTTTTTTATACCAGGGTAAACCTGTTTGTTGTCTAATTGCTTCCTTATGATCTTCTTTAGTATACTGAATACCATATAAATGATATTCTGCTTTCCTTTCATTACCTTCAGGTATTAAAGCTGGTCCTTCCCAATTATGTAATTTATTATCCCAAACATATGCAATGGTTCCATCTGCTTTTTTCAATTTTAGGCTTTTAGGCCATTCGTTTTCCTTTTTTCTCATACTACAATATACGTAATTTATTTTAATTTTCCAAAATATTTTCAGCAACAAATGTACCATGAGCTCCTGATACCGAAATACCTCTTGCAGAAAGGGCATCTCCTACAAAGTGAACATTCGGGTATTTAGTTAATGAAAGGTTGGAGTAATTAACCAACGGTTCAGGAGCCAGATATTTTACCTCAGGTACATAGATTCCCCAATCATCTTTTAATGTAGGAAATACTAATTTCATATCATTTATAAAATCTTCTATATATTTGTAATATCCTTGAAATGCATCTTTAACTACATCTAAATTTTCTATTTTAGTTGATGACACATCTACTCCTTCTGATGTTGTAGATGGTTCTCTAGTTGGGCTATAAAATAAGCCTGTGCTGTTTTCTTGTACTTTACCTACTAATTCTCTAGCCCATTTAAATGGTTCTTTAATACCTTGTACTTCCATTAATATACCAAAATTAGTCATATCATTTCTAAAAGCTTCATCTTTTTTAGCATGTCCATTATAACTGTGATCACCATATGTTTCTTCAACTGCTACATATGCTGCATTATTATTAGTACAAAATGATCTTAATGATACACCTTCATCATCAAATTTTCTATATAATTTAAAATCATAAGCTACATCAATTAATTTTTGAAAGTGCTTTTGTGGTGCTTCAAATCTAACACCAATTTGTGCTGGTTTTTCTTCAGTTGGTAAATTATATCTTTGCATTATTTCAGAAGTAAAATCAATACCTGATTTACCTACACCAAATATAAGTTTGTCATATATTAAACCTTCTAAAATTCCATCTTCATAATATACTATTTGATCTTCAAAGTCAACATCTGTAACTCTAGTTTCCCATATAAATTCTACACCTTTACTAACTAAATAGTCGTACCAACTTTTACCAATTTCGTGTAAATAATCAGTACCAATGTGCCATACTGGAAATAATCTTAAACCAAAGTATGGTTTAATAAATTCTGGTTCTTCATCAGGTGAAGATAATATAATTTGTTCTGGGTGAGGGTGAAATCGGGTAAAATTATCTACTACTTGCTTCATAAGCTCCATTGCTTTCTCATCACCTACATATTTAGATAATTGTCCACCAATTTGAGTAGAATATGTTAATTTACCATCTGACCAACCACCTGCTCCCAGATATCCAGTCATAACTTCTTCATATGGTCTTAAATATGGGTCTTTACCCATATCGATAATTGTTATTTGACCATCAAAGTCATTATCAACCAATTTTGTAGCTGCGTTTACTCCTGCTACCCCTGCTCCTAATATTACTATGTTTTTGCCCATTCTAGAATTAAATTTATGTTACAATATACGAAAAAAAAATGTGGTCTCCAAATGGAGGCCACAGATCTCTTAAACTTCTTTTTATGCGACTGGCTATGAATCAGTCTTAATGTTATTAACAGTTACAGCAAGTACATTCACATGATATTCCACATCCGCATGTTTTACAATTACATTTCATATTAATTAATTTTAATTTTTAAATCGGTTGTTCCTTTATGTATTCTATGAACACTACCTTCGTTAATAAATATACAATCTCCTTTTGTTAATGTTAAGGGTAATCGGTTATCTAATTGAACTTTCCATCCTTTACCTTCTAATACTTCAATCATTCTATCTTCTCGATCTGAGTGCCATACTAAGCTTAACGGATCAACATCTTTAGAAAATGTTCTTATATTACCTTTATTTTTGTATGGGTTCATCCTACCAAAAAGTATTCATGTTAGCACCTAATCCTAACTGGCTAGCATATCTTGGTAAATTACAAGACCAATATCCTGCTGTTGTTCTATCTTTTTTATTTTTACAATTATGTCTAGCTGCAAATGCTTTACGTGCTTTAGGATTTCTAATCTTAGCTCTTAAACCACCGGATCCAAATGATACTTTTTTAACTTTTTTAGTTTTTGGGTTACGTACATAAACATAATATGCTTTTGAACCTCCACGTTTTGGTTTTCCAATTGGTGGATCTTTTTTTTCTTTTTTCTTTTTCTTTTTAGCTTCGTCTAATTGACTTCTTAAAAGTGATTTCCAACTAACCATTACTTGAGCTACTCCTTTTATAAATTCAGGATCTTTTAAATCACCTTTAAATTTACCAAATAATGCTCTTAAGTCTTCTTTAAATTCAGATACTGATCCTGTTGGTTTAAATGGAATNGAATCTGGGTCTTCTGGTTCTCCTCTTCTAAAACCACTATAAGCTTCTTCTAATGGTAATAAAATGTAATCACCATCTTTATGTTTTTCTACTTTAGACATTTTTTTAAGTAGTTTAACAACATCATCTTTTTTAAATCCTAAATCTTTAAGGGCACTAACTAATGGTTTTAAACCTGCTGCTCCACCTTCTTTAGATAAAGTTTTTTTAATTAATTTTTCTGCTGTTTTATCTTCTTCTAACATTGGTAGATCTAATGGTACAATTTCGTTTTCATATAAATCAAATTCACCAATATGTGTTTTCATTAGTGCTTCATCTTCTTCACATAAATCAAGTACACCACGTGTATATAATTTTCTTGCCTCTTTAATCATAGATAAATGAGCATCAGAACCAATTCTGAATACATTTTCCATTAATGGAATATTTTTATCTATATGATATTGTAAATTTTCAGATACAAGTTTTTTAACTTTACCCTCAGTTAAGAGTGGGCCTCTTATTGTTTCGCAAGTGTTACATCCACATTTTTGGCACATAATTATCCTATTAATTCGTTATATGATAGTTCTATTCTATTTCCAGTAGGTTTATCACCACCTTTATAGACATTAATTTCTGGTTCTACTATTGATCTTAAACCTCTTTGTCCTTGTCTTGTAGAATCATGTCTTATATTTAACACAGGTTCTAAATTAAATTTTGCTACATCATCCAAATCTTCAAGTATTTTACCTACTTTTATTATTAGATTTTCTCCTTCTAATTTAAAACTACTATCAAGATAAGTACCGTATATTACAACAGCATTATCTGAACCAAAAATAATTGAATTTTCTTCTTTATCTGGAAGATCAGTAACTATTACTCCTGATATTTTTTTATCTGTGTTCGTATCATACATAACGAAAATTCCTTTTTTCTCATTACCCTGTACATCAAGATATGGTCTTAATCCTAATCCTGGTATATCTCCATCATTTATTTTATCCAATAAATTCATAAGTACAGACTTATATCTTCTATCTGCGCTTTCCCAGAAACCAGCATTTAATTTTTTTATTGATATTGGGTAATCTTCATTTTCACCTTTTATAATAACATCAGCTTTTTTACCTCCTGCTACATCTAATCCTACATCTTTAATACCAACTACATTGTTACAAACATAATCTTTATTTTCTCCTTTAAAAATTACATTTTTAGCACCTTCTTCTAAATATTTTCTTACATTACTAACTAATACATCTTCATTATCTAATCCAGGAGCATTTCTACCTTGTAAACCTTCAGGTTTAATTAAAAATCTAGCATCTTTATATCTCATTCCCCCAATAGAAGAACCCGACATAGATCCATCATATTCAAACCCCTCAATGGCATCCATTTTATTAATGAATTCCGATCTTTGATTTCGAGGTACTAATACTCTATATTCTTTACTATTTTTTCTTAAATATTTTTCGTCTGGTAAGTCTAATTTTTGCTTTAATATCCCGAGGCCTTCTTCAGCGTCAGTAACTTCTAGTATTTGGTTTACTATTTCAAAAAGCTTTTTTTTATCTTTAGGATCATTCATGTCAGGATAACCTTTAGGAAATCTCCAACCATGTGTTTTTAAAATTTTATCAAATCCATCCATATTATGCTTCTACGTCTACATCAACATCTATTTCGTCTTCGACTTCAGGTGCTGAATCGGTTTCACTTCCTTCTACTTCTGCTCCACTTTCTGGGCCATACTGTAATATACGACTAATAGCTAAGGCAGCAAATTCTTCTTCGTCTAGATTTAATAAGTAATACTTTTTGCCTTGTACATTTGCAACCCAACTACGTGGAGTATAAGCAAGCATAAAGCTTTGTCCGTTTAATAAATTAATTCTAAATGTTGATGGACGTGGAGAAACCCAATCAATTCCTTCTACAAAGGAATCAAATTCATGAGTTAATAATGCAACTATTATGTCTTTTAATTCTGGGAATTTTGTTAGCTCGTCATAAGCTAAGGCCGCATCATCTGCTTTAGATTTTTCGCCTACTACTTGTAGTGCTAAAGATCTTATTTTTTCTCTTAATTCGGCTGCTGTCATTAGTCATTTTGTTTTGATAAATAAGCTGCTACAGCCATTTGTTTTTTCTTTTTATCGGATTTTCCTTTAAATTGTTTTGCATCAGATTTGTTAAAATCATCTACATAGTCACCGACATCATTTTTTTTTGTCAATTTTTCTAAAACTGACTCAGTAAAATTCATATAATTAACCATACCAGAAGGTAACTTCATTTTCTGTTTAGATGTTACTTTTTTTGCTTTTGGTACTTTACCTAATTTTTTTCTAATTACTGGTAATGCTTTTTCTGCTAATGATTCTGGGAATTTAGCTGGTCCTGAAGGTCTATTAATATAGCTTTTTCCTGTACCTTTTCCCACTTTTCTTGGAATAGGATCTAAAGTTTCACCTCCTGTTGGATTAGCAAAGTCAAATGATGATTGATCATTTATTTCATTCATGTCATAATCATTAATTTGCTTTTGAACTTTATATAAACGGTCTTCTAATTTATTTAACTCATTACCATATCTATCTGCAATTGGCCCACCTTCTGGTTCAGCTTCTTGCTCCATGTCTCTAAATAATTGTTCAATTTCTTTTTCTAATTCAGCTTTTATACCTCTTAAATTTAAAACTTCATCAAAATCAATTTTTTCATCTACTTTAGATAAATCTTTTGTTTTATCTTGTAGTATATTAGATTTAACAATAAATTTAAGGACTCGTTTTAATGGAATTACATCCATATCTTTACCATCAATAAATTTTTGTAGAATATCAATATCACCTTGGTCTAAACCATGACCTTCTTTAAATAAATTACCTATTCCAGCTTGTGGTCTTGATTTAAGGCCTTTTTCATTATCATCATCTTCAACTTTTTCACCTTTTCTATTATATCCACCAACTTCATTCATTTTTCTTTCTAACTCATCTGCATATTCATCTCTACCACTTCTTCTTAGGTAAGCTATATATCTTGGATCCTTTTCTTTAGGTCCATCATCTTGCTTATTTTTACCAAAATTATCTGCGAGGTAGTTTAGTGTTTTTTCTTCTGACCAATTAAATCTTTTCATGATATAATCAACCATTTCTTGACCTTTAAGTTCTTTGTTATTGTCTTCACCCATTACTTTTTCATCTGGGTCTCCTTCAAGATCTGCTCCTGATGGATCATTATCTTCTTTAACAAATTTAGCTTTAGCTTTTTTAAAGTCTCCTTTATATAATTGTTTTACAATTTTACGTCCTAATTCTTCTAATTGATCTAAATTTAATGTGTGTTCTTTTCCAAATCCAGCTAAATAACCTGCTCCTATAAGACCATAGTCAGCAGGATCGATTACATCATCTACTGATGCTTCATTAGTTAAAGCTTTTACAATAAGTTCCTTGATTTTGTCTTTATTCATGCTTTCTACTTTAGTTTTAGCCTTCTTAGTTGCTATTCCATACATTACCTTTTCTGCATCTTTACCGTACTTTTTAACTAGATTTTGTTTATTTTGCAATAAACCTTGAAGGACAACTTCTCGTGACTCTAGTTCTCTTTCCGTAAGTTTGCGTTCGTTAAGCATGTATTAATCAGAATTTCTTCCAACTACATATTCTCTAGTGAAAAATGTAATTGTATTTCCAATTTGATCTGCTAATTTATCATTTCCTAAAGCGTCTGCGGCATCCATTGCTGCTTTTAAAGAATCTTGTACGATTTCTTCTTCTGGAGACAATCCAACTTGAACTCTTGCTTTTACACCTGGTCTTTCGATTTCAATATCGTCAGCTCCTGCTTCTACTTCAACTTCATCTTCAACATCGATATCAACATCTACTTCTTCATCTTCAGTATATAATGAATCATGAAATTGTGATCCTGCAGCATCAGCTTTAAATCCACCATCACCTTCTTCTAATTCAGATAAAATAGTTTCTCTAATTTTAGCTTTAAGTTCAGATACTTTCATTTTCTTTAATGCACCTTCAATATCATCTTTAGCGTCATCAAATCCATCTTTGTATCCTTCTTGTTCAGCATCTGTTCTAGCATCTTCTTCTAAACCTTCTTCTTGTCTATAGTTGCCTACGTATCTAGCGTTTATTGCACCAGCAATTTTTTCAGCATCTTTTCTTGATTTGCCTTGATCCATTATGTCATCAACAACGCTATCAAAATCTTCAGATACTTCTACTGATTCTTTGTTTACTTTGTTTTTGCCAGGTCCTTTTTTCTTACCTTTAGCTTCAGCATCTCTTTTACCGAATTTACCGTAAGAATCGTCTCTACGGTCTTTCATAGATTGCTTTTTTCCTTTTTCAGCACCTTTACGAGCACCTAGAGATTCGTCTTCTCTATCGTCGTACCCTTGCTTTTTGTCTTCAGATATAACGCTCACGTCTTGGTGAATACGTCCTTCTGTTACATATTTTTTAAAATCGAAGTTGTCCATTATGTATATTTTTATTTATAAATATTAATTTCTTTTGTTAGAATTACCCCCTTGTGAAACATTATTACTCCTAGTAACACTACTTGACGATCTTATAGTTGTACTTGAATTATTCACGGGTGGTCTCGTATAAATACGAGTAGGATTGTTATTATTGCTATTATTATTGGGTCTAACGTAAACTCGTGGTTTACTATTGTTATTATTAGGAACATTATTAGGGTTATTATAAACTCTAATATTATTATTATTTACTCTTTTACGTATTTTGTTAACTATTAAATCAATATTTTCTTCTTTAACATTAACTCTTGGAGTATTTCTATTAATAACAACTCTATTTTCTATATTACTATTAGTATTAATTCTATTAACTACATTATTAGAACCTCTTCTACCATTAACATAAGCTACATTATTATTATTTCTGCTTGAATTCCAAGCTACATTATATCCTGGATTGTGGAAAGGTCCGTTATACCAATTATTATATCCATTCCAACCATAGTTGTTCCAACCATAATAATTGTAACCCCATCTATCATATCTAAATGGTGACCACATAGAATATGAATTATAACCCCACACCCAATCATTCCACATCATATCTCTATTCCAAGAATAGCTATAACTCCAATATGGGCTATAACGATTAAATCTGTTGCCTAATAATCTATTATTCCAATCAAATGATCTAGGTTGACTTAAGGCATACTGAGCAAAATCATATCTGAATCTAAAATCAGTTCTTAATTTCCATTTTAGTTGTGAAACTGATAATGTATCAATTTGTACATCAGCTGGTACTTCTAAAACCGTATCATATATAGGGTCATGATTTAGAGTGCTTAAGTGATAAGTTGTTGAACATCCTGTTAGTAATAATAATCCTAAAAATAATAATTTTATGTTTTTCATATATTGGTTTTTTAACTTACGTCCATTAAATCATCATGATCTAATTCAATTCCTATATTATCAAATACTGGAATTAAATCCTCATAATAGTTGTAATCATAGCTTCTTCCTCCAAAATTATCATTAACTTGAATTCCTAGCTTTTTTGCTACATGACGAATATCATCACTATCAAATCGTCTTTCTCCTCTATAATCACCTTCATCTTTTATAGTTATTTCATCTCCACTCTCATCATAAACTCGTATCTTATATAAACGACCATAATCAGTATAGGCAAAATCTATTTTTTTAATTACAGGAATTATCCCATCAATTTGAGCTTCAATTTCTTTCCTAATTGACTCACTTAATTGATTCAGCTTCCAAGCGTGATGATCAAAATTGTTCTCCATTACATTTAATTTATTATAAATATGTAAAATTATTTTTTAAGTGACTCTAAATGTTCAACTACTTGCTTTGTATATTCATCCACTTTATCTTCATTTAACTTTCCATGCCAGGTTTCAACATCTCCTTGTTCAGTAACATGACCAGTATTTGATTCAGATAATTTGTCTTTTACAAAATCTTTAAAATCTTTTATTCTACTATCTATTATTTTATTATTAATACCATCAAAATACTCTTCATACTTACCTTCTTTTTTTAATTTGTCTTCAAATTTAGCATAACATTTTAAACAAAATTGGTATGTTAAATAGTAAGGTTTATCAACTCTAGAATGCATTGTTTTTTTACATTTAGGGCAAAATAAAGGCATTACGTGTGCTTTTTTAGCTTTATCTAATTTAGTAATATTTTGTTTAATACCATCTTTAATAGTCCAAGTACGTCCGTCTTTAGATTCCCAAATATCACCCTCACTATGAAATTCAGTTGGTGCTGAATAACCTACAGAATCTCTTGTTTTATCACCATATTTACCTTTGACAAGATTTCTAATTCTTTCAACATCTTTCTTGGCAAATTCTTTTTTTAATATTGGGTCTTGACTCATAAACCTAATTGTTTTAACTGGCTAATAGTATTATCGGCACTGGTGTGTAATATACCAATTCCTCCTGCAGCCTCCCACTGATCTATATTAACTTGTCTATCGTCTATTAATATTGATTCTGGGTTGGCTAATTCTTGTTTTTGTTTAGCATAACGTAATATTAATTTAGTACCAGGTAATTTATATTTTACCCATACTGCTTTACCTATTCTAGATGATTCTTCTCTTGAAGGTGCAGATAATAAATCTGGATTGTATGGTTTAATATAATCCCATAATTTTTTTCCGTCTGGCATCCATTTTAATCCTGCCCAAAACCCAACTCCTGCTTTAGAAATAGGATCCCAAAATTCCTCTCCTTTTTGAAATTCACCTTTTAAATCTACACCTGTAAGTTTTTCATACCCGCTTTCAAAATCAGCTAGTACTCCATCCATATCACAGTAAATTTTATAATCAACTTTTTCTTCTTGTTCATTTATATTTTCATTATCATGTCCACATTTATGACACATATATAAATCATCACCACCATCTTTGATATCCCAAGCCCAATTACAATTATCACATATAATTCTCTTACCAACAACGGCTTCACTTACTCCACCAACATGCCTAGCATTAAATTTACTTTTTAAATGGTTATTTAATTCATCGTCCATATTAAAATTAGGATCTAAAACTTTATCATCGGGTTCATCCATGAATTTATTAGCAGCTACTTTTAAAAAATCATTTTCTACAGTATCATCTACAATTGATGAAGCATCATCATCTACGTCTAATTTATCTAACCATGTATTAGTTTTAACATTGTCTGGTTTATTAAATGCTGCTTTAAACACACCATATGCATCTATAGCTGTACCTACTCCAGGGAGTAAATTTAAAGCTGCAGAAAATGCTTTACCTCCTACATCTTTGAATTTTTTTAGGTTTTGATCTTTTTTTATATTTTTTAAAGCTAATTTTAAATCCCCATATGTTTTTAAGTCAACTGATTTTTCAGGTACGTTTTCTAAATCAACTTCTTCAGCTATTTCAAATACAGCTTCAGCTAAACCAAATGGGTCTGAATTAGTCCAACTTCTAAACATAATATTACCTGTTTCATAAGCTTCTCTTTCAAGTTTTTCTAATTCTTTATCAGCGTTAACATCATCTGTAGTAATATCATGTAATCTGTCTTCATGGTTTTGATGAACGTGTATTAATTCATGCGCATATGAACGTAATATATCCTTTGGATGCCTACCTAACGTATATAATACAACTTCATTATTATTTGGATCATAATACGCAGTTTTACCAAAAAAGTTATCTGAGTTTTCAGAATCTGTGTGTATAAATTTAACTTTAGGATATGGTTTTAATCTTAAACCATCTTTTTCCATACTAACTGTTAAGGATTTAACTAAAGGTTTAAAATCAAACTTAACAGGATCTAATACTTCTTTTAATATTTTTCTCTCCATAACTGTATCATTTATATAACTAAAAATTTCTTCTACTTCTTCATCTTTTAATTGTTTTGGAAGTAAAGGTTTTAGTTTTTCTGCTGATATTTTTGCTGCATTCCTAGCTGCTGTACCTGATGCTCCACCTTGTGTTACAACAGTTTCAACTCTTAAATTAGGGTATTTATCTACTGATGTTGTTCTTTTTGCTATATCACTAAAATCCTCTTCATTACCTTCTCTAGCTCCAATTACAAATATAACATCTTCGTCTGGGTGTTCTTTAGCATAATTATAAACTGCTTGAATAGGTGGTTTTGAACTTTTTTCTATTTCAACATTAATTGGTAGATATTGTTTGTAAATATCCCATATAATAATTGATTCTTCAGGTGTTACCCCATCTCTTTCTTTACCACCAATTAAAATAATAAATTTATCTATATTAGGGTTCTTTTTTAAAGCAGTTTCGACTACTTCAAAATGACCAGCAGTTGGAGGTTTAAAGCCTCCCCCATATACTGCTACTGTCCTTTTTTCTTCTTCAAGTAAGCCTTTTGTTATTTCTTTTACTAAACTATTCACCTTTTAAAAATCGTTTTATCTTAGATTGTGCTTCTTCGGC
>JGI24540J26637_10000115_pt1 | contig 28693 bp, 29 predicted proteins | sample NorSeaMetagenome_FD_26637 | JGI IMG/M metagenome (IMG submission 26637)
AAAACGTTGATTATTTGCTTTATTTTGAAAGATTGAGTATTGGATTGATTTGTAAAGATTACAATCGCATAGCCTTTTTTATAAATTTCTATTAACATTTCAGGAACATTTGGTCTTAACCACATCCAATCGTTTTCATCTTTACTAAATGTTGATTTTGTTTTGGGTTTAACAAGTGTATGATCATAATCAAACCCAGCCATTTTACTGCGATATGTAAAATTATTGAGTTTTATATTAATAATATTCTGGTCAGTGGTAGCCATTATTTATATATAAGTTGCTATATATAAAATATTAATTGTTAAACAACGATTATATTTAATTATATATATAATATGCAAACTTTTTATCAATTTTTAATATATATATATATGGAATAAATAATATTTCAGAAAGTTATATAACTGACTTTGATATAATAAGATATTTTATATAGTATAATATATATGTCTGTAATTACATTTTTTGAAATTTTTGGAGGAATTGGTGCTGTTATAATTAGTGTTGGTGGTTGTATATGGAAATGTTATAGACGCTATGAATTTAAGGGTGATTATATGAAAGAACCTATTAGTGTATTAGATGAATCTTGTGAAAATAGATACCAAGAAGGATCAAATCCACGATTTGGGGAAAATTGTAATTTTGTAAAGAAAATACATGGAAATTGGGTAATCAATATAAAAAAAAATGAAGGAGACTTGTTTATTTATTGTTCTATTGATAAAGTTCCAGAATGGGAATACAATAAAGGGTGGCATTATTTAAGGTTATCTATAAAAAATAAACCAGATATATCTTGCAATATTTTACAATTTCAACACAAGTATTTTGATTCCGAATGGAAACAAATAAAGCAAACGAAGAAGGAAGAAATCAAAGATAATGGTGTAAATCATTTTTTCACAAAATCTTTGTTAAAAAATGAAGATGGGGTAAATAGAGAACAATTGGGTATATATATATCTTCGAAACACGCAGAAATAAAAGATTTAATAATTGATGAAATTTATTATGGAGATAAATGGAAATTTTGTTATATTCCTTGTTTTAAAAAGAAATACAAAACAATATTATACAGAAAAATACAAGAATGAGAATAATAAACAGACATTTATTTATATCTAATAAATGTAATAAATGTAATAAGTCCAATAAAAGTAATTAATATATTATGATTATATTTGATCATTTGGATATTTAAACAATGATTTTATTTGATCATTAGGATATTTATAATATAAATCGGGTTGATCTTCGTATCCATTTTTAATAATTTCATGCCTCCCCGTGGTAGTGCATAAATTATAAATATTAAAATTATCATCTAAATTAAATTTGTCTGTTCTGCTCGATAAATTCACGCTTATACTCCCTTCTAATCCGCTTATTATTCGGTGAAAAATGCCGGCTGGCCACACAATCATTGCTGCCCCATCATAATATAATTTATCGTTTTTATATACCTGATCAGGCGTAACAATAAATGATGCTTTGGTGAGGTTTTTTGGATCAAATATATCAATATATCTAGTTCCTTGTAATACTAGTAGATTATCATCCTGGCCAGTATGCATATACCATGGACGCTTGACCGGTGGAACCGAATCTTCGACAGATGAAGGCGATATAGAGTTAGGACCATGAATTACTCTATCAATTCCATGAATCATTGGTATATCAGAAGGAACCATTTCGTCAAATTTAACCCCTTTAGTTCTGCGTAAATTTCTTAATGGAATTAGTCGGTATAGCATTTTTTAAATTAATAATATTTATATTTTTAGATTAATATTATTAATAATTTATAATTTATAAATTGTCTATCATGGACGTTATAGTGTTTGATAACTCTGTATATTTTTTACATTTACTACAGTTATCACTATTATCATCATCTAATAATCCATCAAAATCAATAGATTTTCCACCTTTATTATTATCCAACATAGCCATCATGCATTTGGCACATTCTAAATTTACAATTTGTTTAGTGTTACTTAATAAAGTTTTGACTTCTTTTTTTCCACTTGCGCCACCAATTTCTTCTGTTAAACCTCTTAATTTATTTTCAATTGTTTTAAATAAATCATCGTCTTTATTATATTTATTTTCTTTTAATTTATTATTAAATCCTTCTTTACTTGAATTAGAATTTAAATTCGTAACATCTCTAAATGATAAATTTTGAACTACTCTATGTTGAAAATTAAAACAACTAAAAATTATTATTATAAATAAAATGGCTAAAACTGTGTATGCAATTTGTTTGTATAATTCTAAGCTAATATTCATTATTATATATACAGATAGAATATTAATTTTAATTTAATAAGTAAACTTTAATATTTTCAATAATATTTTTTGAAATTTTTCGGTTTGAACTTACTAATTTGAGAGTATCCAAACATTTTATATCATTTTCCAAAGATAATATCAAACTTTTGATGGTTTTATACTTATTTATTATAGTTGTTGCGCTTTGATGACTTACTTGTGGAATCTGCATTAACATAATAATATTTATATTATCGGGTGTAACATTTGCTTTTTTAGCTGTTTTTACTACATTTACATATTCATTGTTTTTAGAAGAGGAATCTGATATATTTTTATAATAACATTCTTTATTATTTTCTCTAAATAATTTATTAGCAAAACTATTTATTATTTCAGCCGACTCTGTTTCATTTGTAGAATTTAAAACAGAAAAACCCTTAAAATAACTCATAGACACCAGCGACGAGTATAAACTTCCTTTAAATTTGTTATTTTTATAATTTATTATATTTCCTTCGATCAAATAATATATATTATGGTTTGGCAATATATTACCAGACAATCTAAACGATTGTTCATTATACCGTCCGTCCTTTATACTCGATTCCAAATCAGCTAATGATTTTCTCTCAAATATAATTAGATTTTTATCATTTTTTTCATCGTAAATAATATAATCTCCTAATTCTAAATTAGCTAATTTTATTGTATAATTTGTTTTTTCATTTAATAAATGTAAACTTTCTATTATGCTTTTAGGCTCTCTATTATCTATATATAATATCATAACTATTATTAATTATTAATAATAATTAATTTTTAAATTAATAATATTTATATTTTTATAATATTATTAATAATTTAGATTAATTATAAACGTCTCAAATGCTTATGCTAAACCGTCACGTACCGCCAGCGCATCCGAAACCGCCGTCACCGCCGCCGCCGCCGCCTCTCGCGCAAATTCATTTTTTTTCTTCAAATCAAAATAATCTCTGAGATCATTTTTAATCGCAGATTCAGCGAGGGCCGCACTAAACAGACCTGCAAACCCCAACACTGTCACAGCATCAGCAAGAAGAGCATCGTTCGACACGAAATTTATCAAGTCGGTCGCGGTATCCTCTTCAGTTGCAATAACCGCGGCTAGTGTTGTGGGACCTGCAATAGTCACCGCGTGAGCATCGAGTGCGGTAGTAAGATCGCGCCTGAAATCCGCGGAGGAGGTGCCAGTGCCGGCGGCGGCGACGGCGATGTCGGAGGTGAGTGTACTGATTACGGCTGATCCAGTAAAAAAATTAGCCCTCGCCGTCGCCGCCGCCAACAGCATGCTCTGCGCCACCGCGGACGTCGCGTTCGCAGCGTCTAAAACCCCTTGCGCTTGCTCTAGGGCAGTCAACATTTTACCGGTCAAATAATCGATACAGTTTCTTCCGTCCTTGCACGATTTACCTAAACCGCACCCGGCGCCCCTTGCGGCCTGGTTCGATGCAATCGACGTACCGTCATTTCTATGTTGGTTGGCTGCTGCCATTGATACTTTGTATCCCGCCATCCCGCTTATATTTGATCTTACATTAGTCGTTGGTGCTAATCCTGCCATGCTACCGAAAACACATGTATTATTAGTATTGAGATTACTTGATCCTATCAAATTTGTACGACCCATTCTTTTTATAATATTATAATATATTTTTTTTATTTTAAATAAAATTGTTTTAAATTTTATATAAAAAGAATATCTTATATATAAATATTATGTCAGAAACAAATATGGAAAATTTGTGTTTTAAAGACAATAATAGCGATAATGAATCAGATACATTAGATAATAATATTACTAATACTAATAATAATAATATTATTAATCCCGACGAAGTAATATTCAATCCATATAATTGTTTAAATAAAGAAATTCAAATAAATAATGTGCAAGAAATATTAAATAACTATGGGATTTTTGCTAAACCCTTCAATCTTGATCTATATAAACGGGCATTTATTCATAGATCATATACAAAAAAACCCAAATTAGAAAATGAAGAAGCGAATATTATTATTGTTGAAAAACCAGACGATTGTTTACCACTTAAAACAAAATCAAATGAAAGACTTGAATTTATTGGTGATGGCGTATTAGAATGTATAACAAAATACTATTTATATAAGAGGTTCCCTAAAGCAGACGAGGGTTTCATGACAGAAAAAAAAATTGCTCTTGTTAAAAACGAACATATTGGCAAACTGGCGTATGAATTGGGTTTACACAATCATTATATTATATCTAGACACGCCGAAGAAAAAAATATTAGAACGAATTTAAAAAAATTAGGATGTTTATTTGAGGCATTTCTAGGAGCTATATTCTTAGATTATAATCGCATAGACATTAAAGATGAATATGGCTGGTTTGAAAATGTATTTAATTGTGGTCCAGGATTACAAATGGCGCAAATCTTTGTCGAGCATGTATTTGAAAAACACGTAGATTGGACTCGCCTAATTGCAAATGATGATAATTATAAAAACCAATTACAAGTAATTATTCAAAAAGAATTTAAACTTACACCGGATTATGTAGAGTTGCAAGATAAATCTGATACAGAAATAGATAAAACATATATCATGGGGCTTTATATTTGTTTTGGTCAAAATATACATAATGCAGATATTAAAACCGCTATTGCATTTAAAGATTTAAAAACATTTAAAGAAATCCATAATAATTTAGAAACTAATTCTAAATTGCTTGTATTTATCAGTAAAGCCGAACATAAAATTAAAAAAAAAGCAGAACAACTTGCTTGTGAAAATGCAATCAAACTAATTGAACAAATTAATTATAAAATTTAATTTAGGAAATGGTGAAAATAAAGAACAAATAAACAAATTAAATAGTTGATAAATAATTAAATAGTATTAAACTATATTTTATATATATATATAGTTTAATATGACTATTGACGATGAAACATTAGATATACTAAAAGTTAAACCGTTGCCAAAAAAAACACCCCAATTTGATTTTTTTATTGAAAAAAATAACAATCAACAATTGCCAACCATAATCGATAAAACAAGTGAGAAACTTATCGATGTACAAGAATTACTTTCTAAATTACAAAATCAAACCGGTATTTATAACACATCTGATAAATCATTTATTAAATCAAAAGAAATGAATAAAACACCTATCAATAAAACATCAACCAATAAAACATCAATGGATAAAATATCAACTAATAAAACATCAACCAATAAAACATCAATGGATAAAATATCAAAACCCGGGTTAGATGATAAACAAATATTTACCGAAATAATAAAAACCAACGAGTTAATCAAATTATTAGAGTTTGGAATTAATAACAAAACACCAAACGATAAATCTATTCCAGTAGATTTACTAGACGTAGAGTCTATGAAAAAAACAGATTATAAAAAGAAATTTAAAACGATATCAGATTATGACATTAACGACGAAGACCTCGTGGGAGATACTAAAATTAAAAATAGAATACATAAGAATACACCTAATATATTAATTAAAGCACCGGATTATTATTTATATAATAGAGAAATATTTATCAATTATATTAACAAATTATTCTTACCATATAAGGATGAACTTTTACAAGAAGAAAAAGATATTGCTGAAGGCAAAGTTACAGTGAGCTGTGATGAATCTCTAAAAAAAGATTTTTCTCTCTTAACTCATCAAAAAATTGTCCGTGATTATATTAATTTATATACACCATATAGGGGTCTGTTATTATATCATGGTCTGGGTTCAGGTAAAACGTGTTCTTCAATTGCCATCGCGGAAGGTATTAAAAATGATCAGAAAATATTAGTAATGACTCCTGCATCATTGCGTGATAATTATTACGAAGAACTAAAAAAATGCGGTGATTATTTGTATAAAAAAAATCAATACTGGGAATTTATAAATACTACCACATCACCCGATTTAGTTAAATCTCTAAGTTCGATTTTAAAAATACCAGAAGAAACTATTATAAAAAATAACGGCGCATGGTTTGTAAATGTAGAAAAATCCCCCAATTATGAATCCCTTAATTTTGAAGATCAGAAAAAAATAAATGAACAGGTAAATTTAATGATATCGTATAAATACGAATTTATTAATTATAATGGTTTAAGAATTAGTCACCTAGCATCATTAACCAATAATTTTACGATCAATCCTTTTACCAATAAAGTATTAATAATTGATGAGGCGCATAATTTTATAAGTAGAATTGTTAATAAACTATCTAAACCATCATCATTGTCTATGAAAATGTATAATTATTTAATGGAGGCAGAGAATTGTAAAATTATACTACTCTCAGGAACACCCATAATTAACTACCCAAATGAAATAGCTATATTATTTAATATTTTAAGAGGATATATATATACCTTTTGTACTAAAATAATAGATAATAAAGGTGGTGGAAAAACCATTACAAAAGATTATTTGGTAAATCTATTTCATAAAAAGGGAATATTTAACCACATTGATTCAATAGAATATAATTCTCTCACCAAAGAACTAGTAATTACTAAAAATCCATTTGGTTTTGTGAAATCGTCTAAAAATAAACTTGCAATTTCCAAAGAAACTCTATTTATATCCGAATTTAAAGAAATGATATTGAGCGCTCTAATATCTCAAAATATAAATATTGAAGGCAACAATATCAAAATAATACCATATAAATCATTACCAGATAATTTCGATACATTCAAAGATCTATTTATTGATACAAAAAATAGAATGAAAAATACCGAAATGTTTAAAATGCGTATTATGGGTCTTACGTCTTATTTTAGAAGCGCACAAGAACAACTTATGCCTAGACACGAGGAGGATGATGTCGAAATTTTACAAATTCCAATGAGCGATTTCCAATTTGGTCAATACCAAGAAGCACGAATACAAGAACGAAAAGTTGAGAAAAATAATAAATCAAAAAAAGGGAAAAATAAATTACAAAAAGACGAAATTTACAGCGATACCGTATCCACATATCGCATATTCTCTCGCGCGTTTTGCAATTTTGTATTTCCAAAACCAGACATTAACCGCCCAATGCCGAATAAAGACGATAGTATTGAAGCCGCTATAGGTGCTGTAGACGATATTCAAAATATTGCTGAAGATATTTTAGACGATACTAAAGCACAGGATAAATTAGATGATATGGATAATAATTTTGAACAAGAAGATTTACAAGATATAAAAAACCAATTAAACCAGGTCAAAGATACATCATACCAATCCAGAATACAAGAATCTCTCCGCGAACTTGATAAATATTCCAATAAGTATTTATCACTTGATAAACTCGGAACATACAGTCCCAAATTTTTGACCATGTTAAATAATATTATTGATACATCTAATAAAGGTATTCACTTAATATATTCACAATTTAAAACTCTCGAGGGTATTGGAATTTTTAAATTAGTTTTAAAAGAAAATGGTTTCGCGGAATTTAAATTGAAAAAAAATGCAAATGGTCAATATTCTTTTAATATTGATCCTATTGATATTGGTAAGCCAATGTATGCATCCTACAGCGGTGACGAAACTCCAGAGGAAAGAGAAATTATTAAAAACGTATTAAATAGTAATTGGAAAGTTGTTCCATCTAATATTGTAACACAATTAAAAACTATTAATCCTAACAATTTTTACGGAGAAGTTATCAAAATTTTAATGATTACATCATCCGGGGCAGAAGGTATTAGCTTGAAAAATGTTAGATATGTACATATTACCGAACCATATTGGCATCCAGTAAGAAATCAACAAGTTATAGGTCGCGCAAGACGTATATGTAGTCATAGTGAACTACCCAAAGAATTACAAACAGTTGAAGTATTTTTATATCTAATGAAATTTAGTGAAAAACAACTCGAAACTATGTCAATTGATTTAAAACTAAATGATGTAAGTAAAAAAGATAAAACCCGAGTTCTTACCAGTGATGAATTCTTATTTGAAATTTCAACCATTAAAGAAGAACTCAATAAAGAATTATTAAATAATGTAAAAAAATCCGCCATTGATTGTAGTATACATACCAGATCATCTTCTAAAGAAAAAATTACTTGTTTCACTATCGGTAATGCTACCGAAGATAAAATGATGTATGTTCCAGATATAAAAACACAAGATACAGATAAAGTTATGCAATTAAATAAGAAAAAAGTTGCAATTAAACTATATAAAATTAGAAATACAAACTATGGATTGGACAAAGAAAATAATAAAGTCTATGATTATGATGCTTATACCAAAGGTGAACTTATACATATTGGTAATTTGGTTACTGAAAAGGGTAAAAATAAAGTTATTCTTAATGATTAATTTATAAGAAATAAAAATTGCATCATAATAAGTCTAGTTTACTCATAATTTTTTCTTGATTTATTAATAATTTGTTTAAAAGTTCACTTATATTATCTAATTTAACATTTGAATTTAATTTACGTTCTTCATTGTATTCGCTTTCTAATAATTTAGTTATACTTTTCAATTTTTCACCTTCGTTTTTCAATTTTTCTACTTTTTTATCGGCCAGTTTATTTAAATTTACTACTTCAGATTCCAATAATTCTTCAATAGATTCTATCTTTAATTTTGGTACTTCGTCATTTTTAGATTCATTCATAATATTATCTGGTTTTATTATTTTTTCATCAGGAATTTTTATTTTATCAGTAGTTATATTTCTTTCTTTTTGCATTTCTTCTAATATTTTATTCATATCATTATTATTTATTGGTTTATCTATATCATCTTTAAAATCTATCTCGCTTGGTATAACTGGGTTTAATAACTCGTTTAATGACGTTTTATGATTTTCTAATTTTTTATCAAAAATTACAATTTTTTCATCTTTAAATTCGTCTTTAGTATTTAAACTTTTAAGCAATTTAATTTTAAACATTGAAATTTCGTCGTTTAAATTTTTTAAAATTTCTTTATTGATTTCAAGTATGTCACTGTTTTTTGTATTATCCGATATATTTTTAATAGTGTATTCAAAAATTTTTTTAACATCATCTTGATTATTATTTGGTATTCCGAAAAAAATATTTTTTTCATATGAAATATTCCATAAAAATTCTTTATTTTTTTCACTTAGTATATATTCCATTATTATATACTAAATTATTATTTTTAAATACTATACGCTTTTAATTCTTTTATATATGTTTTTAATGACTAAAGTAATATTGTCAGAAATTCGACTAGTGTGATATAGCTTGATCATTAAAAAGTGGTCAAATTCTTTATATATAAATTAATATCAGCATTATTAATTGGTATTGTAATATTTAATTCTATAATTTTTCATTACTTCATCTGGTATTCTATGTTTTTTAAAATATAGAGGGGTCTTCGTCTCTTTTAATAGTTCAATTATAAAATATAATGCATATATTCCACACTGTCCATCTTTTAATTGATGCTCCATACCTTCGTTTGTCATAAATTTGAATTTTATATTTAATTTGTTACCTTGGTCTATAATTCTATCTGAAAATACTTTTATTCTTTTGGGTATTTTATTACCATTACTATCAAAATAAAATATAAATTGTTTTTCTATATCTACAAATAATGCAATCCAATGGGAACCATCTTCGTAATGAGGATCAAGATTAAATATAATTCCTATTTTAGACTTTTTATTTAGATACGTAGTTAAATCAAATTTACATAATTTCTCCCATACACAACTACCAAATAACTTCTTATCATCAAAATCAATCGGCGACGGCCCTATAAAAGTAAAATTCTTATATTTAGCTTCATATTGTGCCATAACATTTATTATGTCTACGCTAGACAACCATTGATACGGTTTATTTTTCCATGATTTCGGAGAGAACGGTCTAAATATAGACTTAATTGCTTTTTCTTTATTAATGCTCGTATTAATCGATACATCATTTAACCAACATAATTCATTATAACATTTATTTGATAAATTGTTTTTTAAAAATTTCCATATTTTATTTGGATTATTGCTTGTTATTTTATTACTGTTTTTTTTATTCCATGCGTTCTTCATCGTTAATATTTCTTCTTTGCTATAACAAGAAATACCTTTCAAATCGGTGCTTACTTTATTATCTTGTTTGGGAGAACATTTTAATGTTTTAAATTTTTTGCGTATATATTGTTTACGCGTAATTTTTTTACCCATGTTATTAATATATATTAATATTATCTTTTTTTTGGAAGAATTTTTTGTTTATACATTGGGGTTTTCACAGTTACAAAATCATTTAAATTAGCTATTTTTTTTACAAGTTTATTATTCTTTTCTGCTAGATCCATGTCAATGGATAACATATCAATGGATAACATATTATTAGATATATCATTAATATTTATATAAATATCATTTTTAACACCGCTTAAATCTTTGGTAATTGATTTTTTTAATTCTTGAAATTTAATATTTTCTATTAAACTTGATAAAAATTTATAAAAATAATTTTTATATTTTTCATTATCGTTTTTTGATTTTAAAATTTTGTTTATATTATTATCTAAATAGCTGTCCAATAATTTATTCATCTTTGTTTTTATTTCTTTTTTGTATTTTATAACATCTTCATTTATAATACTATTATCTTTTTCGTTTTTTTCTAAAAATTTATTATATAAATCTTTATTAGTTAAAAATATTAAATCGTATGAATTTATATTATTACTATTATCACTATTATTACTATTATTACTATTAGTCATATAATAATATAAATTTTTATTTTATATTTTTTAATTGAACACGAGTTGAATTGTTAAACAAACTATTCCCAATCATTGCTGATGGATTTGGATTAAAATCTGCAAATTCATCTTGTCTAAATAACATAGATTTTTCTAAATTATCTGGAACAGTTTGAAAATCGATTGTATTTATATATAAATCACTGGTTGACGGGGGCACATATTTAGCCTGGTCACCTGCCTGTAAAGCAAAAAATTGATTTCTTAAGGTACTTTCTTTATCTACATTTGTTGCAAAACCATAATAATGTGGTTTTGTTGTTCCTTGATAAAAAACTTCTTGGCTATCATAACCTCCCTGATTTATTATAGGCACCGTTGATTCTTTTCTATTATCAAGTATTGGTAATATACTATATTTAGTAGTTACTGGTCGAGGATCAAAATTAGCCTGTAGATTCATTGAGGGTATATTTCTTGTGTATAGATTTTTATTCATTGAATCTAATTTTTCAAAGTTTTGTAATATTACACTTGTATTCATTTACTATAATTAAATATTTTAATATTTAATTTAAATTCAAAAACTAAATATTAAAGACAAATATTTAATTACACTAGCTAAATATGTGTGGTATATTTGCTATACTTAATCCAAATAATGATAGTAATAATACAGAAAGTAATCTATTAACATGTTTTAATAAGGGCAAAAATAGAGGTCCTGAATTTTCTACATTGAATATTTATAACAATATACATATAGGTTTTCATCGTCTAGCTATAAATGGTTTAAATTCTATTTCCAACCAACCATTTGAAATTAACAATATAATTCTAGTTTGCAATGGAGAAATATATAACTTTAAACAACTTGCGAAAGATAATTCTATTCCATTAACAACCGAATCGGATTGTGAAATTATTATTCATCTTTATCAGAAATATGGCATTGAATACACATTGTCACTATTGGATGGGGTATTTGCTTTTATTTTATATGATAAAAATATTGATAAACTAATTGTGGCCAGAGATCCGTACGGCGTTAGACCTCTCTATTATTTTATTGAAAACAATATAGTTTCATTTGCAAGTGAAATAAAAGTATTATATTCTTTATCGAATATTAAAAAAACAATAAATCATTTTATGCCGGGAAATTATATGATTTTAAGTGATATTAATTCTAATAATATTAATTATAATTATAAAAAATATACCGCGTTTCCATGCTCAGATATCATGTATAAATCGCCAATTATTCTTCATACTAAAATGATAGATATCTTAGAATATGCAGTTGAAAAACGTATAAATGGAACAAGTGAACGGCCAATTGGCTGTTTATTATCTGGTGGGTTAGATAGCAGTGTTATTGCGGCACTTGTTAATAAATTTTATAAATCAAATAAACAATTGCAGACATTTAGTATTGGACTACCTGGTTCTGAAGATCTAAAATATGCTGCCATAGTCGCAAAGCATCTAAAAACTAAGCATCATGAAATAGTTTTATCAGAGGCGGAATTTTTTGATGCTATACCCGAGGTAATTAAAACCATCGAGTCTTATGATACTACAACAGTTAGAGCCAGTGTTGGTAATTATTTACTTGGCAAATATATTAAAGAAAATACAGACTGCAAAGTTATATTTAACGGTGACGGTGCCGATGAATTAATGGGTGGATATCTATATTTTAAAAAAGCACCAAATTCTTATGAATTTGATAGGGAATGCAAACGACTTTTAGATAATATTCATAATTATGATGTTTTAAGAAGCGATAGGTGTATTTCATCACATGGTCTAGAACCGCGTACCCCATTTTTAGATAGAAAATGGGTTGAATTTTATTTATCTATAAATAAAGACTTACGGTTTGAAACCACTAGAGATAATTGTGAAAAATTTCTACTCAGAAAATCGTTTCACGAATTGTCAAATGAACTTTTACCCACTGAAATTTTATGGAGAACAAAAGAGGCATTTAGTGATGGCGTGAGTAGTTTAACTAAATCTTGGTTTCAAATTATAAATGAAAAAATTACAAACATAAATCTAATCGATTCTACATTACATTATAAATTAGTATCTTTAATTAATATGTATAATGAATATCCGATTAGTAATAATAAACCAACTACTATGGAACAGGCATATTACAGATATATATATAATAAACATTATTATGCCACTGATCATTTAATTCCATATTATTGGATGCCTAAATATGTTAATGCTACCGATTCTAGTGCGAGAACGTTAAAATGTTATAATGAAAATAATACAAATAACCTATAATCATTAAATATTATAATTTTATAATTTTAAATATAAAAAATTCATTTATTATATATATAGACAATATAATAAATGGACATTGAATTGCTACAAACTGCATTAGAAAATGACAATAATTTAAATATAATTAATACCAATATACAAGAAATAAAGTCGCAAAAAAATGACATATTACAACAGTTGGGGCTAAAAAAAAACGACTTAAAACAATTCAATTCCAAATTAAAACACTATAGATATATAGATGATATAAAAGATTTAAAATATGGAAGTAATATTCGCTGGATAAGTTTGAAAAATATAACTAATATCAAAATTACTAACGGCGCGGTTTTATGTGATATAGGTGTTCTCGATAAAGGTGTTTCTTTATGTTTAAAAACATATAATAATAAACATTTAACTATATTCTTAAATGAAAATTTAATATTTCAAAATATATCAGCCGAAGAACAAATATTACTCAAAGCAATTAATTATTTAACCAAACAACCTATTTTTTAAATTTATTTTTTATAATATTTTAATATATTAAAATATGATTTCTATTGAAAAATATAAAATAAATGAATTAATGGGTATAATTGTGGTTTTATTATATTATTTTGTTTTTACCAAAAAAGAATTCAGATCTTCATATATAACATCTAAATTTTGGTTGGGCATATCACCTAGCATTGTGAAAATGTTAATACCTTTACAAATTTTAGCGGCTATAGGCGGATTATATTGGTATTTTAGTATGATAAATAATCCTCCCGCGAGTGGATTATTAAGCTATAATTTATCAAATAACAAAATGTATCATATTATTGTGTTTATGTTTTTATTTGGGTCTATTTTATGGCCATTAAGTTTATTGCAAAATAATTTACTTGAAAATAAAACACTTATTAAATCTTTATTTAGTTGTTTGGGTCTTTTTATTGCCGCTATAGCAGGTATATTAGCACAGGCAGGGAGCTTTGAAGCAAATAATATATCACCTATGGCGTTATTGGGTATTTCTTTATTTAACATGACGGTAGTTTTAAACGATGGTGTAGGTTGGTCTGCTAGATTGTTATACCAAACTATATATAAATAAACATTAAGAAAACTGTTTTAATTATGCTTTATGTTTTTATGTGTTTTTTTTGAACTTATACCTAATTTGCCCTTTGTAGTTTTATATATTTTATCTGTATTTGGTTCTGGATTATTTTTTAATTTTAGTTCCCGTTTTTTTTTGCATGTAAATTTATAAATTCCTAGATTTTTTTTTTGAATTACACTCCAATTACATATCCCGATTGCACGGGATTGTGGAAAATATTGATTGGGTACTTTTTTTATACATCTACATAATTTTTCTGCTATTATTTTTTCTGTCATTTTTTTTAATATTTTAATAGGTAAGTTTTCATTAAAATTTACAGCGTAGTAATTCAATATGTCTACATAATCTTGTTTTATTAATTTCATTATATTATATAAATAATAAAATGAAATAATACTTAGTAATATTTATAATATATGCTTATTCTAATAAACGCGCATGAGCAAAAAAAAAAATAATAGTATTTGATTTGGACGAAACACTGGGTCATTTTAGTCAACCTTACAAATTTTGGCATTCTAAAAGCAGTATTAGAAAAGTAAAAACAAAAACCCTATCTAATATTTTTCAAGAAAAAGGCATAGAATATATAGATTTTTTTTCATTAGATGTAGAAGGCGGAGAATTAGATGTATTGAAAACAATTGATTGGAAGAAAATTACTATTTATTTAATATGTATTGAACTTGACGGAGATGATAAAGAAAAAAATAATAAATGTAGACAAATACTAATAGAGAATGGTTTTATATTTAAGATTAAAATGTGTATAAATGAATTTTGGATAAACCCTAACTATTTCCGTAAAAATTTATTATTTGATTCATCAAAAAGTGATAAATTTACAGGAAATATGAATGATTATGGAAATCATATTTATTTAGAATCACATTGTAAACCTATTATTGAAAAAACTATTTATGAGTTTGAAAATAAATAAAGAAGAATTTTTGATTTATGTTGCCATACCATTATTATAAGATAAGAGAAAACCCTGGTCATTTTAAATGCCAAAAGGGTAAAAACATAAAACCAGATAACAATAAAACCATTCAAACGTTCGGGTTAATTAAAATCTTTATTCCATTATTTTGTATATATTCTTGTATTCCACTAACCAGTGTAGTCGAAAATAATAAAAATATACCCGCGGAAAAGACCAGTCGTCTATCAAAATCTCCAAAACGATTTTCTTTATATGTAATGGGATTATAAAAATATAATAATAATACACCTATATAGGTTTTTAGAAATATATTTAAATTACTCAGATATTCTGGCGCATAAGAAGTAAAACCAATTATTACAAAAAAATATAAAATATAACTTAAATTTAATCCATACAAAAAAACATTTTGATATATTTTTTTCATTAATATATTAATGAAATATTTTATAATATTATTATCTATCATTATCTATCATTATCTATCATTATCTATCATTATCTATCATTATCTATCATTATCTATCATTATCTATCATTATCTATCATTATCTATCATTATCTATGGACAAAATTATAGAAATCTATTACTACAAATTAATTGATGAAACTATTATAGATTATAATCCTATTCAATTTTTTCATAATCTAAGCTAACAGATTAAGCAGTCTAAAAATATATAATATGCTAAATATTATCTTGTATATTATATATTTTAAGTTTCAAATTATAGTTTAGCGGCGATGAATGATGCGAGCGCCTGACTAGTTGTCTTTTTTTTTATTTGTAACACATTTAAAGTTTTTATTCCGTATTTGGTTGTTTTTACATTTTTTAGTACATTTTTTTGTTAATCGATTATAATCTTTATTTTGTTTAAGACATTTTTTGTCGTTGGCAGTCATGAGCTCCGCGAACTCGGACGACCAGAGGAGCGGGGAAATTTCTTCTTTAGTTTTACTTGGTAATTTTTTACTAGTATTAGTATTAATTTTTGGTTTTTTAATTTTAGTACATCTATTTTTTTCATTTCTCAGAAATCCATCCTCACATTTTTTCAAACATCTTTTTGTTAATGGATTAAAATCTTTATTTATTTTATCGCAATTTGCTTTTTTAACGTTATCGTCTATATTCTTATTTTTGATACTATCAACTTGTTTTTTTACTTTGGGTGAAACGGATTCTGATCGTTTTTTTAGAGTAAAAATATTATAATCTTTTAATAGTTTGGCATATGATTCGCGTAAGACATTTAACCTGTCATCTCTGTTAATTATATTTACGTTGGCAAATGTTAGAAATAACTTTAATGATTTATTCAAAAATGTTATATTTTTGGTATCTTTAATTTTAGCATCATTAAAAACTTGAGATAATGCGATACATAATCCCCAACTATCAAATGTTTTGATGAGTTTTTGTAAAAAACTCTCATGCGTTTTGAAATGTACTCTATATGGTTCAGCAAGAAAATCGGTGGCAAAATACACTTTTAATCCATATTCGTTTTCAGGTGGAAAATTAAAATGTCTAATAGCTAACTTTGCAGTATTGTTGCTATATTCTTTTATAACTTTTTCATGTGTTTGCATTAGACCAAAATCAATATATTTAGCAACACCTGTATCAAAATTATATACTAAATTAAGCAGTTTTATATCAAAATGAATGACTTTATTTTTATTAAAAAAAATTAACCCTTCAATTAAATTTAAAAGAGAAGTATAAAAAACCTTTGCTTCGTAATTGTCAACAACTTTATCAAAAAGCACATGCGATGCTTCGTATAAATTTATACCACCATCTTCTAATAATAACTGAGACAAACGCTTTTTATCATCAACAAAATACTTATTAACTTGTTTCGTCGTGTTACTACATTTTTTTACAATTTTATCAAACTGTTCATTTAATTCTGGTTTACATAATTTCGGCGTTGATACAGCATATCTCTCTATATCAGGCATTGACGATAATAATTTCAGTTCTTCTAATTCATCGTTTGCGTGTTCATCAAACATAATTTTAGACACTTTATTTTTATAACTTTTATCGCTATATTTTACTTTACTGGTTTTGCATTTTAATGCTGGTTTTATTACACAACCGTATGCTCCCTGGCCAACTATACTATTTACCATTATATAATATAATTATATAATAAAATAAATATTTGATAAACACTACAAAAAAATTTATAATATATATATATATTTATATATTATGGTGAAGACAATGCGAAATCTCAAAAAAAGAGGCGGGACGAATAGTAAGAGCGCTGCTGATGAAACAATAACTCTTGAGGAACGCTTCCGTAGGACACCCATCGATATCCAAGAAACGATCATAAAAATATTTAGGGATGAGGCAATTTTGCAAAAAAACACAGGTGATATGTCGAAATTATTAGTGGACGCAGTAAAAGAAAATAATACAGCAAAAGCACAACACGCATTAACTCGGTACGGTAATGAGTCTGCTGATTTTACTAAAGATGAACAAAAACACGGTGAAATGAAAACACTATTACATATATCTGCAGACAAGGGAAATCTAGAGATTACAAAAATGTTAATAGAATTATTAATAAGAAATGAGAAAAAAAATAATATTTCGGCAGAAGATAATATTCAACAGACACCATTACATATTGCCGCTTCCAAACATACACCTCATCATTATGAGATAGCGAAACTTTTAATTAAAAACGGCGCTGACATTAATGCGAAAGATTCGTTCGATGAAACCCCTATATTTGGGGCCGTCAAGGCTAATAATATTAAAATGGTAAAACTTTTAATTGAAAATGGTTCTGGCGTTGATTATAAAACTAAAAAAAACAATAACAGTATACTGCATTATGCGGCAGAAATGCCTAATGACAATTATAAAATACTTGAGTATTTTTTAAGTCTCGAAATATCAACAGACGATGGTTTGTCTAGTACCGGTTTATTTAAGAATATTGATATTCAAAATTATAATAATAAAACACCATTACATTTTTCTGCTCAAATAGGAAATAAAAACACCGCAAAATTTTTAGTTGAAAATGGTGCTGATAAAAATATGGTGGATAAGTATAAAGAAACACCATCCGGTCTAGCCGAAGACTGTGAACATATAGAAACTAAGGAAATTATAGAAGAAACCGATCTCAATAGAACGAGTAACCCCAAAATTATATTAAATATCCAACCCAATTCAACGCGTACAGCAGGAGAAACGCGTGGAAAAAAAAAAGCAAAAGACCCACATACGGTAGGAAAAATAAAAAGGACGGCAAAAGACCCACAGACGGGAAGAAAAATAAAAAGGGATGCAAAAGACCCACATACGGTAGGAAAAATAAAAAGGACGGCAAAAGACCCACGGACGGGAAGAAAAATAAAAAAGGCAGCAAAACATGCAGAGACTGCGAGAAAAATAAACAGGGCAGCAAAACATGCAGAGACTGCGAGAAAAATAAAAAGGGCAGTAAAACACGCAAGCATTAGATAATATCAATTTTCAATTTTAAAAATATACATATTATAAAATTGAAAAAATACAATTAAAAATATAAATATAAAACACAAGTAATCAATAATGTCTATTCAAACCCGTTTATTAAATAGGAGGCAGTAAGACACAATTATGAGATATGATTATAAAATATATTAAATATTGGAATTTTTAATACAAAAATAGTATAATTAAAAAAGAACTTAAAGAACAAACCACCAAAAACCTTAAAAAATGAAATTAGACCATTAAGGTAACAAAAAAAATTAACAAAAAAAAGTTGAAAAAATCGAGAAAATATTCTTTGGCAAAAATTTCCGGTTTGGACATTTATTTCATGTCCATATTTAATATATTTACCCTTTATAGTATTTTGTTCAAAAATATAAGTTTTTTATGTTTATTACCATTGTCCTGCAAAAACCTTGTCGACTCATACTTAAAATTTGCCACGATAATTTTCGGTATTTTACTATTTTTTGGTTGTATTTTTTTTACAACATAAAAATCCCAAAAGTAGTACTTGTTTTTTTTATTATCATAATATATAACAAATTAAAAATATTATTGAAATATACATGATGTTAAAATAAAAATACAACACATTACAACAAAATACAACCTGAAAATTCCAATTTTAAAATATGTTATTAAAATAATTTAGAGAATTATAATAAAATACTAATAAAAGACTAAAAATGGCTAAAAATTTTACATCAAATACATCAAATAATACATCAGATTTTTTATGTATAAGATGTGAATTCAAATGTGATAAGAAAGGAGATTATAACCGACATATTTTGACTGCTAAACATAAAAGACTAAATCAGACTAACGAAATTACATCAAATACATCAAATTTTACATCGCACGAATGTCCGTGTGGAAAAAAGTATAAACACCAATCAAGTTTGGTTAAACATAAGAAAATTTGCACTTTTATAGAAAACGATAACAAAAGCGTTATTGGTTCTATTAACGAAGAAACAATAATGAATTTAATTCAAGAAAATAAAGATATTAAACAAATGCTTTATGTTCAAAATGAAACTACCAATAAACTAATTGATATTATACCAATGGTCAATAATAATACTACCAATAATAACAATAATACAATTAATAATAACCAAAAATTTAATATAAATATTTTCTTAAATGAAAAATGTAAAGACGCAATTGATATTAAAGAGTTTATAAGCCAAATTCAATTAACCTTGGAAAATTTGGACTTCTCAAGAACTCAGGGATTGGAGGCAGGTTTGACAAATGTTATAATCGAGAACATGAATAAATTAAGTTTATACGAGCGACCGATCCATTGTACGGATACAAAGAGAGAAACTTTATATATTAAAGACGATGATAAATGGGAAAAAGATAAAGATAAAACAAAAATTAAAGAAGCATTAAAATCATTAAATAAAAATCATTTCAAATTAATAAAACAATGGTTAGATAATAACCCCGATTATATGGAAGATAGTAACAAACAGGCTTATTTTGCGAAAATATTAAAAACTTGTGGAGCAATATTACATGATGAGAAAATAATTAAGAAAATTTGCACGTGTAATTATATAAAAAATCATATAAAAGATTTAGATGAAATTTTCATAGATTAATAATATTATATATATATATCAATAATGTACATGGATCTAAATCCTCTTCCTCTAAATCCAGGTTTAAGTCAAGAGGTTAAGAACACGTTAGTACCAAATCCAGAGAACCAATCAAAAATTGTAAGTTTTATAGAAAGCATGTTCAAACAATTTGGCGCATGGAATACGGATATAGAAACCAAACGATCAACCATAGATTTTATATTTATATGTACAAGGTGTTTTTTTTTTCTCCTTGTCGTTATCACGGCGTGTTTGTACTTCATTTCCGACGGTTTCATATACGGTAATATATGTGATATTATATATTATATATTAGCCACGGTTTCTTTATTATCGCTGGTGTTCGTTGCAGTATCTTCCATAATAAAATTAAATGGTAGTCTACGCGCCGGGAAATTGGGTGCGAAAAGAGATCCGGTCTGGGATGCGGCATTGATGATGATTTTAAAGGGTCCGGAATTATTAATTGACATAATGCCATTTTTATTATTATTGAATTTTATTCAGTTTTTAAGAACTTTAAGAACCGGGACTCCGATAAGTGGTTCAGTTGTATTTTATTTTATTATTTTAGGTTTTATAGTTTTCTGGTTTATAGCAGCGCTTGTTACAATGGTCATGAAGGCGACCAATGTACCGTCGGGTTCCGCGTTTAAAGTATTAGTCACTACATATTCTGCTTTACTCCTATTTTTAGCAATCGTATATGGTATAAATTTCTTGATAGACAAGGATTATGTATTTCTTGGTAAATTTTTTTTTAATGTGTTTAAAGATGATAATGATAATGATAATGATAATGATAATGATAATGATAATTGTGATAATGATAATGATAAGCCGGGTGCATTAGAACATATAGGTGCAATTTTAAGTTCGTTATTACTATTAATTTCATTTGTGTATCTCATTTTTTGCTGTATGTTCTGGAAGGAAATAATATTTAAACAAAAGACACGTATGAGAGAAGCCATAAAGAATAAAATATACCCTAAAAAAAGATAAGTATGAGACAAGCCATAAAGAATAAAATAAACCCTAACAAAATTATCTAGTTGAAGAAGTTAATATTTTAAGTAAAAAATAAAAATATTAATTTAAAAACTAGCACCAAATCCCCCACCCAATGCACCATTGGCTGCCATTGGTTCTATTGATTCCATAAATGAGTTTTGTATAGCCTGATTTTGGAATGAACTAATTCCACTATCTCCCGAGTTAACCATGTTGGGTAAATTATCTATCATAGAAATATTATTCTGTGGGGGCATTTGTTGTTGTGGCGGTTGAATTAAAGAATTATCCAATGTATCAGCGCGACTTATTTGGTGAATACCGGCCGTGACAATTGGTTGGCTAACTTTCATCTTGCCATGTGAACTTTTACCAACCATAGATTCTTGGTTGCCATTCCATATATCCATCGCGCGATCGAATAATATATTTATCTTAGACCCAAGTTTAGTTTGCATGGTTACTAAAATAATCAACAAAGGCAAAACAAAGTTGATTTCATTAAATTTATGATATGCAATACCGCTGTATGTTGGAATATATCTAATTACTCTATCTATAAACCATATAGAAAAGAATATTGAAAATAATTGCATCGTAACTTCAAGTAGAATTTCGGGGCAACCCTTCGTATCGTCTTCTTCTGGAATATATGCTTTTATTCCTTTCAGAGTTAACACTATTGGTATAAGACCAATTAATATATACTGTAAAAGATTTAACATGTTTGCTTTATTGTCACTATTAAAATTAAACACGTGATTAAAAAAATCACCAACACTTAATTTATTAGATGACCCACCTTCAAAATTATCTATAGACATTGCCATAATCAATTATATATAGAAATAAATATATTAATATAATTAAAAAATATTAAATTAAAAATATTAAAATAAAAAATATTAAATTAAAAAATATTAAATATAATTTTTATATTTTTACTAAATGATAAAGAAAACTTTAATTCATAACAAAGTTCGTTGCACAGATATAAGTAATAAGACCGATCAAAGTATACATGACGAAAACCAATACTTAAATTTAATTGATGATATAGTAAGTGAAAATGAAGAATTTATAGGGAGAAATGGAAAAACGATAGCAATTTTTGGTAGCGCGATGCACTTTAATTTACAGAATAATAAAGTCCCGTTTTTGACAACAAAAAAATTGGCATGGAAAACCTGCTTGAAAGAATTATTATGGTTTATTAAAGGAGACACTTCAAATAAAAGGTTAAAAGAACAAAATGTACATATATGGGATTCAAATGGTAGCCGTGAATTTTTAGATTCTCGTGGATTAATAAATAATAAAGAAGATGATTTGGGTCCTATTTATGGATTTCAATGGAGGCATTTTAATGCTGATTATAATGACTGTGATAGTGATTATAATACTAAAGGCGTGGATCAACTAAAATATATCATAGACCAATTAAAAAGCCCAGAAACAAGAAATTCAAGAAGATTGGTAATGACTGCGTGGAATCCCTGTCAAATAAACGATATGGCATTACCGCCGTGTCATATATTGTGTCAATTTAATGTATCGTGCGGTAATAGATTGAGTTGTGCATTATATCAGCGGAGCGGTGATGTAGGTTTAGGTGTACCGTTTAATATAGCATCATACGCCTTGTTAACTCATTTAATAGCACATCATACCGGTTTAGTTGCGCATGAATTCATACATTATTTAGGTAATACGCATATATATGATGATCATTTAGAGGGGTTAAACGAGCAAACAAAACGGATCCCGTATGTTTTTCCGGATTTAACCATACGAAACTTATATGATAATATAGAAGATTATCAAGTCGATGATTTTAATATAGAAAATTACAAATATCATGATAATATTAATTTATTAATGCGAAAATAATAGTTTAAAAAGAATTTACATATAAATATAAAATGAGCGGATCATCAGCATTAGCTTCGGCTCGGCGCAGAAGAGCGGCAGACCCAACCACGCAATCAATATCAATTCCTCGAAACGATGGTTCTCAAACAAGTAACGGTGTTAACAAACAAGGTAATAAGGGTATAACTAATGAAGAAAATAGTAATGTCGAACCGTCTACGGGTCAAACAATAACGCCGTTGCAAATATTACAAACGCATGGTTTAAAAATACGATTAATAGAAGAACAATTGACCGACAATCTAGAAGAAACAATAGTGGAAATATCAAAAAAAGTATTAACTGAAAATTTATCGCTCTTAAATTTAGACAAACCCACAAAACAATCGTCGGTAAGTGACAATAATGAATTCAAAATTATGAGTGATAAATTATTAATTTTAACCTCCGTCTCAGATTCACTAACAAAATCATATAGTAAATTATCAATTGACTATCATAATTTGTCAGACGATAACAACAATTTAAAAACCATGGTAATAAGAAGTGATACAGTGAGTTTGGAAACCAATAATGAAATTTTAAAACTAAAAACTAAAATGGAATTTTTAGAAAAACAAGTATTATTGTTAGAAAAAGTAGTAGGTGATTCGCATGAAAACGATAAAAAAATGTTCAATATGGCGGGGGGTGGTACAGCTGAAATGTTATTACGCACTATGATGGGATCTGGGATGATGGGAAACACAGAAAGCGATATATTAAATATCCACGATAATGAAGAGGACGAAGATTCAAATGAATTTGGAGATATTAGTGAAATAACATTAACCGAAAGCGAACTGCAAGATATACGATCAAATATAGCTTGTGAAATAGACAAAGAAATAATGCTAACCGATGAATTAATTGATGTTAGTGAATCTGAGACGGAGACAGAAGACCTTGTTCACACCACAGAAATAGTTGAAAATGTATGCGAACCACTTGATTGTGCATGCGACAAAGTCGATGACGTGGAAAATAAATCTGAAAAAGTTGTCGTAGAAAGTTAAAAATAAGTACAAATTTGAATATTAATTTATGTAAATTTATTAATGGAACTACTAATAAATTTACTAATATTATGTATAATTCTTTTCTTGTATATTCATATTTATAATCAAATTAAAACAAGTAATTATTTAGAGGTTTATGAAATTGAAAATATTTCTAAAGATAAATTTGAAGAATTATGTGATTTAAAGCAACCGTTGTTAATAAATAATATAACTCTTCTGAATTTTGACATACCATATATCCAGGAAAATTACGGCAGCTTCGACTTAAAATTAACTAATCGGAGAACAAATGATATGTTTCTACCCATGAAATTAGTAACTGCACTAGAATTGTTCGATAAAGATATTTCCGGAAATTATATTTCTGAAAACAATAAAGAATTTCTAGACGAAACCTCATTAATTAAGCAATTTTCTAGTAATGATTTATTTTTAAGACCAATCGGTACATCTTCAATTGAATATGATTTATTGTTAGGGTCTATAAATTCCTATAGTCCTTTAAGTTACAATTTAAATTGTAGAAATTATTATTCGGTTTTATCGGGGTCAATTGAAGTAACATTGTGTCCGCCAAAAGATTATAAATATTTATATGTCAATAAAGATTATGATAATTTTAAATTTACATCGGCAATAGATATATTAGAACCACAGGATAAATATATACACGAATTTGAAAAAGTTAAATTCTTACGTATAGTATTAGAACCAAATAGATTACTCCAAATTCCTGCTTATTGGTTTTTTAGCATAAAAATATTAGAATCCAAAACTTTAATTTGTAATTTTAAGTATACTACTTATATGAATTCTCTCGCGATGACACCTGATCTATTTATAAAATTTTTACAAAATAATAATATTAAAAAAAACCTAGCAAAAGTTGCCGATTTGCAAAATAATAATAATAATAATAATAATAATAATAAAAATGATGGTAATGGTTTGAAAAGTGTACCAAGTATACCAATTGTAGAAAGTGTGCCAATTGTGACAAATAATATTACCCCATAAAACACCTGCAATAAGTAGACAATAAAAAATAACACAAAAAAAGAAGATAAATATATATATTTATTATTACTAGTATGATAAATAATAAATATAAAATAGAGAGATATTTAAATCAGGGCACTTTTGGGATAGTCTATAAATGCAGTTATAACAATAAAGATTATGCAGTAAAATGTGACGGCGATAATACAACGGATTACAAATTATTGAAATATGAAGCACATATATATAAAGAATTGCGATCAATTAACAATATATCCAGGTTAATTGATTTTTTTTTATTAGATAATAAATATTATATGGTTTTGGATTATTATTCATTAAATTTAATGGATTTTAAGTACCGATTTTTTTATAGCGCGTGTTATAAGGAGAGATTGGTTTATATAATAAGTAAATTGATAGATATTATGAGAGATATACATAACCGAGGTATAGTACATAGAGATTTAAAACCGCCAAATATTTGCTTGAATAAAAATTTGGAACCGTTCATAATTGATTTTGGTATGGCTAAAAAAATAATAATTAATAATCAACATATAATGGAAAGAAACATACACAATATAATTGGTAGTCCTAACTATATAAGTTTGAATGTTGTCAACTTAGTAGAGCCTTCCAGGAGAGATGATATGGAATCTATTATTTATATTATAATATATATGTTGTTGGATGAAAGAGACTATTTAAAGTATACAAATAATACATTGCATGCTCAAAAAAGTTTAGCCACGATAACGGATTTAATTCCTACATTAAAAATCCCGTTAAAAATAGATAGTGTATTATTATATATCAGAAAATTAAATTTCTCTCAAACGCCAAATTATGACCACATAAAAAAACTATACGTTTAGATGTATGGATTGGTTATTTCCGTTATAATATATACTATATTTTAATGAATATAGTGTGGAAAATTTATATATTATATCAATTAAATCATAAATTTTTTTCTCATTTATATCTGTTTGCAAAATTTTATTAAAAATACTGTAAGCGTCTGGTATAACGATTTGATCTTGTTCCAGTAAAATATCGCAAAAATTAAGAATATGATGTGATAAAATATATGAATGTTTTAAATAATTTATATTTATAACACAATGGTATTTATTATACAATTTATAGCAATTATATAAATAATCGATCGATAATTTATTATCCGAATTTCTATAATTATGTAAATCAAAAGTATTTTTATTTACAATTCTAGTAAGACTTTTCAAATATGTTTTATGATAATGCGTTTCATTAATATAGTAAATAATAATTTCTTGTAATTCTTTGGGGACGTTATAAAAAATATTCACTAAATATCTACGGCATCTGTATCCCCTATAATATTTTTGAATTACCAAGACAAATTTGTTATATAATAATAAAGCATGATTTAAACAATATTGAGAATCATTAATAATTATAGTATAATTATTATTACATTTTTTATTGTTAAATTTTAGACAACTACATTTATCCGACAACATTATTATATATACACCAAAAATAATTTAAAGCCAAAATCAAATATATATTTATAAAAATGTCAGTTGGCTCCGAGGAACAACAAACTAATAAACATACGGGTTGTGTTAAATGGTTTAATAATAAATCGGGTTACGGGTTTATTACATTAATGAATGATGACGAAGAATTTAAGGGGCGGGATATTTTCGCACACCATTCTTCCATCAAAGCGTCTGGCGATTTATATAAATATTTAGTACAGGGTGAATATGTTGAATTTGGCGTACAGAAAATGGAGTCGAAAACCGAACACGAACACCAAGCCGTAAATATTATGGGTATAATGAAAGGTGATTTAATGTGTGAAACGCGGTTCAAAAATAAAGACCTATCGCGCGTTAGAGACGGATTCGCTCCTTCGCGTCGCGTAAGAACAAGTGACGCTGGTGGCGACGATCGTCATCACAACAATGATAGGTCTCGTGTTCGCGGCTAGAGAGTGATTGTCATGAAAATAAAATAAAATAAAATAAAATAAAATAAAATAAAATAAAATAAACTTTGATAATAATAATATATTTTACGTATCATTATTTTCATTAATAAGTTTATCATAAAGTAAAAAATCTAAGTATACACACGACCGCGTGTCTTTTTAGAATGTATTCGCGGAACAGACTCTGGATGATACTTGCAAATGGATCGGCGAACGTCATTTTAGTTTGTGTGATTTATATCTTTGTATATTTGTGATAAAATGGAGTAATATTTAGCTGGTTAATTCAATTTTTTTACATCTAACATAATTGAATAACTATACCAGTAAATAATAAATAATGTATAAAAAAATACATACGGTAATAAAGTTAATATATAAATATAATTTATGAGATTGAATTTATTCTACGCGGGTTTCGCTTGCATTTAAATATATCAATCAATTTATCACATGCATACTCAGTATTATCATGTGTGGGTGAAAATGCGTTCTTGTCACTGTAGTGTGGTTTATAAATAATTAGTCCTCGTTCAATTGGGCGAATTAATTGTGTAATCCACCATATCCTGTCGTCCTTGGTATTTGATAAAATGTTTGCACATTTATTGGCAATATAACAGACCCTTTTATCGCACGGATCATATACTGTGCATATTTCATTATTATAATCTGGTGAAATATTTAACAGTAATTGTGCACATGACAATTTATATGATGTTCGCATGTTATGGTTTTTAGTGATTGCGTTAGAAAGACGAATACCATAGATATATTCTTGTATATCGTAGGGTATCATATCCCATAAACTCGCCATGATTATGCGATATATCTTATATATCTTATATATATCAACAATATACTTATATAACGTATTCAATTTTTTTTTCAATTAACATAAATAATGATTAAAACAATTAATATAAGTGTTTAAATCGTCATTGTTGTAAACAAATAAATTAAGTAATAAAGTTGTTCTTGTAAATTATAATAATTTTCTAACTCAAAATAATCATCTCTGTAATCCCCATCATCCATTTATATGTTATATATAATTTAACAGATAAAAAAATATCAATTTTTTAAATAATTAGATAAACTCGCGTGCGGGGCGAGATCCCCGCGCATAAAATAAAAGAAAGAATGATGTGGTGTAATAAAAAATGTATAAAATAATAATATAAAGTGGTGGTAAAATTTAGATATTTTTAGCTTGGTTGTTCCA
>JGI24540J26637_10000116_pt1 | contig 28597 bp, 30 predicted proteins | sample NorSeaMetagenome_FD_26637 | JGI IMG/M metagenome (IMG submission 26637)
TTTGATGACAATTAATTTTAGAAATATTAAAACCTACACTTATAAATAATACAAATGTAGCCAGAGTGTAAACTAAAATATTTTTAAAAAAAATCTTCATAATCTTTACAAATTTACTAAAAAAAACCTAGTTAAAAGATATGATAGTTTCTGATATAATTTCAACTGCTTCAAGAATCTCTTGCTTACTAATGACTAGTGGTGGCGCAAACCTTATAATATTACCATGAGTTGGCTTTGCNAAAAGACCATTATCTCTTAATTTCATACAAATATCCCAGGCAGTTGAACTATCAGTTGAATCGTTAATTACGATAGCATTTAACAAGCCTTTTCCTCTTATTAACTTAACAAGTTTACAGGATGATAGTTTTTTATTTAGTTCTGATCTAAACAAATCTCCTAATTCAAATGCATTTTGTGCTAAATTCTCATCAACTACTACTTCTAAAGCTGCTTGAGCTACTCTACAAGCAAGAGGGTTACCACCAAAAGTTGAACCGTGTTCTCCAGGCTGAATTGTTAGCATAACTTGGTCATCAGCTAAAACTGCTGAAATTGGTAATACACCACCTGATAAAGCTTTTCCTAAAATTAATATATCAGGTCTAGCATCTTCATAATCGCAGGCAAGCATCTTTCCTGTTCTAGCAATTCCAGTTTGTACTTCATCTGCTATAAATAAAACATTGTATTTTGTACAAAGCTTTCTCACACCAGCTAAGTAACCTTCATCTGGAACAACAACGCCAGCTTCTCCTTGAATAGGCTCTACCATAAAAGCTGCAACATTCTTATCCTTAAGCTCTATCTCTAAAGCATGTAAATCATTATAAGGAATTAAATGATAGCCAGGCATAAAAGGACCAAATCCTTCATAAGACAATGGATCATCAGAGCTAGAAATCGCCGCTAAAGTTCTACCCCAAAAATTTCCGTTAGCAAATATAATTTTAGCTTTATCTTTATCAATACCTTTGTGTATATAACCCCATTTTCTAGCAAGTTTATTTGCTGTTTCACCACCTTCAACTCCAGTATTCATTGGAAGTACTTTGTCATATCCAAATAACGTAGTAATGTATTTCTCATAAGAACCAAGAACATTATTATGAAATGCTCTAGATGTAAGAGTTAGTTCTGATGCTTGATCATTTAATGCTTTCAAAATTTTCGGATGACAATGACCTTGATTAACTGCCGAGTAAGCAGATAAAAAATCAAAATATTTCTTATCGTTTACATCCCAGACAAAAATGCCTTCGCCTTTAGATAAAACAACAGGAAGAGGATGATAATTATGAGCTCCGTACCTATTTTCTAAATCTATATATTTTTTATCCTTATTCATACTTTTTATATTAGATAACAAAGATAATACTTTAAATCTAAGAATAACTAAATTTGTAAGATGTCAAGACAAAACAGAAGAAAGCATATTTCTATTGAAAACATAGAAATAATCGATACAGCAAATAAAGGAAAATCAGTTGCAAAACATGATGGAAGAATTATTTTTGTTCAGGGTGGTGTTCCAGGAGACATATGTGATATTACTGTTTTCAAAAGAAGAAAAAAATATTGGGAAGCTAGAATAGATGTAATTAAAGAAAAATCTAAAAATAGAATTGAACCAAAGTGTGAACATTTTGGTTCATGTGGAGGATGTAAATGGCAAAACATGAGTTATTCAAGCCAACTACATTTTAAACAGAGTGAAGTATTAAATAATTTAACAAGAATTGGTGGNGTGACAATATCTAAGTATGAAAATATTCTGGGAAGTAAAGAAGAGTATTTCTACAGAAATAAAATGGAATTTACTTTTTCAAACAAAAAATGGCTAACAAATGAAGAAATAAAAAATGATGAAGAGATAAAAGATAAAAATGCTTTAGGGTTTCATGTACCAGGAATGTTTGACAAAGTTATTGATTTACAAAAATGTCATCTTCAGAAAGAGCCTTCTAATAAAATTAGAATAGCAGTAAGAAAATATGCTAAAGAAAATAATTTAGAATTCTTTGATATTCGAAATCAAACAGGACTGCTTAGAAATTTAATTATTAGAACCTCAACTACAAATGAATTAATGGTACTAATGCAATTTTACAAAAACGATAAAATTGAAATTGAGAAGCTAATGATTTTTTTAAGAGATAGTTTTCCAGAAATTTCTTCATTATTATTTACAATAAATAAAAAAGCAAATAATACACTATACGATCAAGAAATACTTTGTTTTCATGGTGAAAAATTTATTACAGAAAAAATTGAGGATTTAGTATTTAAAATTGGACCAAAATCATTTTTTCAAACTAATTCTGAACAAGCAAAAATACTTTATAAAAAAACAAGAGAACTAGCACAATTAACAGGAAGTGAAGTAGTTTATGACCTTTATACAGGTACAGGAACAATTGCACAATTTATTGCCAAACAGGCTAAGACTGTAGTGGGAATTGACTCTGTAGAAGAGGGGATAATAGCAGCAAGAGAAAATGCAAAATTTAATAATATCAGTAATTGTATTTTTCACACCGGAGATATGAAAGAAATATTCACTGAAGAATTTATTAAACAAAATTTATACCCCGATGTTATCATAACGGACCCTCCAAGAGATGGAATGCATAAAAAAGTAGTAGCCCAAATATTATCAATTTTACCAAAAAAAATTATATATGTAAGCTGTAATTCAGCTACTCAAGCCAGAGATATTTCTTTATTAAAAGAAAAATACATAGTTTCAAATATTCAAACTGTAGATATGTTTCCACAAACTCATCATGTTGAAAATATTGCTCTTCTTGAATTAGAAAAAAATTAAAATGGAAGATTTTTGGAATAAATTAAAAGAGCTTTATGAGCTAAATCCAATTCTTTTTGGATTTTTACTTTTTTTAGATTTATTAATAATATTGATGATAATTAAATTTATTTTTTAATAATTACTTTATTTAATATCTCATTAATCTGCAATAAAAGAGATTGGTTCTCATTATTATTAATGACAAAATCTGATAATTTTTCTTTCTCAGATTGTTTCATTTGATTGTTTAAAATTTGATTAATTTCTAATTCATCCATACCATCTCTTGCTTTTACTCTTGAAATCTGCAAGGCATATTCTGCTGATATACATATTACAAAGTCAAGCTTCTTATTTAATCCTGTTTCATAAATAATAGCTGCTTCTTTAAAAATTATTTGAGAATCTTGAGCTTTGCACCAAAGTTCAAAACTATCATTAACAAAAGGGTGGACTAAAGAGTTCAGCTGATTCCTCAAACTATTTGAATTAAAAATTTTATTTTTTATAAAATTTTTATCTATCTGACCAGAACGAAAAATACTTTCTCCAAAATTATTTTTTAATAATGCTTTTAAATCTTTATTCTTATTCATTAACTCTTTGGCAATCTTATCAGAGATAAATACAGGATAACCCATTTTAGATAAGATCTTTAAAACATAGGACTTGCCAACACCAATATTTCCAGTTATTCCGATTTTAATCATTAATTATTCTTTAAATAATTTAAAATATATCTCCTCATATTGAGGAAGAATTTTAGGTAAATCATAACTTTTTGCGTGATTAAAAGCATTCTCCTTCATTTTTAATAAAAGAACTGGATCAGAAAATAAACGAATAACATCTTTACTCATTTTCTCTAAATCTCCTACATCTGAAAGAAAACCAGTTTCTCCATCTATGTTAACCTCAGGTAATCCACCACTATTTGTAGATACAACTGCAACTTTACTAGCCATAGCTTCTAATGCTACAAGACCAAAACTCTCTGTTAGTGAAGGAAGAATAAAAACATCTGAAATAGATAAAACATCTTCAATAACTTTTAATTTTCCAAGAAAAATAACATTAGTCGAAATATTTAAAGATCTACATAATTGTTCGGCTTTAAGTCTATCAGGACCATCCCCCACCATTATTAGTTTTGACTTTACTTCAGTATTTACTTTAGCAAAAACCTTGATAACATCCTCAATCCTTTTAACTTCTCTAAAGTTAGAGATATGAGTTAGAATAAATTCATCATCTTTAGCAAATCTCTTCCTTTTGATATTATTTTTTTTATTGTAAAGTCTAATATCTATAAAATTGGGAATATAATCTATAGATCTGTTTATGTTAAAATTTTCCTTTGTTATATCTCTTAGATTTTTTGAAACAGTTGTAACTGCATCTGAACTGTTTATAGCATATTCAATTACCGGCTTAAATGATTTATCTTTTCCAAGCAATGTGATATCTGTCCCATGTAAAGTTGTAATTATGGGTAAATGTATTCCGTATGTAGCTAATATTTGTTTGGCACTAACTGCAGCTGATGCATGAGGAATTGCATAATGTACATGCAAAACATCTAGTTTTTCGTGAATAGCAACATCTATTAATTTACTGGTTAAATTAAGTTCATATGGAGTATACTCAAACAATGGATAATTTGGGACACTAACTTCATGATAAAAAATCTTATCAGAAAATAAATCTAAACGAAAAGGCTGATCGTATGAGATAAAATGTACACAGTGTCCTTTTTCAGCAAAGGCAACACCTAGCTCGGTAGCAACAACACCACTACCTCCATAAGTTGGATAACACACTATACCGATATTAAGTTTATTCTTCATAAATTGGTTTTAAATCTTTTATACTAATTTCAATTACTGTATCAGATTTGATATTATTTTTCTTAGATGAAACATTATCCAGATATTCAGGTGAAGAAGTGAGACTATCTTCACTTAGTTTATTGTATTTAAAAATAAGATCCATAATTTCAGTTCTTACGTTCATATCTAATAATTTCATGTTAGAAGCATCAGGATAGATTCTATTTGATAAAAAGATATAAATAATTTGAGTTTCTGGATCGGCCCATGCAAGTGTACCAGTAAAACCTGAATGACCAAAACTTAATCTAGAGACACACTTACAGGTTGGTCCTCCTTCTTGATTCTCTAGAGCTGGCTTATCAAAACCAGCACCTCTTCTATTATCAAGTTCACAAAATTGACAATCAGTAAATCTCTTTATAACATTTTTACTTAAAAATCTTTGTTCAGCATAGACTCCATTATTTAATAACATTCGCATTAATTTAGCTAAATCATTAGCATTTGAAAATAAGCCAGCATGAGCCCCAACACCACCAAACATTGCTGCCCCCATATCATGAACATATCCCTTTAAAAGCTGACTCCTAAAAATAAAATCATTTTCAGTTGGAATAATTCTGGAAAGAGCTAATCTTTTTCTTGGTAAATATCCTAAGTTTTCCATTCCAAGTTTATTATAGAAATTAAATCTTGTATAATCCTCTAAAGATAAATTTGAAATATTTTCAATTATAGGTTTTAATAAATAGTATCCTAAATCGCTATATACATATTCTTTCTCCAATAATAAATCAGAATCAATAATTTGTTTAAAAATAGAATCTGGATATGAAAAATGAAGAAAAACAGAATCTGCTACTTCAACAGGAAATTCTAAACTTCTAAATTTAGAATAAAGAGTATCTCTTAAATTAAGAGTATTAAGAATAGAATCTTTATAAAGAGTTTTTTTATAAAATGGAATCCAAGATTGCAAACCTGATTGATGGGCAAGTATATCTTTTATTAATAGTTGATGTTTATTAGAGTTTTGAATATTTAAGTAATAACCAAGATTTGCTTGTAAGCTAAACTTATTTTCATCAACTAATTTCATAAGAGATGGAATAGTTGATGCAATCTTAGTTATAGAAGCTAAATCATAAACATCTGAATTCAAAACTTCCCTTAGTTGATCATATGTATGAAAACCATAAGATTTATTTAAAAAAACTTTATCGCCTTTTGCAATTAAAACTTGGCAACCAGGAAAAGCTTTTTCATTAATTGCAACTTTAATAATACTATCAATAGAGGATTCTAATTCACTACTTATATCAATATCATAACTATCCACGTAAGACATTCTAAAGGCATCAGTATTGAGCCCACTATTTATTTTAAAATGGCTAGTCTGAACAGGAGTTTTACCGTCAATATTTATACCACCAAAAATAGATTGAGCGGCGAAATCCTGTGCAAGATCACTACTCTGATATGCAAGTAATAAAGCATCAAAATTATCTGTAAAAAGCAATGAATTTAAACTATATGGATTTGCAAAAATTGTCAACAGAACTTTTGATTGCATTGCTATAGTTTGAATAAAAATATCTGTAGACTTAGAAATTTTGTATGAATTCCAAAAGTTTTTATTTGATTTATGAATACTAACAATAACTAGATTATATTTTGATAGTTGGTTAAGTAAAAATGCTTGATCCTTAATANTAGCATCTTCAGCAATACTAAAAGTGTCAACTGATTTATAGCGGTTTAAAGATTTCTGAAAGACATGTCCAGATTCTCCAATAGCAACGCTAGCTATTTTAAGAGTATCTAAATTTTTAAGTGGAATTATATTGTCATAATTTTGCAACAATGTAAGAGATGATTTTACAAGTTTTTTATTAATAGCAAACGTATTTTTATTACTAAGTTTACTTTTAATTTCTTTAATATCTAATGTAGAAAAATGATCTAATTTCATCCATTTTTTTGCGAGTAAAACCCTTCTACATTTATCTTCAATGTCTTTTTTAGAAATTAAACCAGTCTTTAGGGCTTCTTTGATTTTTTTTATAGCTAAAGGCACATCTTCTGCACATAATAAAACATCATTACCTGCAATTAAAGCCTTTAAGTCTAATTCTCCAGGGGAATATAAATCACTCACAGCTTTCATATTAAGACCATCCGTAAACTTGAGCCCCTTAAAATCTAGCTCATTAACTAATAAATCTGTAACAACTTTTTTTGATAATGAGACAGGTAATAACTTATTATCTTCCAGGGCTGGAATATATAAATGAGCAGTCATTACACTGCCCAAACCATTATCAATTAATTTTTTAAAAGGATAAATATCAACCTTATTTAAAGTCTCTCTTGAGTGATTAACAATTGGAAGAGTCTTATGGGAATCTTTATCTGTATCTCCATGACCAGGAAAATGCTTGGCACAAGCCAAAATATTATTTTCTTGTAATCCTTTCATATAGGCAAGGCTTAATTGTGCTACCCTTGATGGATCTTCACCAAATGATCTATTATTAATAATCGGATTTTTAGGATTAGAATTTACATCTACAACTGGAGCAAAATTGATATTACACCAATCATTTTACACTGACGAGCAATCTCTGCTCCCATTTGAAAGATAAGATTAGTATCTGAAATTGCTCCTAAAGTCATTTGCCATGGAAAACGAACTGTAGAGTCTAAACGCATAGAAAGACCAAATTCAGCATCTAAAGCTATCATTAAGGGAACTTTAGAAATTGACTGAAAGTAATTTGTTAACTTGGCTTGTCTTATTGGCCCTCCTTGTAAGAACATTAAGCCTCCAATTTTATATCTACTAATTATCTCAGCAATATTTTTCTTGTATTTATCATCTTTATTTGAAAGAACTGAAATCATAAATAATTGAGCAATTTTCTCATCTTCAGATAAAGTCATCATTAGACTATCAACCCAAAGATTATCGCCTTTTAAGAATTCAGGTGTTTTGGGATTTTCTGAAAATGAAGCTTTAACACTAAATACAAAAACAATCAATAAAAGATTAAGTAATTTCTTCATCATCACAAAGATATAAATTGTCATAGTTCAAATTATTAAAAAAAGCTAAGTATCTAGCTTACTTATTAACGCTTTTTCAAAAGATAATTTTCTAATTTTACAAATATATGAAAGCACCAAATCTTCCATCTTTTTTTAAATCTCCAAAACTAAAAGAATTCCAATTTCATGCTAGATATTACTTAAAAAAAGAAAAAAAAATAAAATTTGAAAACAAAAAAAATTCTAAAATTAAATTTGAGAGAATTAGTAATCCCTACACTTTAAAAAGAAGAAATTTTAAAATAATTTTTATAATTATTATCTTATCTTTGTTAGCATACATTCTTTTAAAGTAATAAAAATCCAATTCATTGAACATTATAAAATTATTACCAGAAAATGTTGCTAATCAAATTGCAGCCGGAGAAGTTATACAAAGACCAGCTTCAGTTGTAAAAGAACTTGTAGAAAACTCTCTAGACTCTGGAGCCACTGAAATACAACTTTTCATAACAGACTCTGGTAAAACATTAATTAACATTATTGATAATGGATGTGGTATGTCCCCAAAAGATCTTGAAATTTGTATTCAAAGACATGCGACATCTAAAATTAAAGTTGCCGCAGATTTATTTAATATTCAAACAATGGGGTTTAGAGGCGAAGCGATGTCATCCATAGCTGCTATCTCTAATATGGAAATACAAACTAAAATTTTAAATAATGATGTAGGCTATTATTTAAATGTTAAAGGTGGAATAATCTTAGAAAAAAAAGAGGTCTCTTGTAATAATGGAACCTCAACAAAAATTAAGAATCTATTTTTCAACGTACCTGCAAGAAGAAAATTCTTAAAATCTGATAATGTTGAAATGAGACATATCATTGAAGAATTTTCAAGAATAGCATTAGCACATCCAGATATTAAAATGAATTTATCTCACAATAATGAAGAAATATTCTTTTTGCCTAAATCAAATTTAAGACAGAGAATTGTTAATCTTATTGGTAATAAAAAAAATGAACAATTAGTACCTGTATTAGAAAAAACATCATTGGTAAGTATTAGTGGTTTTGTTTCTAAGCCAGAGGCATCTAAAAAGACTCGTGGGGAGCAGTATCTCTTTGTAAATAGTAGGTTTGTTAAAAGCTACTATTTGCAAAATGCAATATTTAAGGCTTTTGAAGGATTAATTGCAACAGACTTTTTTCCTTCATTTTTTATTAATTTAATTATTGAGCCTAAAAACATAGATATTAATATACATCCAAATAAAACTGAAATAAAATTTCATGACGAAAAAGCAATTTATTCAATTCTAAGAGCTTCAGTTAAAAAATCATTAGGACAATATAATATCTCTCCAAGTATAGATTTTCTTCAAGAGAATTCATTTAATTTAGAAATAAATAAAGATCAAAAAATAATTGAACCAAAAATTAATATTGACTCTAATTACAATCCATTTGGCTCAACTACTACACCAAATATTTCAAGAGAAGTTATTAATGAAAACCTAAATTTTATTGATATTGAAGAGCCCAATCCTTCATACAAATTTTTACAACTTAAGAGTAAGTTTATTTTAAGAACTAGTAATAAAAGTGCAGTTTTAATTCATCAAAGAAGAGCACATCAAAGAATACTATTTGAGTATTTTAGCTCTTCATCAAAAAGTCAAAGCTTTCTTTCACAAACTTTAATTTTCCCTAAAGAAATAAATTTAAATAATAATGATATGGAAATCTTAAAAGAAATATCATCAGAAATAAGAAAGATAGGTTTTGAATATATAATAGAAAATAAAAATATAATAGTAAAAGCAATTCCAGCTGAAGCATCAACTGAAAATATAACACAACTTATAGAGTCAATTATTGAACAATATAAAATACATGATGAAGTTAAATTAGATATTACCCAAAGAATAGCACATGGTCTTGCTATTAGTATGTCAATTAGTAACCACCAAAAACTTTCTGAAGATGAAATGCTAAAGATTAATGAAGAACTAAACAACTGTGCTTCTCCAAATATNTCAATATCTGGAAAACCAATAATGATAGATTTAAATCTTGTCGAATTAGAAAAAATNATGAAGTAATGTATAGACCTAGTAGCTTTAGTCAATTACCTGAAATAGTAAAAAATTTATTAATTATAAATGGTTTATTCTTTTTTGCAACAATTTCACTTCAAAAACTTGGCATTGATTTAGTTAAAATATTTGGGCTCCATCAGTTTCAATCTGCAGACTTTCGTCCTTATCAGCTGGTGACACATTTTTTTATGCATGGAAGTTTAACACACCTTTTCTTTAATATGTTTGCTCTTTGGATGTTTGGTAAAGTACTAGAAAATGTTTGGGGTGCAAAAAGATTTTTACTTTACTACATAGTAACTGCTCTTGGAGCTGCAATAATTCATTTAATGGTTACGCAATTTCAAATCATTGAGATAAGCAATCAATTCCCACAACTTCTTGAATTAGCTATTGAAGGCAAATACAATCCAAGTATTGCAAGCTCTAAAAGACTTACTCAACTAGTGCTTACCCCTACAGTTGGGGCCTCTGGAGCAGTATTTGGACTTTTACTTGCTTTTGGTATGTTATTCCCAAACACATTACTATATGTATATTTTGCCATTCCAATCAAAGCAAAATATTTTGTTATGGTTTATGGAGCATTAGAACTGTATTCAGGATTAAGCAATAACCCTGCTGATAATGTAGCACATTTTGCACACCTTGGGGGAATGTTATTTGGATATATTCTAATTAAATATTGGCGAAATAACTCAAGCTCTTTTTATTAAATGACAATAATCCATAAACTAATAAATGAATTTAAAAATGCTAATATATTATATAAGCTAATATATTTAAATGTAGGTATCTTCCTATTGTATAATATCTTGAGTGTAATTTCTAGTCTTTTCATTCTAGATGTTGGCCCGTCATTAGAAAAATTAATTTTACCTTCTAATACGTCTACGCTAATAAAACAACCCTGGTCAATTATTTCTTATATGTTTTTTCACAAAACATTTATTCATTTACTTTTTAATATGATTTGGCTGCACTTTGCAGGTAAATTGTTTCTAGATTATTTTAATGAAAAACAATTCTTCAGTACATATATTCTTGGAGGTATTTGTGGTGGAATTCTTTTTGTCTTATCATTTAATTATTTACCAGCATTTGAAATAGCTAACCAGAATGCAAAAGCAATGGGTGCTTCTGCATCTGTTTTAGCAATTATGTTTGCAATTTCAACACATATTCCTAACTATCGTATTCAAATACCTTTTATCGGAATGATTAAAATAAAATATCTAGCACTTTCTTTAATTATTTTAGATGTTATAAGTATTCCAAAAGGAAATGCTGGAGGACATATAGCACATATTGGAGGAGCTTTATTTGGATATATTTATGCTAAACAGCTAAATAAAGGGATAGATATTTCAAAAAATCTATATCAACTAATTAATATTGTCTCTCTAAAAAATATTTTTAAAAAACAAAATAAAACCAAAAAAAATCAAACCAAAATAGACACTATTTTAGAAAAAATATCCAAGTCTGGATATAGTAGTTTAAATAAGCAGGAAAAAGAAATTTTATTTAACGCAAGTAAAGAGAATAAATAATATGAAATATCTTTTCAAATTTTTATATATTATAAATTCACTATTATTATTTACACTATTAATAAGTTATTTATCTCCAAATATAGACCCTATTAAATTCTGGCCAATTGCTTTTACAGGACTGATATATCCTTTTTTATTTTTTATCAATCTAATATTTTTAATTTTCTGGTTTTTTAGCTGGAAAAAATATGTTTGGGCAAATATTATTATTGTATTAGTAGGATCCTCTTTTATTGAAAGATTTATTGGAATTAATGAACTAGATAACCCCTCTAGTGATAATGAAATTTCAGTTCTATCATATAATGTTAGATTATTTAATAAAAATAAGAATATAAAAGAAAAAGATATTAAGCCAAAAATTATAGATTTTCTTAATAGTGAAGACCCTAGTATACTATGTATACAAGAATTTACAGAAAATTCAAACAATAACTACTTTGACTCTCTTAATACTAACTTTTTGATTAAAAATTCAAGGCTTCAAATTTTTTCAAAATTTCCAGAAATAAAAAGTGAAATTGTTGAAGATAATATATGTATTTATAAAGACTTAAAAGTTGGAAATGACACACTAAGAGTTTATAACATTCATCTCCATTCTAACTGGGCAAATAAAATAAAACTATCATTTCAAAACCGTAGTGAAGAAGTTAAAATGATTAAGAATAATATTCTATTAAGCCCATATAAAACATTAATTTGTGGAGATTTGAATGACACTCCTATGTCATATACTTATAAAACAATTTCAAAAGATTTTAATGATGCATTTGTGGTCTCAGGTAAAGGAATTGGAGACACTCATACATCCATACCATTATTAAGAATAGATTATATTTTTACAAGTACTGGTATTAGTACCTCTAAATATATGAAACATGAAGAAAGATACTCTGACCACCATGCAATAAGTTGTAGCATATACATGAATTAAAAAAAAGATTATTTTTCTGTTAAATCAGTTTTTCCTAACATTGAGACAGCAGATTGTTCAATTTTAAGCTTAGTTCCACCATGCACTTCTATTACAAAAGTAGATTTACCAACTTCTATAATTTTTCCATGAATACCACCTAGAGTAACAATTTTATCATTTGTTTTTAATTGTGACCTGTACTGAGTCTCTTTTTTCTGCTTCTTTATTTGTGGTCTAATCATGAAGAAGTACATAACAAGAAAAATTAAACCAAACATTATTAAAGATGCGGTTCCTGACGTTTGAGCTTGTAATAAAATCATATTTTTTAGTTAATTATAACATTTCCTCTTATTGTTAATACTTTAGTATTAGGAATTGCATTAGTTAGTACTGTAACTTTCTTAGTTTGTGAGCCAGATCTTCCTTTACTATTAAAGGTTACTTTAATTTCAGCTTCAGCGCCAGGCTTGATAGGATCTTTAGGCCAGACAGGAACAGTACAACCACAGCTTCCTTTTGCGGAACTAATTATTAAATCAGCTTTACCTGAATTTTTGATAATAAAATTATGGCTTACGACCTCGCCTTGAGAAATATCGCCAAAATTATGCTCTTCTTTTTCGAATTGTACTATTGGCTGATTATTTTTTTTATTTGATTTTTCTAAAGATTGATTATTTACAATAACTTTTGAACTAATCTTCTTTTCATTTGAATTTACTTTTTTCACAGCATCATCACAACTAAATGCTAGAAAAGATAATATTATAAGAAATTTATACATAATTTTTTTTTTAAATTAATAAATCAAAGTAAGCCTTTTGCTGATTTTTTTATCATATTCTTGGATTTAAAATCATTAATAGCATTATCTAATAAGCCATTAACAAACATTTTACTCTTCGTAGTACTATAATACTTAGATATTTCTATATACTCATTAAGTGTTACTTTAACAGGCAAATCTTCCATATTTAATATCTCACAAAATGCCATCTTAATCAGAATCTGGTCCATCAATGCTATTCTTTCAAGATCCCAGTTTTTTGATTTATCAATAATAACTTTTTCATAATCTTCATTATTTAGAATAGCACCAGAAAATAGTTCTTTCGAAAAATTTTTATCAGATAAATTTTTAAAAACACTTTTCTGATTAGCAAGTTTATACAATTTAAAATTCCCCATTATAATAGTTGCAACAAAAGGAAGATCATCAATCCAATAAATACTATTTTCCTCTAAAACGTGATGAAGAACATGATTATTAAGAATATGGTTATTCAAAATATTGTTAATAAACCTTACATCATCATCTTTGGTTGAATTTTCTAATAAAATAAATTTAGCATATGTTTCACTTTTAATTAATTCAATAAAAATTTTTCTTATTAAATCATGATCATTATCGATTAAAACAGAAGATGATTTCTTCATTTTAGTTAATAAAGAAGAACTATTTTTTAAAATTTTAAAAATAAAATTGTCAGTAAATTTTGTATTTGGATTTAAATCTTCAGAGCTAGGTAAGAATTTCTTTTTGTTATCTTCAAAATAAGTTTCAGCATATTTAAAAATCTCCAATAAAAGAGATAATAAAACATTATGAAGCTCATTAATATTTTCAATATGCTTGAGCATTTCTTTTTCAGAAATAGAGATACTACTTTCCTTTTGAGAAAAGTAGGAATAAAGTGATTGCATTACTTTTATTCTAATATGTCTTCTACTTATCATTATTTATTATTTGACAACAGTCTTTGGTTTGCAATTTTAAGAGCAGCAGCATAGCTAGTGATATTTTCTACTTGTGATTTTCTAAGGATATCTAAAGTTGTATTATATATTTTCCTAGTTTGAGATAATGCTTCTTCTCTACTAAATTTTTTTATCTCCGAGTAGACATTAATTAAACCTCCTGCATTAACCAAAAAATCTGGAGCAAAAATAATAGCTTTATTTGCAATTAACAATGAATCTCTATTTTCATCTTCCAATTGATTATTTGCTGCTCCACAAATTATAGAACATTTCAATTTTTCAATGCTTATTGGATTCAATGTTGCCCCTAGTGCACAGGGAGAATAAATATCCATATCAAAATCAAACATTTCAGAAGATTGAATAGAATTTACATTGTATTTTTTACAAATTAAAGTAACTTGCTCTAAGTTGATATCGTTTATGAATATTTCTGCTCCTTCATCATTTAGATGAGCAACTAAACTCTCGCCTACATGACCAACACCTTGAACAACAATTTTTTTTCCTTTTAAACTATCACTCCCCCACTTATGCATAGCACATGCCTTCATTCCCATATAAACGCCATAAGCCGTTACAGGAGAAGGATCTCCACTTCCTCCTAATTTTTCAGGTATTCCAGTTACATGCTTAGTGGCAAGTCTAACATACTCCATATCCTTTTCATTCATTCCAACATCTTCGGCCGTAATATAATTGCCATTAAGAGTATCTACAAATTTTCCGAAGCGCTGCATTAGTTCTGGAGTTTTCTGAGTTTTAGCATCACCTATTATAACAGCTTTACCACCTCCAAGTTCTAGTCCTGTTATAGCAGCTTTAAAAGACATTCCTCTTGAAAGTCTTAGAACATCAATTACTGCTTCTTCTTCTGAAGAATAATCCCACATTCTTGTCCCTCCTAAAGCAGGACCAAGTTTTGTATTGTGAATAGCAATAATTGCTTTTAAGCCAGTTTTTTTATCTTGACAAAAAACTAACTGTTCATGCCCCATTACTTTCATAATTTCTAAAAAACTATTTTCTGATTTTATTTGAGTAACATGACTAGACATATATCTAATTTTTTTATGTTGTGCTAGAATTAAATTTAAAAAAAAATAATTTATTATCTAGTTTTTTAATCGTTCGCGAAATTACTTATTATTTTTGTGCTTTCAAAAAAACATCCACATCAATTAAATGCATCATTTAAAATATTTAAATAAATTCTTTTGGAAGTACAAACAAACTCTCTGTTTGGGAATTGNATTTATAATAGTAGCAAATATATTTGCAATATATCCGGCAGAATTTGTTAGAGAAGCTCTTGATTATGTATTACAAAATATTGAAGAGCCTAAAACAGGAAATCTTTCAAACACGCTTGTAAATTATGGTCTTCTTATTGTTGGCTGTGCAATTTTAAAAGGAATTTTTCTTTATTTCATGAGACAAACAATTATTGTAATGTCTAGAAAAATTGAATTTGACATTAAAAATGAAATATTTAACAAATACCAACAANTAAGTATCTCTTTTTACAATGAAAATAAAATAGGAGACCTTATGAATAGAATAACTGAGGATGTAACTCGAGTTAGAATGTATATTGGACCAACTTTAATGTATGCAATAAACATTATTGTACTTTTTTTTCTTGTGATAACACAAATGTTAGCAGTTAGTAAAACATTAACGGCATTTGTTCTTTTTCCTTTACCTATTTTGGCTATTTCCATTTATTTTGTCAGTAGTAAGATAAATAGACAAAGTGAGCAAGTTCAAGCTCAGCTTTCAGAAATAACATCAATATCTCAAGAAACATTTTCAGGAATACAGATTATTAAGTCATTTACAAATGAGAATAATTCTTTAAAAGTTTTTTTTGAAAGCTGTAAAGAATACACAAGAAAACAAATTAAATTAGTAAAAATAGAAGCTGTCTTTATTCCACTAATAATTACATTAATTGGCTTAAGCACTATTCTAACAATATATGTTGGAGGATTAGAAGTTTTCGCTGGTAGAATAAGTGCAGGAAATATTGCAGAATTTATTATCTATGTCAATATGTTAGCTTGGCCTGTAGCTTCCATAGGATGGGTAACTTCTTTAATACAAAGAGCTTCTGCCTCACAAGAACGAATAAATGAATTTCTAAATTTAGAACCAAGAATTAGAAATTTTAATAATGCTCAAACTCTTATTAGTGGAGATATCTCATTTAAAGAAATATCTTTAACTTATAGGGATACAAAAATAAAAGCATTAGATAAAATATCTTTTGATATTAAAGAGGGATCAACTCTTGGAATATTTGGAAAAACAGGCTCTGGAAAATCAACTATTGCTAATTTAATATGTAGAATTTTAGATTTAGATAGTGGTAATATAAGCTTTGGACATATTCCTATAAAAAAATTAAATCTTAATAATCTAAGATCATCAATTGGATATATTCCACAAGATGGTTATCTTTTTTCTGGAACTATTAAAGAAAATATTGCTTTTTCTAAAGATGTTGTTGATGAAAATCAAATTATATTATCAGCAAAAAAAGCTGATATTTTAGATGAAATAAATAAATTTCAAGATGGTTTTAATACAATTGTTGGAGAAAGAGGTGTACAGCTTTCAGGTGGCCAAAGACAGAGACTAGCCATTGCTAGAGCATTTTATAAAAATCCAGATATTTATATTTTTGATGATTGCTTATCAGCAGTAGATGCAAATAAAGAGAAAGAAATACTAAAGAATCTTCACAATGAAACTAAAAATAAAACAACCATAATTATTAGTCATAGAATTTCTACTTTTCAAAATGCAGATAAAATAATTGTTTTAAATTCAGGAGTTTTAGTTGATAGCGGTAATCATGAAGAGCTTATCTCAAGAGAAGGGTTTTATAAAGAAATTCATATTAGTCAATCAAAAAAATAAGTATCTTTTTTTTACTATATTTGTTAGGAGTTAATTAAAACTTAATTAAAGCTTAAGTTTTAATATTGAATTTTTATTAAATATGAGTGAAAGAAAAGAAATAGAAGAAATATTTTCAAAATCTGTAAGAGCAGGAAGAAGAACATATTTTTTTGATGTTCGTTCCACTCGAGCAAATGACTATTATTTGACGATCACTGAAAGTAAAAGAGATTTTCATGAAGATGGAACACCTTTTTATAAAAAACATAAAATCTATTTGTATAAAGAAGATTTTAAAGATTTTGAAGAGGCTTTTACTCAAGTTAGTAAATTTATAATAAAAGAGAAAGGAGAAGAAGTAATCTCTGATTACAAACCAAAAAATAAAAACTAAAGTCATTAATAAAAACTTTTCTTAACAACTTATTTTTTTTGTTAATAATTTCAATCTAAATTTTTCAACTAAGTATTCAATAGCATCGTATTTTTATCAAATAAAGATTTGATATTTAAATATGACTAAAGTTATAGCAATTGCTAATCAAAAAGGTGGAGTTGGAAAAACTACAACAGCTATTAATTTATCAGCCTGTCTGGGTGTTTTAGAAAAAAAAGTATTATTAATTGATTCAGATCCACAAGCAAATACTACATCAGGAGTAGGGTTTGATTATACTCAAATTAAAGTTGGTACTTATGAATGCCTAATAGGAAAAAACTCTGCCAAAGAAGCTGTTTTACACACTTCAAGTCCAAACTTAGATATTATTCCTGCTAATATTGATCTAGTAGCAGCTGAAATTGAATTAGTTGATTCCAAAGAACGCGAATTTTGTCTTAAAAAGTCAATTGAAGATTTAAAAGAAGAATATGATTACATTTTAATTGACTGTGCTCCTTCATTAGGAATATTAACTTTAAATGCTTTAGCAGCAGCTGATTCTGTTATTGTTCCTATTCAATGTGAATACTTTGCTTTAGAAGGTCTTGGAAAACTTTTAAATACTATAAAAATCATACAACAAAGATTAAATAATAATCTAATAATAGAAGGTCTATTATTGACAATGTATGATACTAGATTAAGACTTTCAAACCAAGTTGTAGAAGAAGTTAAAACTCATTTTCAAGATATGGTTTTTAAAACAATTATTCATAGAAATGTTCGTTTAGGAGAATCTCCTTCTTACGGTGAAACTATTATTATTCATGATGCTGCTAGCAAAGGAGCAATTAACTACCTAAATCTTGCAAATGAAATTATCTCTAAACACAAGATTGAAAGTAATAAAGACACTTTAATAAATGAATAAAAAAAGAAATGCTCTTGGAAGAGGACTCTCAGCAATTTTAAGAAACCCTGAAACCGATATTACAAGTAACAAAGAAATATCATCTGCTACTACAGTTGCCAACACATCAGAAATTTTAATAGATAATATTCAAATTAACCCTTTTCAGCCAAGAAAAGAATTTAATAAAGAAAACCTTTACCAATTATCTGAGTCTATTAGAAATTTAGGTATTATTCAGCCTATTACGGTTAGAAAACTTGGATATGACAAATATCAACTTATTTCAGGAGAAAGAAGACTAAGAGCCTCAAAACTGTTAAAAATCAAGTCAATTCCTGCATATATTAGAATTGCAAAAGATCAACAAATGCTTGAAATGGCTCTTGTTGAGAATATTCAACGTCAAGAGCTTAATCCAATTGAAATTGCGCTATCTTTTAAAAGATTAATTAAAGAATGTAATCTTACTCAAGAAGCTTGTGGAGAAAGGCTAGGAAAGAATAGATCTACAATAACAAATTTTCTAAGACTACTTAAGTTACCCATTGAAATACAGGATGGATTACAAAGAAAAAAAATAACAATAGGACATGCTAGAGCTTTGATAAATTTAGATGATGATCAAAAGAAAATAAATATATTCCATGATATTATTGCAAATGATTTTTCAGTTAGGGAAGTAGAACAAATTGTAAAAGATTTTTCTGACATTAATTATAAAAGATCTAGTAAAATAAAGAAGACAATAACTACAGAGCCACTCCCTTTTACGTATCAAAAAATGCTACATGACATATCTACAAATCTAGAAACTGAAGTGCTTTTTAATAGAAATAAGAAAGGCAATGGTAAAATTATTATTCCATTTGAAAATGATAAAGATTTAGAAGGAATTTTAAAAAAATTTAAACTGAAAAATTGATTAATTTTTTGTCTAAAATAGCATTAACTATCTCAATTTTATGTTTAGCAAATTTATGCTTTTCTCAGACAATATATAAATCTCCTAAAAAAGCAGCGCTACTTTCTATCTTGCCTGGTGCAGGTCAAGTTTATACAAAAAAGTATTGGAAGGTTCCTATAATATACTCTGCACTAATTTACACTGCCTACCAAATAAATGATAATAATAAAAACTATAATCTTTATAAAAACTTGTACTTAGACAGGTCTAATAATATTTTAGACGAATCTCCTTTCTCAGATACTCAATTAATTTCTCTAAAAGATCAATACAGAAGAAATAGAGAAATATCCATAATGTATTTTTCATTAACTTATATATTAAATATTATAGATGCATCAGTTAATGCACATCTTTTTGATTTTGAAATAAATGAGGATATATCCTTAAAAATTCAACCTATTTTATTTCAAAATAATTTTTATAGCTCAATAAATTTAAATTTAAATCTTTATTAGATGAATATAGCAATATTTGGAAATGGAAGAATGGGTAAATTAATAGCAATAATTGCCAAGCAAAGAGGTCATATAATAATTGCAACTTCAGATAATAAAAACCCTGCTAAAGCTATCAATTTAAAAAATGTGGATGTTGCAATTGACTTCAGCACTCCTAATTCAGCATTTGAAAATATTATTCATGCAATTAACAATAATACTCCCATAATTTCAGGCACTACAAATTGGTTAGAAAATTATGATAAGGTAAAAAAGAAATGCCTCACTTCAAATGGAGCTTTTTTATACTCATCAAATTTTAGTATTGGTATGAATTTACTATTTAAACTTAATAAAAAGTTAGCTCATCTAATAAAAGATTATGATTATAAAAGTTTAATAACCGAAACTCATCATCTTAAAAAACTTGATTCTCCAAGTGGAACAGCAATAACTTTACAGCAAGATTTAAAAAATATTCTAAGCAAAGAAATTAAGATTAAATCTAATAGAATTAAAGATAGTATTGGTACTCATAAGGTTGTATTCTCTTCAGAAATTGATGATATAGAAATAAAACATACCGCAAAATCAAGAAATGGATTTGCTATAGGTGCAATTATAGCTGCTGAATGGATAGTTGATAAAAAAGGCGTATACTCACTTGAAGATATTTTTTAATTTCACAGTAATTTAAGTAAGATTACTATATAGAAGATTTTAATGTAAGATTAAATGTTTTATTATTGCAAAAAAATTTAACAAAATGAATAAGATTAAAAATATATTAGGAAAGTCTTTTAAAGTTGTAGCATTTTTAATTTTCACTCTAATATGGTCATTATTTGTTTATGCTATTGAAGGAGAATGGTTATACTTTATTCCAATAATAATTTCAGATATTCTTTTTTTTGAAACAATATCTTGGCAATTCTGGAAAAAAAAGAAACCAAAAAAAACTAAGAAAAAAAGTGAGATTAGAAGCTGGGTTGAAGCAATAACTTTTGCTGTTATTGCAGCTACTCTTCTAAGAACATTTTTAATAGAGGCTTATACTATCCCAACCTCTTCAATGGAAAAATCCATGCTAATTGGAGATTTTCTTTTTGTTAGCAAAACAAGTTATGGACCACGAGTTCCAATGACTCCATTAGCTTTTCCACTTGTACATCATACCTTACCATTTACTAAAAATACAAAATCATATTCTGAGGCTATCAAACTTGCATATCACAGGATGAAAGGATTCGGAGATGTTAAAAGGAATGATTGTGTTGTTTTTAATTGGCCAGCAGAAAAGTTAGGNCGACCGATCGATAAAAAAGAAAATTATGTTAAAAGATGTGTCGGCATACCTAATGACACAATAGAAATTATTGATGGAATATTATATGTAAATAATCAAGTTCATTTAGAGCCAAATGGCATGAAAAAACAATATTTGTATAATATTAAAACAAAAAGTAGTGGATTAAATCCAAAAATTCTTTATGAAAAATTTGATATTACGGAGGGAAGAAGAGGTAAAAATCCAAATGAATATATTCTACAGTTAACCGATACTACAAAATTAGAATTATTAAAATTTAATAATGTTGTTACAATTGATCGAGAGATTAATAAATCAAATAGCCATTATGATTATATGTTTCCTAATGACATTAATTTCAAATGGAATATTGATAATTTTGGAAAAATAATTATACCTAAAGAAGGGGTAACAGTCAAATTAAACTCAAAAAATCTTCCAATATATAGAGATATAATTGAGAGATATGAAACAAATGATTTGGTGATTAACAATGACTCTATTTATATTAATAATATCTTAAGTAATGAATACACATTTAAGATGAATTATTACTGGATGATGGGTGACAACAGACATAATTCTGCAGACTCAAGGATGTGGGGTTTTGTTCCAGAAAATCATATTGTTGGAAAAGCTCTTTTTGTATGGATGAGTTGGGATACAAATGCTAAAGGGCTAAAAAAAGTTAGATGGAATAGACTTTTTACAAGTGTTAAATAAAAGAATAACCCTTCCTATTTCATATTTAGGTCCTATTAAGTATTATTCATTATTATTAAATAATGATAAATACATTATTGAATCATATGAAAATTATGTTAAACAAACAATTAGAAATAGATGTAATATTTTGTCTGCAAATGGACTATTAAAGCTTACAATTCCAAAAGAAAGATCACAAAGCTATAAGCAGATTATTAAAGATATTAAAATTTGCTACAAGCAACCATGGCAAAATAATCACTGGAATTCAATTAAATCTTCATATAACTCATCTCCATTTTTTGAATTTTTCGAAGAAGAACTAAAATCACTTCTCTTTAGAAAAGAAAAGTATTTATTTGACTTTAATATAAATTTACAGGAATTTATTTTAAAGGAATTAGAGTTAAAAAGCTCATTTAAGATATCTTCTAAATACATGGAAAATAATTTAGATTTAGATTATAGAAATGATGATTTTAAACTAAATTATCAAAATAAGTATGATCAAGTATTTGATAGTAAATTTAATTTTATTTCAAATTTATCAATTATAGATTTATTATTTAATCTCGGACCCCAAGCAAGATTTTATTTAGAAGAAATTAAGCTTTAACAACAAATCTAAATTTATAAGTTAATTACTATATTTACTCACTTAATTTACATAGGTAAAAATGATAAAAATAACTCTTCCTGACGGTAGTACAAAAGATGTAAAAAAAGGGTCAAATGCTCTTGACATAGCAAATTCCATTAGTGAGGGATTAGCTAGGAATATAGTTAGTGCAACTATTAATAAAGAAGTGTGGGATATTACAAGACCAATAAATTCTGATGCGTCAATAAAACTTCATACTTTTAATGATAAAGAAGGGAAAATGACCTTTTGGCATTCAACAGCTCACTTAATGGCAGAAGCCCTTGAAATTCTTTACCCTAACGTAAAGCTAGGAATTGGCCCTGCTATTGATAATGGCTTTTACTATGACATAGATCTTGGGGGAAACAGAAAACTATCATCAGATGATTTTCCTAAGATTGAAAAAAAAATGCTTGATCTCGCCCGAGAAAAAAATTCTTTTTTAAGAAAAGAAATAAGTAAAAAAGAAGCACTAAATTATTTCACAAAAAAACAAGACCCATATAAAATTGAATTATTAGAAGGACTTGAAGATGGTAATATCACATTTTACTCTCAAGGAAATTTCACTGACCTTTGTAAAGGCCCACATATACCAAACACATCAAAGATTAAGGCTATAAAACTGCTTAACATAGCTGGAGCATACTGGAGAGGTGATGAAAAAAGAAATCAGCTAACTAGAATATATGGTGTCAGTTTTCCAAAGCAAAAAGATCTAACTAAACACCTTGAAATGCTTGAAGAAGCAAAGAAAAGAGATCATCGAAAACTTGGAAAAGAAATGGAATTGTTTACATTCTCAAAAAAAGTTGGTCAAGGACTACCTATGTGGTTACCCAAGGGAGCTCAGCTAAGAGAAAAATTAGAAAATTTCTTAAAAAAAGCGCAAGTTCTTGCTGGATATCTTCCAGTAATTACTCCCCACATTGGTAGCAAAGATTTATATATATGTTCAGGTCATTATGAGAAATATGGTGAAGATTCTTTTCAACCAATAAAAACTCCTCAAGATGGTGAAGAATTCTTTCTTAAACCTATGAATTGTCCTCATCACTGCGAAATATATAAAAGCAAAAAATATTCTTACAAAGATTTGCCAGTAAGATTTGCAGAATTTGGAACAGTTTATAGATATGAGCAGTCAGGAGAATTACACGGTCTTACAAGGGTAAGGGGTTTTACTCAAGATGATGCACATTTATTTGTTAGACCTGATCAAGTAAAAGAAGAGTTTAAAAACGTTATTGACCTTGTTTTATACGTATTTAAAGCTTTAAGTTTCGAGGAGTTTAAAGTTCAAATTTCTTTAAGAGATAGAGAAAATAAATCAAAATATATTGGATCAGAAGAAAATTGGGTCAGAGCAGAAAATGAAATAATTGAAGCAGTTAAAGAAAAAAATCTAGATTCAGTAATTGAATATGGAGAAGCAGCATTCTATGGTCCAAAGTTAGACTTCATGGTTAAAGATGCACTGGGGAGAGAATGGCAACTAGGNACAATTCAAGTTGATTACAGTTTACCAGAAAGATTTGAATTAGAATATACAGGTCAAGATAATCAAAAACATAGGCCTGTAATGATACACAGAGCACCATTTGGTTCAATGGAAAGATTTATAGCTGTTTTAATTGAACATTGTGGCGGTAATTTTCCTCTTTGGCTAACACCTGAACAATTTATAATTCTACCGATTAGTGAAAAATATCATGATTATGCTAAAAAGGTATCTCAATTATTAAAAAATTACGATATTTGCGGCCCCATTGATGAAAGGGCTGAGACTACTGGTAGAAAGATAAGAGATGCTGAAGTTTCAAAAATCCCTTTCATAATNATAGTTGGGGAAAAAGAAGAAAACAATAATAAGATCTCAGTTAGAAGACATGGAGGAGTTGATTTAGGCGAATTAGATGTTAAAGATTTTATAAAAACAGTTAAAGAAGAAATAGAAGGATTAATAAAATTTAATAACTAAAAAAAAAAAAAAGATCGCAATAAAAAAAAGATTTAGAGGAAGGGTTGTTCAAAAAAAACTACATAAAACTAATAGAGAGATCACAGCCTCATTTGTAAGAATGGTAGGNGAACAAGTAGAGCCTAAGATTGTATCAATAGATGAAGCTATTAAAATAGCTAAAGATCTTAGCTTAGATTTAGTTGAAATCTCACCAAATGCAGAACCTCCAGTTTGTAAAGTAATAGATTACAAAAAATTTATTTACGATCAAAAGAAAAAACAAAAATCAATAAAATCAAAAGCACAAAAAGTTGTAATTAAAGAATTAAGATTTGGCCCAAATACTGGAGAACATGATTTTGATTTTAAATTAAAACATGCTCAAAAATTTTTAGAAGAGGGTGCAAAGGTTAAAGCATTTGTTTTTTTTAGAGGAAGAACGATAATCTTCAAGGACAAAGGTGAAATACTACTCTTGAGATTAGCACAAGCTCTTGAAGACATAGGTATAGTTGAAAATATGCCAAAGCTAGAAGGAAAGAAAATGATAATGATAGTTGCACCAAAAAAGAAAAAATAAAAGTAGAAATTATGCCAAAAATGAAAACTAAAGCAGGAGCCAAAAAAAGATTTAAACTTACTGGAACAGGTAAAATTAAAAGAAAGCATGCATTTAAGTCTCATATCCTGACAAAAAAAGAAACCACACAAAAAAGAAATTTAACCAAATCTGGTCTTGTTCATAAATCAGATACTAAGAATGTTAAAGCTCAACTTTGTATATAAATTAATTAGGCTTATTAACCAGGTAAATAGTTTAAAGAGTTTATAAATATAAACCACTAAGTACCAAAAAATAAAAAGAAATGCCAAGATCAGTAAATTCCGTTGCCGCTAAAGCAAGAAGAAAAAAAATATTAAAATCTGCAAAAGGATATTTTGGAAGAAGAAAAAATGTCCATACAGTAGCTAAAAATGCAGTTGAAAAAGGTATGCAGTATGCATACAGAGATAGAAAAAATAAGAAAAGAACTTTTAGAGCTTTATGGATTCAAAGAATTAATGCAGGAGCAAGAATGTATGGGATGTCTTATTCTAAATTTATGGGTAAAATTCATGCAAATGGAATTGAACTAAACAGAAAAGTATTAGCTGATTTAGCCATGAATCATCCAGATGCATTTAAAGGCGTAATAGATAGCATAAAGTAATTCATATGCCCGACAGAAAATATCTACCTACACTCTCTGAACTTGTAGACAGACTATCGATTGCACAACTTAAAGAGGTTTTTATAAAAGATCACAAAGATGAATATGCTGAAGAAATAAGTGATATTATTTATGATATTCAAAAATGTCTTGATGAAAAAAATATCAGTCTAAATTCTGAAACAGTTAGAGCTATTGTTGTTCTTTCTCAAATGAATCTTCATATATGGCACAATGAATCTAATTACAGAAATGGCATTAAAGATGGAAATGATTTAGAATTAACTCATGGGCTAAATGGCATAAGAAATACTGCTAAAAATAAAATTCAAGAAATTGTTGGTGGCAGAAAAGATTATAAAATTGATTGTTTAGCAGCTGACTTTAAAGACTGGGAAATAAGCTGGTAAAAACCATTCAAGCTAAAATTAATATTAATTTTATATAAATAGATATATTAGATTTATTTCTAGCTTGAAGCCTTTACCTAAGTAAATTTTTAACGACATTTGAGATTAGTTTACCATCAGCCTTTCCATTCAATTGTGATATAACCTTTCCCATAACTCTGCCCATGTCACTCATTGAACTAGCACCTAATTCTATTATAATTTTTTTAACAATTTTTTCAACTTCAGAAGAAGAAAGTTGTTCGGGCAAATAAGTTTCTAAATGTTTTAATTGCTTTAGCTCATCATCTGCTAAATCCTGTCTGTTNTCATTTAAATAAATCTCTGCAGAGTCTCTTCTTTGTTTAACTAATCTTTTTATTATAGTTAGAGAAATATCATCACTTACTGATGCACTACCATCTTTTGATGCTTCAAGCATAATTGCAGCTTTAACTGCTCTTAATGCAGCAAGCTTATCAACTTCTCTGGCAAGCATAGCTTTCTTTATATCACTACTTATTAAATCAGGTAAATTCATAAAATTATTTATATTTTAAATTATTTTTAATTAAGTTATCAAGAGCCTCTTTAGCATATATATATGTTGAGTTTATCTCAATTGCCCTCTTATAGTCAACTTCAGCTTGTGCAATATTACCTAAAGTTTCAAAACAAATACCTCTAGCATAATATGCTTGGTAAAATGACGATTCTGAATAAATAGCATCAGCAAAATTATTGACTGCAATATCATACAATTTAAGCTCCATGTGAATGAATCCAATATTATAATGAACATTAGCATTAAAATTATCAATTTTAAGTATCTTACTATAAGTCTCCAGGGAGTTATTGTAATCTTCATTTTCTTGATAGAATAGAGCTAAATTATACAAAACGATAATATCGTTTGAATCTATTGTTAAAATAGTATTATAATATTCAATAGCAGTAGTATCATTTTGAGAATGAAAAATTAAAGCGAGTTCTAAATATGAGTTAGAATTAGAAGGATTAATATTTATTGCATTTTGAAAACAATTTATTGCATTTTCAATCTTATCTAATTTTTTAAATGAATATCCCATTAAATGATGAGCACGATAAATATTATAGTCAAGCTTTAAACATTTATTAAATAAATCAATAGCGTCTTCATATCTAGAGAATGCTAACTGCAACTCGCCAAAAAGTAATAAAAAATCAGTATTATCAGGGTCAATTTCTAAAGATTTTTGAATAGAACTAATAGCGTATTGAGGGTAACTTACTTTTGAATTATCAACTTTAGAAATTTCAAAATAAGATTTTGCTGATAAAAAATGGAAAGTAGGATTTAAAGAATCAATACTTAGACATTGTTTTAGATCAAATAATGCAGACTCATAATTCTTCTTATCAAANTTATAATTTATTCTTTTTAATAAAAGATTTGTATTAAGTGGATCATCACTAACAAGCTCAGAAATTTCGACAATAAAAGATTTATTTTCTAATTNTTTATTATCATCAGTACCACAAGAATAGATGAAAAATAAACTAAATAATAAAAAGATCCTCATAAATAAAATACTATGATGCCTCTTTAATTTTATTTTCAATTTCCTCACAAAGCTCTGGATTATCACTTATCATCTGTTTAACAGCATCTCTTCCTTGACCTAATTTTGTTTCATTATAACTAAACCAAGATCCGCTTTTATTTACTATATCTAAATCAACTGCCTTATCTAAAACTTCACCAGAACGCGATATACCAGTACCAAACATAATATCAAATTCTACTTTTCTAAAAGGAGGAGCAACTTTATTTTTCACAACTTTTACTCTTGTTCTATTTCCTGTAATATCCTCTCCATTTTTTATAGCTCCTATTCTTCTAATATCAAGTCTTATTGAAGAATAAAATTTAAGGGCATTACCTCCTGTAGTAGTTTCCGGGTTACCAAACATCACCCCTATCTTCATTCTAATTTGATTAATAAAAATACATGTACATCCAGTTTTACTAATAGTTGCAGTTAGTTTTCTAAGAGCTTGAGACATAAGCCTTGCGTGAAGTCCCATTTTAGAGTCCCCCATTTCGCCTTCAATTTCAGACTTTGGAGTAAGTGCAGCAACTGAATCAACAACAACTAAATCAACAGCACCAGAACTTATTAAATGATCAGCAATTTCCAGCGCCTGCTCACCATTGTCAGGCTGAGAAATTAAAAGATTATCAGTATCTACGCCTAAAGAAGCAGCATAGGATGAATCAAAAGCATGCTCTGCATCAATAAAAGCAGCTATACCACCTTTCTTTTGCGACTCAGCAATAGCATGAAGAGTAAGTGTTGTTTTCCCAGAAGACTCTGGGCCATAAATTTCTATAACTCTTCCCCTAGGATAACCACCAACGCCTAAAGCAATATCTAAACCAATAGAACCTGATGGAATTACTTCAATATCCTCCTCAACTTTGTCCCCAAGTTTCATAACTACACCTTTTCCATAAGACTTTTCAAGTTTACCTAAAGTTAATTCTAATGCCTTTAATTTTGCTGCCTTTTCTTTTTCACTCATATTATTTAATTTTATACAAAATAGCAAAAATATACAGCAATCATCAAGAGAATAGTAATCTAATTATTAACAATAATTAAAATAAATAGAAATGAAAAAAAGTATTAAAAATATATTTTTATAAAATAATTACATCAGCTAATTGAGACAGATTGTATTTGAGTTTCTTA